>Ga0335394_10008934_pt1 | contig 11302 bp, 9 predicted proteins | sample MAT03_FD_205741 | JGI IMG/M metagenome (GOLD analysis project Ga0335394, IMG submission 205741) | Freshwater microbial communities from Lake Fryxell liftoff mats and glacier meltwater in Antarctica - MAT-03 (spades assembly) (version 2) ... | reverse complement strand
GAACAAGAGATTGACAAAGTAACAACACCAAAGGGCTGTACTATTGCGGGGTTAAATGAAATGGAGCATCAGGGATTTAGTTCTTCGTTGATACGGGGAATAACGGTGAGTTATAAGAAGATTGCGAAGGATTGATTGATATTACTTAGCCCAGCAGCATTACTACTCTCATCGTCTGTTGCGTCGCACCATTCATCGTTCTGTTCGCTACTGGGCATATCGCCAGAGGCGAAAAAATAAAACTGCGAAACTGCAAGTTTCGCCGAGCCGGAGGACGATGATAGTAGTAACGCAGTCGGCTTAACCCTTCGATAAACTCAGGGCTTATCACTGCTTATACACCACCCCATCCTTCATCACAAACACCACTTTCCCAAAAACGGTTGAATCAGTTAATGGGTCACCATCAACAGCAACTACATCAGCTGTTTTACCAACTTCTATGCTGCCGAGTTTATCTTTTTGCCCGAGTAAATCAGCAGCGTTAATGGTGGCTGCTTTAATAGCTTCCATCGCAGGCATACCAGCTTCTATCATATAGCCAAACTCCATCCAGTTTTTTCCATGTTGAAAAACACCAGCATCGGTACCAAAGGCAATCTTTACACCGGCTTTATATGCGTTGGCAAAAGTGGCTTGTACCTGCGGGCCGGTGGCTAATGCTTTGGGTGTAACGATGTCTGTATAATAACCGGGAATTTTTGCACTGTCAGCCGTTGCTTTTCCGGCAGTAATAGTAGGTACTAACCAAGCGCCATATTTTTTCATGAGTTCCATTCCTTCATCATCCATAAATGTTCCATGTTCGATAGAATTAACACCGCCACGAATAGCCCTTTTTATTCCTTCGGCACCATGTGCATGGGCAGCTACCTTATAGCCATAATCTTTGGCGGCAGTCACAATAGCTTTTACTTCTTCTTCGGTAAACTGTGGATTGGCTCCGTCTTTGGCCTGGCTTAGCACACCACCGGTAGCGGTAATTTTTATCAGGTCAGAGCCTTCTTTGTAACGTTGTCTTACGGCCTTATATGCATCTTCCGGCCCATTGATAACACCTTCTTTTGGTCCGGGGTCGCCCATTAAATCTTTTCTATAACCATTGGTTGGGTCGGCATGGCCGCCGGTGGTGGCAATGGATTTTCCGGCAGTAAACATTCTGGGACCAACAACCATTCCTTTATTAATGGCATTGCGCAAAGAAACATTTACGCCGCTTCCTCCAAGGTCTCTTACGGTGGTAAAGCCAGCCATCAGTGTAATGGTGGCATATTTTATTGATTGAAAAGCTACATCGGCAGGGTTTTCGATAAATTTATCGGCCACTGCACCTTTCTTTGTTTCGCTTTCAAAATGTACATGCATATCAATCCAGCCGGGGGTGACAGTTTTAGTTTTCAGGTCAATTGACTTGTCGCCTTGGCCGGGTGATGAATAGCCAGTCTGCACGGCAGTGATTTTATTTTTCTCCACTACTATCGTCATGCTCTTTTTTGGTTCATTGGAAATGCCGTCAATCAAAGTGCCGCACCAGATATAGGTTTTTTGAGAGAAAAGATTGAGTGCAGACAATAGTGCAACAAAAAGGATGGTTGACTTTTTCATGATTAATTATTTCCTGGCCAAAATACTGGCTTTTTTCCACAACTTATTAATGGATTTCTATGCCCCGGAAAATTCTTATACCTTTACATGACCTCACGGAAATTTTCTCAGTGCAGACTTCCGCTGGTCAATAGGAAAGGGATAGGTTTTCAGTTTCTTTTATTTTTTTCAAGTGGTTTTGAATGATTTTAATTGTTCGGAATTACTTAATTTTTTATTAATCCCCTCCAGCTTTTAAAAATATAAATTGACCATACAATGGCTAAATATGTTTTTGTTACCGGTGGTGTTACTTCTTCTTTGGGCAAAGGAATTGTTGCCGCCTCTCTCGCCAAGTTATTGCAGGCTAGAGGGCTGAGAGTAACAATTCAGAAACTTGACCCATATATTAACATTGACCCCGGCACCATGAACCCTTATGAACATGGTGAATGTTATGTAACAGAAGACGGAGCTGAAACTGACCTTGACCTTGGTCACTATGAAAGATTCCTCAACATTTTTACCTCGCAGGCCAACAATGTAACTACAGGTCGTATTTATCAAACGGTTATTAATAAAGAAAGGGAAGGTGCTTATCTTGGTAAAACAGTACAGGTAGTTCCTCATATTACCGATGAAATAAAAAGAAGAATGCTGCAGTTGGGACAGGGAGGAGAATATGATATTATCATTACGGAGATTGGCGGAACCGTTGGCGATATTGAGAGTTTACCATTTGTAGAAGCAGTTCGCCAATTGCAATGGGAACTGCCGGAAGAAGATACTTTAGTAGTGCATCTTACATTAATACCTTATTTAAAAGCAGCTAAAGAATTAAAAACAAAACCTACCCAGCACAGTGTAAAAATGCTTAGCCAGGAAGGTGTGCATCCTGATATTATTGTTTGCAGAACAGAGAAGCCATTGAACCTTGAACTTCGTCGCAAGATTGCTCTTTTCTGCAATGTAAAAATGGAAGCAGTTATTGAGGCCATGGATGCATCAACTATCTATGAAGTACCCTTGCTGATGATGCGGGAAAAGTTAGACATCATCTGTATGAAGAAACTGAATATTGCCAATAATAAAGAACCGGAGCTTACAAAATGGAAAGAGTTTCTCGATAAATTAAAATATCCGAAAAGTAAAGTCTCTATCGGGCTAATAGGTAAATACCTCGAATTGCAGGATGCTTATAAATCCATCCTCGAGTCTTTTATACATGCAGGTGCCATTAATGAATGTCAGGTGCAGGTAATAAATATCCACAGTGAATTTATTACAGATGATAATGTAGCAGAGAAACTGGCCGGCTTAGATGGCCTGCTCGTTGCTCCGGGTTTTGGTCATCGTGGTGTGGAAGGAAAAATTGTTGCGGTTAAATATGCAAGAGAAAATGGACTGCCATTCTTTGGAATATGTCTGGGTATGCAAATGGCGGCCATTGAATTTGCCAGGAATGTGTTGGGATTAAATGATGCCCACTCCACTGAAATGGATCCGGATACAAAAGAACCAGTTATTGACCTGATGGAAGAACAGAAAAAAGTGACTGCCAAAGGCGGCACTATGCGGCTCGGTTCTTACCCCTGCGATATTAAAGAAGGTACTTTGGCTTATACCATCTACGGAAAATCGCAAATCAGCGAACGCCACCGTCATCGCTGGGAGTTCAATAATAAATATCTTGACCAGTTTGAAAATGCGGGTATGAAAGCCAGTGGCAAAAACCCGGGAACAGATTTGGTGGAAATTATTGAATTGCCAAACCATCCTTTCTTTATTGGTGTTCAATATCACCCGGAATTGAAAAGTACGGTAGAAAACCCACAGCCGGTTTTTGTTCACTTTATAAAGGCTGCTAAAGCTTATTCTGAAAACAAGACAGAGGTGAAGAATCCTCTTTTACAAAGCGAAATGATTTAGTTAGTCAGACGGTGTTAGCCGTCAATCAGGAAGCGAAAACTGCTACTCACCGGCTCCTGATTCCATACTCCCGACTAACGACTCCGGTCTACGGCCCTTTCCCCTATCTTTGCCCACTCCAAAAAAAGTAAAGAATGAAGTTTGATCGTAATACCGTCGTTGGTTTTGTAGTACTGGCGGCATTGTTTTTTGGCTATTTCTATTTTACCAATCAACAACAGGCGGAACACCGTAAAAAGAAAGCAGCAGAAGCAAAAGTGCAGCAGCTAAAAGAAGACTCCATTAAACTTGCTTATAAACCCATTGAAGATTCTTTAGGCAAAATAAAAGATTCACTGACCCAAAAGGAAATTACCGGTATTTTCAGGGATACAGCTAAAGGAACCGAGCAATTAGTAACCCTCGAAAACAAATTGATAAAAGTAACCTTTACCACAAAAGGTGGACAGCCAAAAAAAGTAGAATTAAAAAACTTTAAGGGGCAGGATAGCAGTCTTGTAAAATTGTCAGCTACTGATTTTGACAAAATAAGTTATACGATAAATACTGGTAAAACAGCTAATGGCGGAAGTGCTCAAACCAGTGATTTGTTTTTTTCAACCATTAAAATTGATTCTTCCTCGAAAGATGGAAATAAAACAGCCTCTTTTACTTTGCAATCATCCGATAGCAGCGGTTCTTATATTACTCATGAATTTACGTTGAAGCCAGATAACTATATGGTTGATTTCAACGTAAAAATGAATGGTGCTAATACCTTGCTTACCCAGGGAACTATGAACCTCTCCTGGCAGTATGCAGCAGCGCAGCAGGAATCTGATATTTCATTTGAAAAACAAAATACCCAGGTGGGTTATGTAAAAGATGGCAGTTTTGATTATCATACCATTGGCCGTAAGAACAGTAAGAATTTTGATGAATCTGTCAATTGGATTGGAGTAAGGCAGCGTTTCTTTTTTACAATCCTTGTCGCAAAAAGTAACTTTACTTCCGGCAGTATGGAATGGAAAGATAATCTGCCAGACAGCACAAAAATAATTGTACAATCCATTGCTAATATGAAGATACAGGTGCCGGCTGGCACACCATCAGTTATTCCATTCAGCATCTACTATGGACCATCTGATTATCATATTTTAAAATCCTATGATTTAAAGTTTGAAAAACTGGTTAACCTTGGTCAGGGAATTTATTCATTCGTTCGCCCTATCAATAAGTATGTGATTCTCCCCATTTTTGATTTTCTAAAAAGTTTTGCAGGTAGCATGGGTTTAGCTATTGCCCTGCTTACTATTTTTATTAAACTGGTAACCTCGCCACTTTTGTATAAGAGCTATCTCAGCGGAGCCAAAATGAAAGTATTGAGACCTGAAATCGCCAAGTTGAAAGAAAAGCATGGTGAAGACAGGCAGGCAATGAGCATGGATCAAATGAAATTGTTCAGAGAGGCAGGGGTAAATCCATTAGGCGGTTGTTTACCGGCATTATTGCAAATACCGATCTTCTTTGCCCTTTTCAGCCTTTTTAGTGCTGACGTTGGATTAAGAGGCGCTGAGTTCCTCTGGGCTAGTGACCTTGCAGCTTATGATGCACCAATTAAGTTTGGAGTTCACATTCCATTACTGGGAAGCCACCTGAGCCTTTTTAATATTACGGCTGTTATTACCAGTTTTCTGATATCCATTTATAGCATGAGTATGACGCCGGATCAAAGTAACCCGGTAATGAAATATCTGCCATATATATTCCCGGTATTCCTTTTATTCTTCTTTAACCGGCTTCCTTCAGCATTAACATGGTATTACACTGTTTCAAACGTTGTTACACTGGCATTGCAGTTTGTTATCCAGAATTACATTATTGACAATAAAAAAATTCTGGCTAAAATAGATGCGAACCGAAAAAAACCCAAAACAAAATCAAAGTGGCAGGAGCGGATGGAACAGATGCAGGAGCAACAGAAAAAGATGAAAGAAATGCAGCAAAAGAACAAACGTTGATTTAGTTAAAATATTCTTAAGAAGAACCGGTTTGGCCTTTGGCTACCAGGTTTTTTAACTCCTTCTCCACAAAGTGGGGAGGGCAGGGGGTGGGGCTGCAACTTATTAGTTAAATTGGCACGTCTTTTAGATATATAAGGCAGATTAAAATTGAAATGAAAAAAACAACTTACATACTTAGTACAATTATCACATTAACAGCTTCTGCGCAATTAATAGCACAGACTCCAAGAAAACTAACAGAAGCTACTATCTCTTATGATATTGTTATCAACACCAGCAATTCAAAACCACAGGCAGCAGACTTGTTAGATGGTGCTACCAGTGTTATTTATCTGAAAGGTAATTCCAGCCGTTCTGAAATGGTTAGCTCACTCGGTACACAAGCCACCATTATTGATGGCAAAACGGGTAATGTCGCTATATTAAAAGAATACGGAGAACAGCGGTACATGATTACAATGACTCCGGACAACTGGAAACAGTCTAATAAAAAATACGAAGGAGTTACGTTCACCTACCTAGATGAATATAAAACGATTGCTAACTATAATTGTCAGAAGGCAATAGGTAAACTGGCAGACGGTACTACATTTACTGTTTATTTTACTAAAGATTTACTTCCGGTAAACAAAGACTTTCAATACTTAAATAAAAACCTTCCCGGTTTGGCAATGCAATACGAGGCTACAATGGGAAAGATGATGGTAACGTACACCATTTCCAATATCAGTTTTAATCCAGTTCCACAAGCAAAATTAGATATACCAAAATCTGGTTATAGAGTAATGACATATGAAGAAAGTAAAGGGGCAGGGATGAATTAATTTCTGCGTAACTGGCTGTTACTAAGATCAATTTTTACATTGTTCAATATCACTTTCTTTTTAAGCGGAACAATATAAGTGGTATTGCCTTTTTGATAAGTAACAGTAGTGTTAAGGCTGATATACCTGTTTTGGATTTGAGAATTTATTATCTGGTTTCCACGATAAGTGTAACCAGACCTTAAAGAAAAGGAACCGGGCTTCATTGTTTTAGAGGAAAGCAATGAGCTTTTAGGCAAGGTAGATTTCTTCTTTCCATCACCCAGTGTGGCAAAAGAAGCTGCTGCAGAAACTGTTATAAGCAGTATTACTGCCAGTTTTCTGCCTACAAACTTAGATATGTTCAACTTGGGGTGGTTCATTGCGTACAAAAGTAATCACAAAATCAATATAAAAGAAACCGTTTATCCAGAACTTTAATGCTTCCTTAACGTAAACAGAGTGCAATTTGTTACATCTGGTTGCTTTTAAAAAATAACTATTTTGCACATATGGGGAAAACTCCTCCCTTTTCCTGTCAGTTTTTTTAACTTAACTTGTTGTAAATAACACATTTCAGGGGGCAAAGGGATTTTGCTGTCTGATCCGGCTCTTTAACTCCCGATAGCTATCGGGATTTTCTCACCAAACACTGGTTAGATGAAAGAAAACAACCCCCACAAGGAAGATCGGGAACAGCTTCGGGAACTGCTTAAAACGTACGAAAATTTCAAAAATGGCCGCAGCCACTCATTTATTGAAGAAGATGCCTTTGAAAAAATAATAGAATACTACCAGGAAAAAGAAGACCTTATAAAGGCAATGGAAGCCGCCGAAATTGCTGCCGAGCAGTTTCCCTACTCCTCTATGTTGCTTATCAAAAAAGCAGACATCCTGCTTGCCAACCGCCGCTACCAGGATGCACTGGATATTTTAGATCAGGCATCTATACTGGATGGTGGCGACATAAATCTTTATATTTTAAAAACAGATGCTTACCTGGCACTCGATCAGCAGGAGAAAGCGGTGGTACTGCTGGAAGAAGCCTTATCATTATTTGAAGGGGAGGAGAAAATTGAATTACTCTTTGAGCTGGCAGATGTGTATGACGATTATGAAGACTTCGACAAAGTATTTGATTGCCTGAAAATGGTGCTGGAAGATGAACCCACTAATGAGGAAGCCTTATATAAAATTTGCTTCTGGACAGATTTCACAGGACGGAACGAGGAAAGCATCCGCCTGCATCAGCACATTATTGATGAATATCCTTATAATGAACTGGCATGGTTCAACCTTGCTGCCGCATACCAGGGGTTAAAATTGTATGAGAAATCAATTGATGCTTACCAGTATGCCGTTACTATTGATGAAAAATTTGATTATGCTTATCGTAACATGGGCGATGCCTACATCAGGCTGCGTAAATATAAAGAAGCGATTGAAGTATTGGAAAAGGTGAACGAACTGGCGAAGCCAGAAGATGTGATTTTTGAAGCTATGGGCCATTGTTATGACAGGCTGAAAAATTTTGCACAGGCAAGAATCCATTATCGTAAGGCCTCTCACCTACGGCAGGATGATAGTAAACTGTTTTATAAAATAGCCTGCACCTATTTTAATGAAGGTCAGTGGCAGAGTTGCATCAGGCAATTAGAAACGGCGATGAAGATTCATAAGTTGCATTCTGAATACAATCTCCTGATGGGTGAATGTAAAATGGAATTAGGTTTATTTAAAGAAGCTGCACAATATTTTTCCAATGTAGTTCGGATAAAGCCCCGTAATGCTGCCGGATGGGAATCATTAATCTGTTGCTTATACAAAGCCGGATATTTTGAAGAAGCATTGGAGCAAACGGAGGCTGCTTTAAAAATTACGAATGGAAAACCTTTGTTCATCTTTTATAAAGCGGCAGTTTTAATTAAGATGGGCAAAACAAAAGAAGCCATCCTGCAATTAGAAGAGGCAATGAGACAATCTCCAAAATTGCTTAAAAAATTTGTAGAGCTTAATCCGGCTATTTTACAAAACCAACAGGTGGTAGATGTAATAGCCCGTTTTAAGCGAAATAAATCAATCTGATAAGCAGGCTTTCCAACTTCCCTTAATCAGCAACACTCTGCTGATTCTTCCCTATTTTTGCCCGCCCGCCATAGCTTTAGCGAAGGCGCCCATCTGTATTTATTATTGAAAAAAAGAGTAGCATGAATTTTAATCTGTCGCAAATTCCGGATAGAACAACAAAACCCCGTCAATCAGGATTAACCATGGTGATGGATAAAGGATTGAGTGTGGAAGAAGCAAAGAATTTTATGAGTGCATCACATCCACATGTGGACATTGTGAAACTGGGATTTGGAACTTCGTTTGTTACGCCCAACCTGAAAGAGAAATTAGAAATATACCAGTCTTATAATATCCCCGTTTATTTCGGTGGCACTTTGTTTGAAGCTTTTCTGATCCGTAACCAGTTTGATGATTATATAAACGTATGTAAGGAATTTGGCATCAGCTACATGGAAGTAAGCGATGGGTCTATCAATATTCCGCATGCCGAAAAGTGTGGTTATATCGAAAAACTCATCAAGCATGGAACGGTTTTAAGTGAAGTGGGAAGTAAAGATGCTGCACATATCCTTCCACCGTACAAATGGATTGAATTGATGAAGGCTGAACTGGAAGCCGGCTCTGCCTATGTAATAGCAGAAGCAAGAGAAGCCGGTAACGTTGGTATATATCGTGGCAGTGGTGAAGTAAGAGAAGGCCTGGTACAGGAAATACTTACACAGATACCCGCTGAAAAAATAATTTGGGAAGCTCCACAAAAAGCACAGCAATTATATTTTATTGAATTAGTGGGTTGCAATTCCAACCTGGGTAACATTGCACCATCAGAAGTAATACCATTGGAAACAATGCGTATCGGTCTCCGTGGTGATACATTTGATTTATACCTTGATAAAAAGGAGAAAGCCTGATGAGGTTGTTCGGACTAATCGGTTATCCACTGTCTCATTCTTTCTCTGAAAAATATTTTACAGAAAAGTTTGAGCAGGAAGAGATAACTGAATGTCGTTACAATTTATTTGCAATAAAAACGATAGACGAGTTACCAATCTTACTGAGGAATAATCCTGAGTTGGAAGGGTTAAATATTACCATACCGTATAAAAAACAGGTGCTTCCTTTTCTTGACGATTCTAACATCCCCCATGGTTTGGATGCCTGTAATTGTATCAATATAACAGGTGGTAAGGTGGTTGGGTATAATACAGATGTAACCGGGTTTGAAAAAAGCTTAAAACCATTGCTGAAATCGTATCATAAAAAAGCACTGATCCTGGGAAATGGTGGAGCTACCGCAGCAGTAGCATTTGTATTACGAAAACTGGGAATAAGTTTTGACATAGTTAGCCGTAAAATTCATGATAACTCCACATTTACATACAAGGAGATTGATAAAAAAGTGATGGAGGAAAATACAGTCATCATCAATACAACACCAGTTGGACTTTTTCCAAATACAGAAGCCTGCCCGGACATTCCCTACAAATTCATTGGTGAAAGTCATTTGCTCTATGACCTGGTATATAATCCGGCTAAAACAGTATTCCTGCAAAAAGGAGAGGAGAATGGAGCAACTATAAAGAATGGAGAAGAAATGCTTATACTACAGGCAGAAGAAAGCTGGAGAATCTGGAATGGTTAGTTGTGCCTGCTACATTATTATTTACTGACCAGCTTAGCTCTTGCTTCTTCCGGCACAGCTACAATCTTTTTTTTCTCGTAGTCGTAACAAATCATCCCGGTTTTGGCAGTAGCTACTAAAATTATTTTGTCACCCGGCATTTGCCTGATTACCCCGAGTTTATAAAATAAGTCAAATCCTGCTTTGGAAATATCACCTGCCTTTACATTCACAATCACTGCATCACCATAAAATAATTCTTTTTTAAATTCTATAGCTACGTCTGCCATCAGCATACCAGTACCTGCAAAATTCATTTCGGTATAGCCGAGGTATTTAAAGAACTGCATTCTTGCCTCATGAATAACAGTCAGCACTGTATCATTACCAACATGGCCGCCATAATTTATATCAGTAATACGAACAGGTATCTCACAGGAAAAAGAAAAGGTATCGGGCAAATCAATTTTTATTCTTGCCATGCAAAAGTGTTTGCAATAAAATTAGGAAAACAAGTCAGAACAAATTAATTATCCTGCATACAGTTCAACAGGCTGAGGATGTCTATAAAGCTATTGGAGGAATGGTTGATGGAAGGGTTCCCAAGGATATCTCTCCATTTTTTCATCTGGTCAACACAATCTTTATCCTGTAACTCGCCTGATACACAGCATACAAGTTCCTTAAGTTTTTTAGACATACGGATAATGTTACCGTCTGGTGTCATCAGCATAACATAGCGGTTAGAAACGTCCATTGATGGAGTTTCCTCTGGTTCTATATCCAATCCCCTGGTGCCGGTAGGTTCGTAATCGTCAGCAACAAAAAAGAAATTGGCTGCATTTTTTATTTTGCTCCTGGTAACATTTCCATCTAATTTGGCAAAGGTTTTTTTACTGGCTTCTAATGCTGCATCATTCCTGGCTTCTTCCATCGAAGCGGCAACATCGGTTACAGCAATATCTTCATCAGTAAAATTCGTCGTGTTATTTGTTGGGGTGTTTTCTGCTGGTGCAGTTGTTTGACCATGAGATAAAGTTGTATCGGCTGATTTATTATTGAATAAACTAATTCCACCCCATGCTAAAAAACCAAGAACTACTGCAGCGGCGGCATACCTCAGGAAGTGAGAAAATCTTCTGTGCTCAGGTACAGCAGCTTCATGTTCAGCATACAGCGATTTTTTTATTTTATTCCAGACAGCAGCAGGGGGCACCACTTCTATAGCACCAAGCTTAGCAGCATAATCATTTACAAATGCCGGTTCGTCTAATGCAACAGCAATACCCTGC
>Ga0335394_10008931_pt1 | contig 11304 bp, 10 predicted proteins | sample MAT03_FD_205741 | JGI IMG/M metagenome (GOLD analysis project Ga0335394, IMG submission 205741) | Freshwater microbial communities from Lake Fryxell liftoff mats and glacier meltwater in Antarctica - MAT-03 (spades assembly) (version 2) ... | reverse complement strand
CTCTACGACGCAGCCATCCTCCAGGCGGCGCTCGAACACAACGGCTTCGTGGCGGTGACCCGGCAAGCTCCGGGACAGTCGGCGGACGCTGCATTGCGGGGGTTGGAGGTCCACGGGGAGCACATCGGAGATGAGGAATTGAACGCCTTTGAAACCATGGTCTTTGAAGCCGTGTGCGCGAAGTGAACGCGGCTGCGCCAATGCGTTGGTGGATGGCGGAGGACGCGCTGCGTGACCGGCGCGGGCACTGGTTCGAGTACGACGCCACTTTCGTCCGCGATCTCCGCGCGCTGGGCGACGAGGTCACCCTGCTGGCGGATGCCGCGGCGGAACCGTTCATACAGCAGCAGCTTGGTGCGCAGCGCGTCCTGCCGCCCTCCATCTGGCACCGCATGAGTGACGGGACCGGGGCGCTTCGCCGCCTGGCGCGCGTGCCGCAGCACGCCTGGCAAACGCGCGGCGCGATTCGGGCCTGGCTGCGCCGCCATCCGGCGCCGGACTTGATCTTTGTCCCCACCGTCCTGGTGCATCACTTGTTGGGCTGGAGCTGGTTGATTCACGGGGCGCTGCGTGGCACCCGGACCCGCGTGCTGTTGTTCTTTCCGAACACGCCGGTGCGCCTCGACCCCGGCACTGGGAAGCCGGCTTGGCAGCCCGCCCCCACCTCCAGGCTGCTCGCGCACCTGCTGCGCAAGCTCGCGCCGGACGTGGCCGCCGGGCGGGTCATCCTTGGCGCGGAAACACTGCCCATGCGCGACGCGCTGTCCCAGGTTTCCGGGGTTCCGTTCACCTACCTGCCGCATCCCGTCGCCCCGCTGCCCGCAACGCGCGACCCGCGACCCTCAACCCCGACTTTCGCCAGCTACGGCCCCGCGCGGCATGAGAAAGGCAGCGATGTGCTGCAGGCCGCTTTGAAACTCGTCCGCGCGCAATCTCCGGCTGCCAGCACGCGTTTCGTGGTGCAGTGGCTGGAGTCCTTCCGCGACGACCGTGGCACTTGGGTGACGCGCGACGCCGCGCTCGAACGCGACCCGCAGGTGGAATTCATCACGCGGTTCTTCGGCGACGGCGAATACGCCCACCGGCTTGCGGCCACGAGCGCCTTGCTCCTGCCCTACCGCCGCTCTTCCTACGCCCTGCGCGTCTCCCGGGTGGTGATCGAAGCGCTGGTCAACGGCTTGCCGGTGGTGGCCACGCGCGGCACGACGCTGGCGGCGCAGGCGGCGGAGTTCGGCGCGCTGGTGCCGTGCGAGGATGGGGACGCCGCCAGCGTGGCGGACGCCATCCGCTCGCTCACAACCAACTTCGACTCGCTGCAAGCACAGGGGCGCGAGCGCATGCCGTCCGCCCGCGCGCATTTTTCAGTGGCGCATTTTCGGGCGCTGCTCGCTGCCTGAATCCCTCTTCAGATTTCCGCACATGGCCGCAAAACGCATCCCTGACCAGGCCACCCGGTCCGCCCGCCCGACGAAGCGCGCCGCGGCCCCCGGGAGTCGCTCGCTGGCGTACTACTGCGCCGCGAACACCGGCGGGATCATGGAATACGCGGTCTGTCAGGCGGCGGCCCTGGCGGAAGCGGGTCTGGATGTGCAGTTCCTTTGCCGCCCGGATTTTCCCGTGCAACGCCTCAGCCGGGTCACGACGCGCCCCGAACTCGGCGCCGAGCTCACGCTCCGCTCCGCCTCGCGGATGGGTCGCTGGGTGGCGCGCTTGCGGGATGCCCGGCGCGGGGCTGAAGCGTGGGCCCGGGTGCTCGGTGAAGCACCTGGACGCCGGGGTCTCGACGCCTGCTACCACGAGTATTTCGCGCCGCTCTGGGTGCGTCCGCTCTGCCGCCTGGCCGCGACGGGGACGGTGATTGGGACCGTGGCCCATGATCCCGTGCGGGATTTCGTGGTGGGGCCGCGCTGGTGGCATGAGCGTTCCGTCGCGGCGGGCTACTCGTTCGTGCGCGACGTGTTCGTGCACGACAACACGCCGGTGGATACCGGCCGGCCAACGCCGCACATCCGCCGGCACATCATTCCGATGGGGCCGCCCGCCCTGCCGTCGGCCAAACGTTCGCGCGCCGAGATGCGCACGGAACTGGGGCTGGCGCCGGGCGAAGTGCTGTTCATTTCGTTTGGCCATTTGCGCGACAATAAGAACCTGGACCTGTTTCTGCGCGCGCTGGCGCAGCTTCCTGGCCAGGTGAAACTGCTGGTAGCCGGCAACGAAAACGCCCAATCGCAGAAGCCAGCCGCGTATTATCAGGAACTCGCACATAATCTCGGCGTCGGCCCGCGATGTCGGTGGATGATTCGCTATGTCACCAACGAGGAGGCCGCGGACTTGTTCGTGGCGTCGGACTTCTGTCTGGTGACCTACGACCGGACGTTCCGCTCGGCCAGCGGCGCGTTGAACGCCGCGCGCCGCTACCGTCGCCCCGGCATTGCCTCAGACGGCGGCGGCCCGCTGACCAAGCTGGTCGCGCGCTACCAACTCGGTCGCTGCATTGAGCCGGACAGTTTGCCCGAGCTGGTCGAAGGCGTTCGCCAGTTGCTCGCCGCGCCGCCGACGCCGGACTGGGAGGCGCTGGAACGCGAGCACTCTTGGCAGCGCAATGCCGAGCTGGTGACGACCGCTTTGTTTGCGGAGCCGCGCTCGGAGCTGAGCGGAGCCAGCCGGTGATGAGCGCGCCCGGGACTGCGTTGCGGACATTTCGCCTCGCCCGCCAGGGCTGCACCCCGCGCGACACGGCTTTGGCCTTTCTCTGCGCCGGCCTCGGCTCGCTGGGCCGGCATCGCATCGGTGCCCGGCGACGGTTCGAGTCGTGGATCGGCCGGTTTGCCCAGGCGGAGCAAGTGCGGCTGCGCCTGCGGCGACCGGCCCGGTCGCTGACGATCCTGATGCGCAGGGGCAACGCGGCTGACTACCTCGTGGCGGGCGAGTTGGTGGCGGGCAGTTACCCGCCGCCGGCCGACGCGCCCGGGGCGCCCACCGCGATTGTGGACGGCGGCGCAAACATCGGCCTCTTCACGCTGCACGCCAGTTCGCTGTTTCCGGGGGTGCCGGTCACCTGCTATGAACCCGACACCGCGAATCTGCGCCAGCTCGAGTTGAATCTCGCCGCCAATGGCATTCCCGCTCGCATCGTCCCGCAAGCGCTTTGGTCCACGCCGGGGGAGCGCTTCTACCACCCGGCGCAATCTTACACTGGCTACGTCAACGATGAGCCGTCGGAGTACCCGATTTCGTGTGTCGTGCCGGAAGTCCCAGCCGGCTGCTGGCTCAAGCTCGATATCGAGGGGGCCGAGTATGAAGTCTTGCCCGCCTTGCTCGACAGCGGGGCGCAGCCCGCGTGGATCAGCCTGGAAATCCATGCCTTCAGCACGCGTGGGCAGACCCTCCTCGACCGGCTGCGCCGACACGGCTACGAAATCCGCGGCACCTGGCAGCCGCAGGACACCTGCATCACCCTCCTCGCCGTTCGCCAGGCAACCCCGACCCGCGCCTGACCGCCCTTGGCTGCGGCTGTCGCTCGCCAGGAGATTTCCCCCCTCTGCATGATCATCCGTTCCCGCGCCCCGTTGCGCCTCGGCCTGGCCGGCGGCGCTTCCGATCTCTCGCCGTTCTGTGACCGCCACGGCGGCTTTGTGCTCAATGCCACCATCGCCGCGTACGCCTGCTGCCACCTCGAACCGACCGACGACGGGCGCGTGAGCTTTGCCGCCGTGGACCGCGACGAGCGCTTCGCCCACGACTCGGTGTCCGGCTTCCCGTTGCAGGATCAACTCCTCCTGCACAAGGCGACTTACAACCGCATCGTGAGCCAGTTCAACGGCGGCCAGCCATTGTCGCTCCGGCTCACGACCGCGTCCGACGCCCCGGTCGGGTCCGGCCTCGGCGCGTCTTCCACGCTGGTGGTCGCGATGCTCAAAGCCTACGCCGAGTGGCTCAAGCTGCCGCTGGGCGACTACGACCTGGCGCAGCTCGCCTTTCAGACCGAGCGCGTGGATGCGGGCCTGCTCGGCGGGCGGCAGGACCAGTACGCGGCGACCTTTGGCGGGTTCAATTTCATGGAGTTCTATGCGGACAACCGGGTGATCGTGAACCCGCTCCGCATCAAGTCGCGCATCCTGCACGAACTGGAAAGCAGCATCGTGCTCTACTTCACCGGCGTCTCCCGCGCGTCGGCCGATGTCATTCGCGACCAGGCGAAGCGCGTCACCGAGCTCGACCCGGAAGCCATCGCAGCGACGATGGAATTGAAGCAGGACGCCGTGCTGATGAAAGAGGCTTTGCTCAAGGGCAACGTCCGCGAAATGGCCCGGGTGCTGGGCCGTTCGTGGGAGGCGAAGAAGCGCATCGCCAGCAGCATGACCAATTCGGCCATCGAGCACGCCTATACCAGTGCGATCAATGCCGGCGCCTACGCGGGCCGGATTTCCGGCGCGGGCGGCGGCGGGTTCATCATCTTCATGGCGGATCCGATCCGGAAACACGAAGTCATCCGCGCGCTCCAAAACTGTGGCGGGCACGTGCTGCCGTTTCACTTTGTGGACCACGGCGCGGAGGCGTGGCTCGCGTGAGCGGCGGCGCGTCCAGCCCGGGCGTCTGGCAGGCCGTCGTGCTGGTCGGCGGGCGCGGCACCCGGTTGGGCCGGCTGACCGACACGCTGCCCAAGCCCATGCTGCCGGTGGGCGGCCGGCCCTTTCTGGATTACCTCCTCGCGCACCTCGGCCAGCAGGGCGTGCGCGAAGTCATCCTCAGCACCGGCTACCTGGGGCAGGCCGTGACGGAGCGGTATGCGGATCGGGAGTGGTTTGGGCTGCGGGTGACGGTGGCGCAGGAGGATCAGCCGGCGGGCACGGGCGGGGCGGTGGCGCTGATTCGTTCGCGACTGGAAGAAAGGTTCTTTGTGCTCAACGGCGACACGATCTTCGAGGCCGACCTCCAGCAACTGGCCACGCAATTGGCGCGGCACCCGGCCGCCGGGGGCGCAATCGCCCTGCGCGAGATTGAGAACGCGGCCCGCTTCGGCAGCGTTGCGTTGGCGGGGGAGCGCATCACCGGTTTCAACGAGAAGTCCGCGGACGGCCCCGGGCTCATCAGCGGTGGCGCCTATTGTCTGCGGCGCGACGCGCTGGGCCTGCTGCCGCCGCCGCCGTGCTCGTTGGAGCGGGATCTTTTTCCGGCGCTGGCCGAACGGGGTGCGCTCGTGGGGCGGCGGTTTGACGGCTACTTCCTCGACATCGGATTGCCGGAAACTCTGGCCCGGGCGGAGGCAGAAATGCCGGGGCGGTTCCCCATTCCAGGAGCATCCGCCTGCAACTGATGAGTCAACAGCCTGCAATTGGACTGCCACCAGCAGGTACCGGAGGCAGAAGGAAGAAGCCCGCAACAGATCTCCGCTCGCACCCGAACCGCCCGCGGTGCCACCGATGCAGGTTCGTCTCCCTTGGCGCTTCTTTGTGGCTGAACTGATCTTGCAGCGATGAACTATCGCATCCTGGCCGGCAGCAGCGTGGCGTATCTCTGGAACCACGCGTTCCGCAACGTGCCCTCGCGTTCGCTGCGGGGTGCCTTTCTGCGCCTGTGGCTGGGCGGTCTGGGCCAAGGGACCGGCGTGCAAATGAGTTGCCGGTTTCTCCAAGGACGGAAGGTCTTCCTCGGCGAGCGCAACGTGATCAACTTCGGCTGCCTCTTCGATGGCCGAAAATTTGCCATCCGCACGGGCTGCGATGTTTCCATCGGGCCAGAAGCCTCCATCCTCACGCTCGGCCATGATCCGCGCTCGCCCAGGTTTGCGGATCGGGGCGGCGAGGTGACGATTGGCGACCGCGTGTGGATCGGCTACCGGGCCATCGTGCTGCCGGGCGTGAAGCTTGGCGAAGGCGCGGTGGTCGCGGCGGGCGCGGTGGTGACGCGGGACGTGGCCCCCTTTGCGGTGGTCGCCGGCGTTCCGGCCAAGCCGGTCGGCGAGCGCCCTCGCCAACTCGATTACCGGCTGGACTACGCGCCCTGGCTGCTTTGAAGCGCGCTCTCCGGCTGACCCGCTCTCGTGTCCTCGCCCTCCGTTTTCCCGAACCTCCGCAGCCTCGACGCGCTGCGCGGGCTGCTCGCGTGTTACGTCCTCTTCGGCCACGCGCGCTGGTTGTTGTGGGCCGGGCAAAAGGCCTGGGAGCAAGTCTCCCATCCGCTCTGGGCCAACCTGCTGGCCTTCGCGGGGGCCTCGCTGCGCTACGCCCACGAGGCGGTGATGGTGTTCTTCGTGCTGAGCGGATACTTCATCCATCTGCGCCTCGCCCAGGGGATTTCGGGAGGCAAGCCAGTCCAGCTCAACACCCCTGAATATGCCCGCCGCCGGGTGCATCGGCTGCTCGCGCCGTATCTGTTCGCGCTCGGCCTGACGGTGGCGTGCGATCTGGCGGGGCGGCACTTCTTTCCGACGCTCTATCTGGCTCGCACCGGCGACGCATTTCTGGACGGGAACTTCTTGCGGAAAGACTTCTCCTGGGCGGCGGTGCTGCCCGCGGGCCTGGTGCTGCCGGGTGCAATGGGAAAAGACTTTGGCAGCAATGGACCCCTGTGGTCGCTGGCGTACGAGGTGGTCTATTACGCGCTGTATCCATTGTGGCTGCTGGCCCGGCGGGTGAGTCCGTGGCTGGCCTACGGGATGGTGCCGGCGTTGTGTCTGGGGCTGGCGTTGGCGCCCGGACCGGTGTGGCCGCGGGCGGTGGCGGCCCATTATCCGCTGTGGCTGGCGGGTGCCGCGCTGGCGGAGTGGATGACGCGCGGGGGATCACTGGCGTGGACGCGGTCGCTGGCGGTGCTGCTCGCGGGCGGTGGGTTCGTCGCGTATCAACTGGCAGCACACCCACTCGCGCGGATTTGGCTGGCACTGCTTTACGGCGTGGGGTTGGTGTGGTTGTTCGCACTGGCACCGCCGCCCTGGGCGCGGACGGCGGGGCATCGGGTGCTGGAGTTTCTTGGCCTGCGCGGCTACACGATTTACATCTGCCACTTCCCCCTGCTCGCGCTGATGTCGGCTGCGGTGTTTCAACTCCTGGGCGGCCGACCGCTGGGCGGCTGGCTGGCCGTGGGGGGCGGCCTGTTGGCGCTGGGAGTATGCCTGGCCTCGTTCCATATCTGTGAGCGGCACTTCCTGCACGCGCGCATCCGGCTGGCCCGTGGAAACGAAACGTAGAACCGCCGAAACGGAGCACCAGCGAAACGGAGAACCGGCGACTCTCGCCGTCTCGCCGTTTCTCCTACCTGCCGCCTCTCGGCGGTGGCTGTGCTGCCAACTTGGAGCGCGCGAGCATTACGCGGTGGCGCGGGCCCTGGCGGGTTGCGGCGCACTGGCGGGCCTGGTCACGGATGCCTGGATTCAACCGGGCAGCCTTCAGGCGCGCCTGCACCGGCGGCTCCGCGACCGGTTTCACGCGGGTCTGTCGGGCGTGCCGGTGAAACACTGGAGCGAGGGGTTGCTGGGTTTCGAGGTGCTGGCTCGCGCGCGGCGACTGCGGGGTTGGCCGCTGATCTTGGCGCGCAACGCCTGGTTCCAGCGGCGCGTGGCCCGCTGGCTGGGGTCGCTTGCGCCGCCGGCTCGCGGGCCGCAGCCGGTCGTGTTCAGCTACAGCTACACGGCGCTCGAACCGTTCCGCGTGGCGCGCGCGCGCGGCTGGCAAACGGTGCTGGGCCAGATTGATCCGGGACCGGTAGAGGCTGAAATCGTCGCGGCGGAGCAGCGCAGTTTCGGAGGCGGAAAATCCCGCTGGACGGCCCCGCCCGCCTGCTACTGGGACGATTGGCGCGAGGAGTGTGCGCTCGCGGATCGCATCGTGGTCAACTCGGCGTGGTCCCGGGAGGCGCTGCTGCAAACCGGCCTCGCGGCGGAGAAAGTCGTCATTGTACCACTGGCCTACGAGGCGGAAGCAAGCACAGCACCAGCGCGCAACTACCCGCCGCGGTTCGATGCCGTACGACCGTTGCGAATTCTCTTCCTCGGCCAGGTGAACCTGCGCAAAGGTCTGGCGCGCGTGCTGGAAGCCGCCCGGTCGCTCGCGGACGCTCCGGTCGAGTTCTGGATGGTCGGCCCACTCGAACTGGCAGTGACGCCGGACGGGGAGACGGCCCCAAACATGAAGTGGTTCGGCGCCGTGCCGCGGGGCGAGGTCGCGCGGTTTTATCGGGAGGCGGACGTGTTCTTGTTTCCCACGCTCTCCGATGGGTTCGGCCTGACGCAGCTCGAGGCGCAGGCGCAGCGTTTGCCAGTGATCGCCACCCGGCGCTGCGGCGAAGTGGTGCGTGACGGCGTCAACGGCCTCCGGTTGGAGGAGCCGACAGCGCAGGCCATTGCCGACGCAATTCGAGAATTGCTGGCCCGTCCCGCCCGGCTCGCGGCCATGTCTGCGGCGTCAGGAGTTGAGAATCGTTTCAGCCTGCGTAGTATCGGGCAGCAAATTCTGGCGCTGGCGGGTCCGGTTCAGGTCAGCACAGACGCCCCTTCATAAAATGCCTTTAGAATTTCAAGTCATCGCCATGATCCAGATTGGCTGGATTCTGGCCGGTCTGTGGCACTTCCTGCGTCGCTCGGACGAATTGGTGCTGCTGGTCAGCTTGTTGGTGGGCTACTTTTCCGGTTACCGGATGTGGACGGTGCTGGCGGGGGTGCGCCAAGTGGGCGGTATTGGCAACACGGGCTTCATGCAGGTGACCCAGGAAGCCGCTTTCGTGGCACTGTACGCGATTCTGCTTGGGCAATGTATCTTCTTGGGCACTTACATGCTGGTGCAGAACCGCGTCTTTGCCTCGGGCAACTTCACCCTCTCCCCCGCCACTTCCCGGAATTTGCAGTCGAAGGTCTTCCTGGCGGCCATCATCCTGCTGCCCGCGACCTACCTGATCAAAGGCTTCGCCGCCGAAAGTTTCATGGGCGGGTTTGCCCTCAACATCAGCGCCACCGCCTACATCCGCCTCTTCCCGCTGGTGTTGAGCACCGTCGCCATCCTGCTCATTTTCCTGTGGCGCTTTGGGGGGCTGGACGGCGGAACCCGGCTGATGAATCTCGGCCTAGTGTGTGTCTTGTTCTGGCTGACCTATGGGTCGCAAGGGCGCTTCCAGTTCCTGGCGTGGCTGGTGGCGGGTGGCCTGATTGTCGCGGCCCCCTACCGTCCGTTGACCCGACTGCTGGTGTTGGGCACTGCGGTGGCGGTGGCGGCGATGGTATTCGCGGTGGCCGGCGTGCAGCGCAATTACTTCGGTGACAGCGAGCAACTGGTGGCGGTGGACCGCATCATCCGCGCCGAGGATGCCAACATGTTGGAGGGCTTCGCCCTGATGCAGCAGGTCATCCCGAACGTTTACGGCTACCGTTGGGGCAAGGAACACCTGGAGACGCTCATCCGCCCGATCCCCCGCGCGTGGTGGCCCGGCAAGCCGGTGGGCAACTACATGCTCAAGGCCTTGGGCGTGGATGAAACCAAGCCCAGCGGGACGATGGGCATTTCGCCCTCGCTGTTCGGCAGTTTCTATGTCGAGGGCGGTTATCTCGGCATCGTGCTGTTCTCCATTCTCTATGGCTTTGGGCTGGGCTATTTCATGCGCTGGGCGGCGGGGTTGCATCCTGCGCCGGCCCTGCTCGTGCGCGGCCTGCTCTGCGCCAGCCTGGTGCCCTTGCTTCGCGGCGGCGACTTGGCGGGCATCTTCGCGGTGCTGGCCATGTCCTTCTGGCCGTTCTTCCTGCTACTCCTGTTCCGCCGGCGCGAATTGCTTCCGAACAGCTCCTGGTTCAATGCTCCCACGGCCGCGCTGGCCACCATTCGCACGGGCCGGCGTGATTACATGCGCAGCGGTCGGGCCAGCGTGGCTCGCTCGCGGTCGCCGCTGCAACGCTGAGCGTCGCCCGCCGCTGCCGGGGCGGTTGGCGCATGGCGAACGGGTTCAAGAATCTTTCCGCGATGAACTTCTCTCCGCTGATCCCCCGCCTCCGCCGGGAGTTCGAGGCAGCCCAGCGCTACTGGTCCAACTGGACCCAATGGAACGAGCAGCGTGCCGCTGAGGTGCAACTCCGCAAGCTGCAAGTCGCCTGGGGGGACGCCGTCGCCGACGTGCCCTACTACGAGCGCCTCGTCGCGACCGGCGCGGCACCGAAAGCGATCCGCTCCTGGGACGACTTTCACGCACTGCCCGAACTCAATCGGCAAATCTACCAGGCCGATCCGGCCGCATTCGTTCGCCGCTCGAAGCCCTACGACCGCCGCGGTGCGACCGCTGGCACCACGGGCAACCCCATCCAATTCGGCGTCTGGCAGAGCGAGGATGTCACCAACCGCATTCTCAAACTCGTCCTCTGGCAGCGCGCCGGTTACACGCTGGACTCCCGCTTTGTGCTGCTCTGGGGACACACCCACCTGCTCGGTAAAGGCTGGCGGCGTCTCTGGAAACATCTTCAGCGCACCGTCAAGGACCGCCTCGTCGGCTATCTGCGCGTGGACGCCTACCGCTTCGACCTCAGCGACTCCAAGCGCACTGCCGAGCGGATGCTGCGCTTCAAACCCGTCGCCCTCGTCGGCTACTCCTCGACGCTCGACTACTTCGCCCGCTCGAATCCTGAGTATCACGACCGCTTCCGCAAACTCGGCCTGAAGTTCGCCCAACCCGCCGGCGAAGCCCCGCCACGGCCCGACAGCCTCGACTTGCTGCGAGATGTCTTCGCCTGCCAGACCATCCAGGAATTTGGCGGCGGCGACTTCGGTCAGGTCTCCATGCGCATGGACGGCGAACCGTATTTCACCTTCCCGGACTTCAATATCCTGGAAGCCGTGCCCGGCCCTGGCGACGGAGCCGACAGCGGCGCAACGCTCATCACCGCGCTCTACCCGCGCTGTTTCCCCATCTTCCGCTATCGGCAAAATGACGCCATCAGCGGCGTGAAGCGCTACGCGCACGGCCATGTGTACGAGTTTGAAAAGGTCGTCGGACGCACGAACGACATGGTGCAGTTAAACTCCGGCGCAGTCGTCCACAGCGGCGCGATCTTCGCCTGTGTCTTCCCGGAGTCGGCCATCCACCGCGTGCAAATGGTCATTGATGACGCGGGCCTGACGTTGCGCATGGTGCTTGGCCCTGGTTTCGGCGCGGAGGAAGAAGCCCGCGTGCGGCACCGGCTCAGCCAGGTCGCGACTGAGTTGAAGGCGATGAAGTTCGAGCGCGTGGACGACGTGGAGCCGAATCTCGCCGGCAAGCGTCGTTGGTTCGTGGACCACCGCACGCGCCAGCCTTGAGTCACCCGGATGGGTCGCGCGCCCGCCTGCGGTT
>Ga0335394_10008927_pt1 | contig 11309 bp, 7 predicted proteins | sample MAT03_FD_205741 | JGI IMG/M metagenome (GOLD analysis project Ga0335394, IMG submission 205741) | Freshwater microbial communities from Lake Fryxell liftoff mats and glacier meltwater in Antarctica - MAT-03 (spades assembly) (version 2) ... | reverse complement strand
GAGACAGATGGTTGATTTTTCCGCGAATGTCAAAATGACGCGGTCAGTTTACTTCAATCCAGACAAGTTCGAAGTACCTGAAATAGGTTAAACCGCCTTTGCGGTTGCCAGTAACCGGCGAACTTCTGGTAGAAGCGCAATCGCCACGGCGACCATTGCCTGCTCGCCTTCATCACGGGCGCTCGCTTCGTCCGCGGCAGCCCACTCATCATCCGTGCGTGCATCAAGTTCGGCGATCAGGTCTTGCACGCGTTTCAAATCCCAGCCTTCTGGAAATCGCTGGTCATTCATCGTCCCCGCCTCCTCTGGCGTCGCTTATACTTCGCGCGGTCCCTAATGAGCGGAGATTCCGAGCCCGACGCGTTAGCAAGGGTATATGGGATGCTCCCTCGCTGACGCGTCGGGCTCGGAAGACGCCTCGCGCTGGTCAATCTCTCAATCTCGACCGCGTATCGTGTAAAGAGCTTTCTTCAAATCTCCATGGGCAACCTCCGCGTCTCCGATCTATTCGCGGCGTTTGGCCATTCTACTTCTTCGGCGCCGGCGTCGTCGGCACACCGGAAAGCTCCTGGGTGAAGCGCTTGTACGCTTCCTCGAAGCCCGGCGGGGCGATGCCGCGGCCGCCGCGCGTCGGGTCGCCGATGTCGCGCGGGTCGAGGTCGACTTTCCGTGGCCCCTGATTATCGAGGATCGACGGCCCCTTGACCCGCGGCATTGGCAACTCGTTCTTCTCCGATAGATCGAGTTGATTCTTCAACTGCTCGACTTGCTGCTCGTACTTCTTCTGGAACTTGGCGATCTCCTCGTCCGTCCAGCCGAGTTGTTTCTTGAACTCCTCGCTGCTGATGTTCTTCTTGAACTGTTCGAGCAGGAGCTCGCCCGATTGCACCTTCTTGCGCATTTCGTTCAGGGCCGCGTCGCGCGATTCCTTGTCGGAGTTCTTGGCGAGGACCTTGGGGATGTCCCAGTCTTTGCCCGGCTCCTTGCCGCCCTGTTTGGCAAGTTGATCGCGTAGTTGCTGAAGTTTCTTCTCGAAGTCCTTGCGTTCTTCGGGCGTGGAAAGATTATCCTTGAAACGCTCGAGCCCGTCGCGGACGAATTCCCGTTTCAACGGGTCATCGAGCATCTTCTTCAGTTCCTCTCGCGATTGATTCTGGGCGTCGTCGTTGCCCTTCTTGAGTTGGTCGGCCAACTTGTCGGTCTCTTCGCGCACCTTCATTTTCTCGTTCACGTTTTGAACGGCCTTCTTGTACTCTTCAAACCGTTGCTTGTCCTTGAGCAACTCGGCCAGTTCCTTTTCCATCTCGGCCTTCTGGGCCGGGTCTTGCTTCACTTGATCCTGAAACTTCTTGACGCCCTCTTCGACCTGCTTGGGGTCGTTGCTCTGCATCTGCTTGAGAGCCCGGTCAAGTTCGTTCGGGTCGATCTTGCCGCCCTTTGTTCCCGATTCCTTCTTGGCGAGATTCTGCTCGGCCTGCTTCACCGCTTGCTCGATGGCATCTTTCGCGCCGGGATTCTCGGCCTTCTGCTTGTCGAGTTCATCTTTGACGGCCTGCTTGTTGGCAGGGTCCTTCAGCATCTCTTCCAGCTTCTGCTGGGCGGCCTCTTGCGTGCCTTTATCCTTGCTGTTGAGATCCTTCGCCATCTGTTCGACCTGCTTGGGATCGACCTTGCCGCCTTCGCCCTTCTTCGGCGGTTCCTTCTTGGCCAAATTATTCTCGGCCTTCTCAACGGCTTTTTCGATCGCGTCCTTGGCGCCCGGGTTCTCGGCCTTCTGCTTGTCGAGTTCGTCCTTCACGGCCTGCTTGTTAGCCGGGTCCTTCAGCATCTCTTCCAGCTTCTGCTGGGCCTTCTCTTGCGTCGGCTTGTCCTTGCTGTTGAGATCCTTCGTCAGATTCTGCACATCCTCTTTGCGTTGCTTGTCGGCCGCGGCCTGCTGTTCCTGCCGTTGCTTCTGAACCGATTTGTCGATGTCCTTCATCGCCTGATCAAACTCTTGTTTCTTCTTGTCGTCCTTGATGCTGTCGCGGATCTTTTCGAGATCCTTCTTCGCCTCGTCGCGGGTCTGCGGGTCCTTGTCGGCCTGCTTCATCGCCTGTTCGAGTTGTTTCTGCGCGTTCTGGCGCTCGGCCGGGTTGTCGCTCTTTAACTGGTTGGCGAACTTCTGCACGTCTTCGGCCGCCTGCTGGTTCTTCTTCATCTCATCGACGGCCTGTTCGAAGTCCTTCTTCTCCTGGCCCTCGGGCAGCTTGTTCTTGATGTCGTCGAGTTGCTTCTGCACCTGCTCGCGCTGCATCGGGTCTTTCAATTTCTTCTTCAGTTCGTCCTGGGCTTCCTTCTTCTCCTCCGGCTTGCCCTTCTGCATCTTCTTGGCCAGTTCGTCGACGTCTTCCTTCTTCTTCTCCGGCTTCGGCATCGGCGGCGGATCCTTGGCCGTGTCGTTCATCTTCGGCTTGTTCATCGGATCCTTCTCTTTCTTGAGAAGGTTGTCGCGCGAGAGGTCCATCGCGTCTTCGAGGCGCTGTTTCTTGGTTTTATCTTGCTGGTCGCCGGCCAAGTTCTGCAACTGGCGGTCGACATCGTCCCGGGAATTCTGATTCTGCAATTCTCGTTCGAGATCCTCTTGACCCTTCTTGCGCGTCTCGGGGTCGTCGCTCTGGGCGCGCTCGGCCGCATCCTTCACCCGCTCCTCGCGGTTGATATTCTTCATCTCTTCCTGGATCTTCTTCATCGCCTCGTCAAACTTTTGCTTCTCTTCCTCGGGCAGCATGTTGCGGTGGTCGTCCGCCTTCTTCGGTTCCCCCTTCTTGGGCGGCTCCTTCTTCGACTGCTCCATCATCTGCTTGAGTTGCTCTTTCGCCTGCTCGCGTTCTTTCTCGTCCTTGCTCTGGAGCTTCTCCGCCAGCTTCTGGAGGTCTTCGGGCTTCTGCAATTGATTCGGGTCCGATTCCGGCCCCATGCCGTCTTGCTTCATGTCCTTGGGCTCACCCATCTCGCCCATCTTGGGGTCGTTCATCTTGGGCTCAGCCATGTTGTTCATCGGATTGTTCTTCTTCAGGGCGTCGTTGAGCTCCTTCTGCTTTTTCTCGAAGTCGGGGTCGGGCATATTCGGGTCGGCCATGTTGGGGTCGGCCATATTATTCTCGCCCATCATCGGCTCGCCCTTCATCGGCTGCATGCCGTCCTGCTTCGGCTCGCCCTTCTTCGGCTGTTGATCGTCGCCCTTGCCCTGTTTGGGTGGCGGCTGCTCGTTGTTCGGTTGCGGCTGCTTCGGCTCGCGTTTCTCGGCCGCGTTCTGTTGATCCTGTTTTTGCTCGTGCTTCTGCTGATCCTTTTCCAGATCTTTGCGAGCCTGGTTCTGCTCTTGCTGTTTCTTCTCGTTCACCTCAGCGGGCATAATGCGGACGCGCATCTTGTTCGACATGCCGCTGTTCGGGCCTGGCGGCACGTCGCAGTTATCGATGGCTTCGAGCCAGTATTCGACGACCATGCCGGGCTGAAGTTTGAAGTTGTTCCCCGCGTCGCCCTCAGGTCTGACCTTTGCGAGTTCGACGAAATCCTTGTAATCGATGTGGGTCGGGTACGAGTTATCTTCCTTCCGCAAGAACGAGATGCCGCCGCGGTACGCCTTGGGAGCCAACGGCTTGCTCGGTGCGGGGGAGATGACCTCCATCCGCAAATTCATCTTTTCGATGCCGATGTCGTCGTCGGCAAAGCCTTCCACGGCCAGGACGCCATTGACTGGCAGTTCCACTTCTTGCTGAAGCGGCAGGTTGATGCCGACCTTGGGCTTTTCATCGGAGAACACGCGGATCGTGAACGTCTGGGCCACCTCGCCTTCGTCCGTCTTCGGGGTGAAGGCAGCGCGGTAGGTGCCGTCCTTCATCAAGGGCGGCAGCGAGAACATCACCTGCATTGGCTTCTTGTCGACGACGGCGCCAAGAATCGGTTGCTCGACCCCCGGGAACTGAATACGGGCTTCCTTAACCGGCCGATTGGCATGAGCGACCAGGGCGATCTTGGTGCCACGCATCGCCTCCAGATTCGGTTCGCGCACGTTGACGCTGACCGGCTTATAACGCAGGTAAGCCGGATAATCGTAGGTGACGTCGTAATTGAGGAAGAGCGGTTTGGGATCGAGGAGCGTCAGGCGGTAGCGTGGCGGATCGGGATTCGTGTGGTTCGACGTCGTGACAAAGCGGATGCGGTAACGGCTGGTCTTCTGCATGTTGAAGACGAAGCGGACGGCTTCCGGATTGTCTTCCAGCACCTGGCCGGCAATCGTCTCAAGTTGGCCGTCGATTTCGATAGTGGCCGACTTCACCGGGCGGTTGGCGAAGGCCGTGAGGGTGATCGTCGTTCCATAATAGCCGACGATATTGGGATCGTTGGCCGTCTCGTTCTTGCGGCCGAGGTATTCGGGATACTGATACTTCACTTCCCAGCCGGTGAACTGCGGGATGATGCGAAGTTTGACTTCGTACTCGTCCGTCTGCACCTTGCCGGCCACGACCTTCCAGCGGAAGCCGTTGCGAACTTGCTTGGCGGGAATAGTGACGCCGAAGACGTTCTTCTTGCCGTCGCCGTTGTCGACCTTTTCAAGCGGGCGCTCTTCGAACGAGCCCGGGTCATCCGGGTTGTACCAGAGCCGTAACTTGGGAGCGTCGGGATCGGTCTTCTCCGGAATACGGCCTTTGAGTTGCACCCTGATCGCGAGTTCTTCGCCCTGCGTGACTTCGGTGTTGCCTTTTTCCGGGGCAACCAGTGCGAGTGTCGTCCGCGTCGGCGGCAGGAAGGCGACCACGAGGGACGCCAGGAACAGGATGCCGGCAGCACCGGCCAGCCAGAGGATTTGTTTCTTTTGAAGCACCCGGTTCAGGTCGACATGCTTGAGGTCCTTGGCGGCGCGGGCGCCGATCGACGCCTTCACAGAGCCTGGGATCTTGGCGTCGTCCTTGAGGTCGACATAATTGATGACGCTATTCTTGGCGTCGGCGATCGACATCTCGACGCTGCGGGCGGCATAGTAGGGATTGATCTGCCGGCGGCTGGGGCGATAGAGGAGCCCGTAGACGAAGCCAGCGGCGACGAACAAGTAGCCGCCCAGGGCGACCCACGGCGTCCAGGAAGGCATTTCCACGTAACGATCGATCAGCAGCACGGCCAGAACGGAGACCAGACCGCCGATCAGCAGCACGAGACCGGTGGAGAACCAATCGAGCGAGCGGATGCGTTTGCGGGCCGACTCGATCTGCTTCTCGACAAATTCTTCCGATTTACTGGCTGGCTTCGGCGGATCAACGACGGCAGGCATGATCATGCTCCCAGAGGGCGGCGGGCGGTTGAAATGTCCTGAATAACAGTATACCCATTCGGGCGTCCCGCGCCCAATGAGAACCGCCGCCGATGTTACCCCCTAATAAGACGAGTGGTTTCGGCGATTCGTTGGAAAAATCAGGGTGACAAACGCCGGGATGGCCGTCTCCATTGATGTGACCCTTGATCCATGATGACAAGACGGCTTCGAGTTGCTGGGAAACGGCGAGCCCTGAATACCATGAAAGATCCTGGCAAAACATGGCGTTGCGGGAGGACTGGTGGCAAACTCAGCAGATGTTGCGGCACTTCAATGGAAAGCGATATTACTAGGTTGTGGGGCGGGTGTTTACTTCAACTGCTGGATGGCTTATGCTGCCAGACGGAATGACGTCTATTTGGTCAATCCCTTGGTGAATGAGGGGCAACATCTCGATCCGGGAGGGAACTGGCCGCACAACCGGCAAAAGACTGATTTTACTCACGGCCCATGCCGGTGAATGAGATCGCAGATCGCCCCGAGCACCTTGCCTTCACGAGTGGGCGTCACCCCCGTGGCCAGGGGCACGTTGTTGACGAACATGGCGAAGTAGAGGCTCGTCCCCTTCGCCGTTTCCAGCCGGCCGGCGAGGGCCTTGCTGCGCAGCAGCATTCGGTCGTTGAGCAAATCGAAGTAGACCAGCGTGCCTGTCTTCGCCTGGACCTTTCCTTTGACGGGACTGTCGGCGGGTAACACATCCGCCAGCGTGCCGTCGACGCCAATGCTCGGCAGGGCGTCAAAGTAGGCGTTCGCCTCCGGCCGTTTCGCCATCTGTTGTAGCAGTGCGACGGTTGCCCGCGGAGTGATCGAGTCCGCGCCCGCGCCTCCCGCGCCCCCGGCGAACGAGATCGTCTCGACCGGCACGCCTAACTCCTTCAAGAAAAGCCCCTGCCGCTTCAGTCCCTGTGGCAGCGTGCGCTCGTTGTTCTTCGCGGCAACCAAGAGGGGCAGCGTGCTGGCGTAAAGGTTGTGGCTGACTTTGAGCGTGACCTTCATCGTCTCGGCGAACGGTTCCGACTGGTAGGACGCGATGCGCGGCATCGTCGAGTAGCGGGACGCATCCGGCAAGTCGACCTGGGCGGGGCGGAATAAGCTTGCTGAGCAGAGAACGCCCTGGCGGCGCAAGGCCTCGATCAAGAGCGCCCGTGCGAAGATCGCCGGTTCGTCGACGAAATAGACGCGGATCAACGGTTTCTCATCGACGGCAATTTCACCGCGCACCGAGAAGGTTGTCGCGCTCGTCGCATTGAGTGTCAACCGAGTCGGTTTACCTTTCTCGGCGGTCTTGACCTCGGCGTCCATCTGGAAGTATCGGGATTCGGGACGGATGCGGACCTCGGCCAGTTCTCCCTCCTTCTTCCCTGGTTTCACGAGAATATCGAGCACGTTGTCGTTGACGATCATTGGTCCAAGCAGATCGGGACCTGACCCGGTGCCGCGCGCCTTCTCGAACAGGCGTTCGTCGATCAGGATTTCACCGTCGATCTCGCGGACGCCGGCCTTGGCGATCTGCTTCGCGAGATCCTCAATCGCATGAAGCGGGTTGGTGTCAGTCAGCGACGAGGCCATCAGTCCGGAGTTAGCGTAGGTATGGTCATAATTCGCGAAGGCGGTTTTGCCGTCTTTCGTGAGCCGACCGCCGAACGACAGATCACCGGAGGCGACGAGAATTAAGTCGCCATGCAAGACGCCGTTCTTGACTTCGCCATTCTGGTAGATGGGCGTCGTGAAACGATGGTCGGGTCCGAGAATCCCTAGCGCGGTGGCGCACGTATAAAGCTTCGTCGTCGAAGCGGGGATGCATAACCGGTCTGGCTCACGCTCAAAGATCGTCTTGCCGCTCTTGGCATCGATCACAAGCAAACCCCAGTGAGCTTGCTTGTACTCGGGCCGCTGGATGATTTCGTCGATTTTCTGGGCGAGGACTTCGTCGCCGCGCGACGGAACGGCCGACATGAGTACGAGAAGAACAATCCAACGAATCGGCAAGGCCATGGTGTTTTCTCAATCCATTTAGATTCAAGGCCATTGTGATTCAAGTGACCGCAATTCCGTTGATCTCTACTCGCGCGACGACAATTCCCAGTTTTCGACACGTAGTCCATCAACGCGGCCGAAATCGCTGTCGTTCGAAATAACAATGCAACTCGGAATAACCAATGCGATGGCAGCAACCATACGATCGATCACTTGCATTTGAATGCCATTTCGTCGCATCTGAGCGTACAGATGTGCGTACTGTCGAGCCGCAACGAGGTCGAAAGGCCAAAGTTTGAGCAGGTTCAGGCGATGTTCAACTTTGGGGTAATTCTTCTCCCACGTATCGCTGTATAGAACGCCGCCTAGGAACTCGGCAACCACGGGAATCGCCGTTCCGATAATGGAACCTGTCCTCCGTTGCTCGGAAACGCGATCGAAGATGCCTCCGCGCCGCGACATGAACAGATTCAGTGCGTTGCTGTCAAGAAGATAGCGCTTCATTCGGGTTGTCTCTGCAGAATGGCATCTCGCTTTTCATTATGGATCTTTTGCCAAGCACGATCCTCCTCTCGAATCTTGTTCATCCTCACCCATTCTTCGTCGCTTATGTCAATCGAAGGAGTCGCCTCTAAGAGAGCGAGCCATTTTGCGATTGCTTCCGCGGAAGTCCCTTGTTCCTCCTCCGTCATTCCGTGAATATTGAGCGGAGGTAAACCCGGCCGTTGATCGACCATTCTGTGGTCGCTGTGCGAAGTCGGTGCGGCATGCGGCTGTTCCAAATTGCGGTAGATCGATGACATCGTTGTTGCCCCAATTACGTTTGCAATGTTGTTCACGCCACGATCGTCTTTCGCATCTTGATGTAGTCCCAGACGACGAAGCGATCAAGATCTTGCCCGGCAGTGAAGATCACACGGCCTTTCGTCATCTCGGCCATGCGGTAGGCGAAGCGGACATCTTCTTGCGACTGGTTCCAGCTTTGCAGCAGGAAGATGTTGATCGTGATATTCTCTTTGGCACAGAGGCGAGCCTCGCGCATCGTCGCTTCCTCGGTCCGCTCGTCGGGCGGGTAGAGCAAATAGAGGATGCTCCCCTCGAAGTGCGCGGTCGGCAGGCCGTCGGTAATCAGCACCATTTGGCGATTGGGCGTGTCCTGGGCCGAGAGAAAACGCCGGCCCAGTTGCATGGCATGTTGAATGTTCGTGAAGTGCGGCGGGATTTGCATCTCGCTGATGTTAGGGTCGCTCATGTCAGCCTTGAGGCGGACCCAGGGGTCGAAGATCGTCACCGGCTTCGGCATCAAACTCGGCACCTCGGCGATCGTCCGGGGCTTCGCGAAGGTGAACATCTCGATGAACTGTAGAAAATCGCCCGGATACTCTTTGCGAATCAGGCCATCGAGAGCGAGCCCCATCCGTTTGACATTCGCGTACAGGCCGCCGTACCGCATCGAACCCGACATGTCGAGCAACACAGTCGTGGCGCACTTGGGATGGTTGCGCGTGCGGTGGATCTCGATATCTTCAGGCTTCATCCGCACCGGCAGCGACGGCCCTTGCCGCAACAGGGCGTTGATCATCGACCCGGGAATGTCCATGTTCGCGACCGAATCACCGAACTCATACGGCTTGGTCCGCTGCATCTCGGCCGTGCCTTCGCCGACGACGCCTTCGGGATGCCGGCCTGTCTTCGATTCCTGCAACTCGTTGAAGATCGTCGTCAACAGGTGCGACTGGAACAGGCGAAACGCCTTCGGCGACAAATCGAACCCCTTGCGATCGGGCGTGATCCCTTGCTTCTCCGCCTGATCGCGTAAGTATTCGTTGATCTGTTCTTGCAACTGGCGAAGATTGTCGAGATCGCCCACGTCCGCGAACTCACTCAATTCGTCGAGGTCGATAACGCCGATCTGGGCCGTCTGCTTCGCCTCCTCAAGTTGCTTGAGAAGCTTATCGATCAACTCGAGTTCTTCCTTGACCTCGAGCGCCTTGGGCACGGTCATCTTCTCGTGGCCCGTGAAGGCGTACTTGGCGGCCAGTTCATCGACCTGATACTTATCGCCGAGCCGTTCGGCGAGGACGACGATTGTCCGGGCAAAGGGGTCGCGGTCATTGCCGACTTCGTAGAAGAGATTTTCGAGATCGCGGAGTTGTTCGTCCTTCACGGCCCGGTTGAAGGGCTCGGCCAGTTTCTTGGGCGGCTTGGTGTTGGCCGCCATCTCCTGGAACGCCTTGGCGGCCGCCTGCTGGGCGGCTTCGGTCTCGTAGGTGGCCAGAATCTTGCGCTTGCGTTCTTGAAGCGATTCCATGATGGCGTCGAGGCTCGGCCCCAGGCCACGAATCTGCGACGGATCGATCTTCACCGCCCGCGCCAATTCCTCTTCGGTGAGCTTGCGGGTGTTGCCATAGAGTAGAAGATGCTCCATGGCAGGCGTCGCCAGATCGGGCGGCGGCGCCGTCGGCGATGGGAAATTCACCGGATCGTACTTCTGGTACGTGTGGATGATGCCGCCCAGCGAATCTTGTGTCGTCATGTTGAAGTGCAAATCCTTTTGAGGTCATTCGGCTGGGGGATGCAATTCGAGCCACAGTTCTTGAAACATATCGCGCACGGTCAGGTGAATCTGATTTTTGAAGTCAAGTGGTAGGCTCAGGTTGCGGATGATTTCCTGGACGTCGCCCAGATCTTTGCGACGACCGGGCATCGAACCCGACGCGAGCTTGAGTTCGACAAGCTTGTGCAAGGCGATGCAGCGGATGCCATCAATGACGACCGTCACTTGCGATGGCTCTGGAAAAGAGATCGGCTTCGGCTTTCCATCGCCTGGATAATCGCCCGTGACGAGGAATTCGATCTTCACGCCATTCTCAACATCCCTCAGATGTTTGCTGCCCGTGAAAGGCGGCACGTAGCCGAGCCCCTCAAGTTTCTCGTGGAGCAGCGTGAGCCCCTCGCGGTTGACCAGCAGATCCACATCTTCCGTGAATCGATTGTATCCATGTAGCGTCACGGCCATGCCGCCTACGACGACATAGGGAATCTTCAGATCATCAAGTCGGCGAGCTATCCGGCGAAGGGATTCGTAGACTTCGCCCGTTTTTTCGAAATGCATACTACCCTCCATCAAGGCCCACCGAGGCGAACGGCGCAGCCTTTCCTCGTAAGGCACGAGGCTTGGGGTTGGCACGCTCGGAATGGTAGGAGTGAGCATCATGCACCAGCAGGTTGACAATTAGATCATTGTACCGGAAGCGATCAAGGTTCGAGAATAGGAAACAACGATCCGACATCGTTCACTGCTTGCCGATTCCGAAGAAGCCGACGGCCAGGAACATTCCGCTCAAGATCGCGAGAATGATGACCGGCATCCAGATTGAGCCAAACGAAGAGATCATGGCTACTTCTGGCCACTCGGGTTGGTAGCGCACCGGAACCTTCGTGCCGGTTGGAAATGAGATGCTGTCGGAACCGACGGGATGGGTGAATTCCACGGTCCGATCGCCGAACGTATATCGGACGACAGGGAAGTTCATCAGGGGTCCGGGCCGCGCATGGTGAAGGACTCCTTGCTCTTGTTGTGGTCTCAGACGGCTGAACAGGTCGGCGAAGAACGCGAAGATGCCGACGGCCTTCGCCGCGCGACCGGTGATCGGCACCGGCTTTTGGTAGTGGGGTTTCTGGTCAATCACCTCTCCTTCCGTGACAGTCGAGCTCGTCAGAAACCGGAGTCGCTGAGCGAGCAAACAAAGGTAGAGTGTCGAGAAGAGAACGCCAACAATTCGACAAAACCAGATAACGAACAGCGACATGGAATATACCTCGGTTGCGTTCTTGCTTCGTGCGTCGACCCAAGGCCAGCGCATATCAAACTCGATTGAGACTCAGGACTTCCGTCAAGAAGGTGGTGCTGGTCATGCAGGAGACCATCTTGCCGCGGAGGCTGTCTTTGCTTGGATGACGCTTGATCAACGTG
>Ga0335394_10008925_pt1 | contig 11310 bp, 15 predicted proteins | sample MAT03_FD_205741 | JGI IMG/M metagenome (GOLD analysis project Ga0335394, IMG submission 205741) | Freshwater microbial communities from Lake Fryxell liftoff mats and glacier meltwater in Antarctica - MAT-03 (spades assembly) (version 2) ... | reverse complement strand
CGTTTTCTGAACGGTCCAGCACTGGATCAGGTCTTCAGCGATCAAACCGCTGACGGCAATATTCTGTGGCTGTTGCAGGACAATCAGCAGACAGTAACGGATGTCGCCGATTTCGGTGATTCCAACAGCGACGGCAGTGCCGATGGCAAGTCGATACTTGTCAATCACCTGACGTACAACGCCTCCGGCCAGGTGATAAACGCGGATCATTCTCAAACGACCACTAGCACTTCCGACGGCACCTTGCTCGGCCTCGACACCGGCGCTGCGCGCCCCGGAAATTCAGTCTCGTGCTTCCCCAGTCACTCTGACCCGCGATCAGTTTTCGGTGTCGGTATTGTTGTTTGAACTGCTGACGCTGCATCTTCCCTACGGCGGTCTCGGAGCCAAAGCCGGTCGCCAGGAATTCATCGCACGTGCCGTCGATACCTGGGTACCGCCCAGCGAGCTTTCGTGCAGTTGTAAGCAGTTACCCCGGTCGCTGCGTGACCGACTCGATGCTTTAGTGATGCGTGGTTTGGCGCTCAACCCGAAGGAGCGTTATCCGGATCACAACGTGTGGCTCAACGACTGGCAGGAATTATCCGCGATGTTTCGCATCACGCCGGAGTTGCCGCCAATTGAAAACGTACTGACTCGGGCAATTCGTTGGTTTGCAACCCTGCATTGAGATCACGAATACACAATCGCAGAATTTCTCGCACGTCAGCGTTCCCGAGCAATGCCAAGGGCGATGGCGTCTTTGTGACGCGGAACCCATTCGAATCTGTCGCCACAGTTGCTGTGGAATATTCCGCGGAGTTTTTCGTCAGTGCCGACGCTCTTTGCAATGCAGGCGGCAAGGGGTTTGCCGTTTAGAATTGTCGCCGATTTGCCTTGCTGGAATAGCCGCGGCTCGCCGTGTGGGCACCCGGTGCAGCGGCGGTCAATGGGCGGATCGGGGCGATCCGCTCCGGCGGCCTGGCGTTCCAGAAAGTTCGCGACCGACTTGAAGGCTCGTTCGAAAAGCATGTGCCTCGCATGGGTGTTGGGAATAATCACGCAGTCGCTCGTTCCGGCGAACAGGATGACGCCGAACGGTACGGTGCCGGTGGTGCATTTTTCGATGAGGTCACAATAGGCGGCGATGCGAATTTCATGTTGCGGTCCCCAATCAGAATTGCCTCGGCGTCTTCGAATCACGGGTACGACGATGCTTCCCTTTTTCAACTGCCGCCATGGATTACCGACCAGGCAGCTCGCCGGGTCATCCAATGGATCTTTCAGTTTGTTGCAGTCAAAACCGGCTTTGCGCAATGACCACCAGCTGAGGCGTTTAGTCTCGGTTAGTTCGAGGTCGATCATAACTTCCGGAGCATCTCGGTATCTGGCTTGTTCCCGGATCAACGCGATGATATTGTTGAGGGTGTCCCAGCTTTTTGCGAGCAGAACGAAAATTGGCAGGCTCAAGACAAGACTGGCCAAGACCCATTGAAAACAGACAGCAAGTATGACGAAAAAAACCGCTGGTGCCATAAGCGTCAGCCACAGTCGCATATTGCCCCATGCCTGATGAATCGCTTCGATAAACTTGTGCTCGTCATAATCGATGAACAGATCCAGTCGCGGTCCGAGGTTGGGTTCCTCATCGCCCGCATCGCTGCCGGATTCATAGGCGATCAATGCCGCTCGTGGACAGAACACATGCTCACTGAGAACATGCACGCCGATCTTGCGCGGGGTTGCGAACTTGAAACGCGAAGCGTGGCTGAAATCAGAATCGTGTGCGTCCGTCATCGGGTGTTCTTCTTCTGCCAGGCTGCAAGCTCTTTCAGCAACAGAGTCAGGTCAGTGGGGCGTTTGGCTGGGACAGGTTCGGTGCAATCAATCAGGAGTTTGGCCAGTCGCTTTGGTATGCCGACTTTACTAAAGATGTCTGGCACAGCGTCATGTCCCACAAGCTCACCTGCCGTTGCGGCGACTGCCGTTTTTCCGAAACTGTAGAGATCGGCCTGCACAGTCGCACTTCCACCATCCACTTCGGGAGCGCGATACGGATCTTCCGGCCATTCACTGGAAACTGACGGGCTGCCGTCGAGTAATTTTGCCAACTCAAAATCCGTGAGGACGGCTTTGCCATCCTGATCGCTGATCAGCACTCGCGCCGGAGCCAGTTCACGAAAGACGACGCCTGCTGAGTGTAACGCCTGTAATCCCATTGCGACGTCCAGCAACAATCGAGGCAGATCGGCGGGAGGCCAGGCACCGGATTCAAGTCGTTCAGCAAGTGTCTGTTCTCCAACCCAGTGATCGATCACCCACCATCCTGCGTCACCCACAGCCGGAGTTGATGTTAAATTGTGCGCCACGTTCGGATGCAGTCCAACACGCGCACAGACTTTGGCATGGCGTGAGAGCTTGTCCTGAAGCGACGTTCGCATTTTCGGATTCATCAGGCCCAGATGATAAAACTTGCCCCGTGCTGTTCGGCTGGTTGTAAACCGATGCTTCATCCGGCAGACGACGTAGTACAGGCCGTTGGAGGCAAGTCGTCCTTGTTCCAGATAGTGATCCATTTCCCATTCAGACGCGCCCGCCATTGGACCGGCGACCATGGCCGGCGCCACGTAACGCTCATCCAGATGCGACAGCAGTTCATTGACCTCACATCGTAACTGCTTCGCCAGGCGGAATGCCGTATCGGCAAGGATGGCGGTGCCTCTGAACACACCTTTTATCGTGTTCGGTGCTACTGCCATGTTCTGAATAAGCCTGGTGCGCGAAAGTCCAAGGTTGATTCTCCGCTGCTCAATCAGGAATGGATCGAGGTAAACAAATCTTCCCGGGTCTGCTGCCTTGCTCTCGTCAATCATCCGGAGAATTCCAAAGTTGCGGGTTTATTGCGGGGCGACTGACGGCCCTTGTATGGTCCAGTTCCCCCTGTCATGACCGCGGTAAGTCTGCGGTCCATTTTCTCGTACTCGGGTAACGGAAGCCAGTCATGAACAGTTTATTTTCTACGTTTCTGGATCGCCTTGCGGAACGCTTCACCGCGATCCTGGCCAGTATCGTCAGTTCACGCGTCGAAAGTCTCCGAGCAGAAGCTCAGGCCGAGCAGCAAAGTCAATTGGAAGACCTCGCCAGAAAGTACGAAGCTGACGGCAAGATAGCAATCGCCAAAACACTTCGCGAGCGGGCGTTGAACCTGACGACGAGCAATCTCGCCGGTGAAGGGATGGACGTGATTGAAGCGGTGTCCGCCGAGCCCCTGAGACTGAGCGGTCCGACCGCCGCTTCGCCAGGCCGTCACCTGGAAAACGTGCCGGACTTTTCGGCACCTCCAAAGCCGGACAGAAAGTCGCGCCGTCGCAGTAGCGATTCCGCAAACTCACCACAAGTGCCCGAAGTACCAGGAGCCGAATCATGAGTGATGCTTTGCATCTGACTCCTCGCGATCGGGCCATTGTGCAGGCACTCGTGCAGAAGGTGCGCCTGTTCAGCCAGCGGCAGATCGTCGATCACTGGTGGAACGGAGAACTGGCCAACAGTCGCCGCCGTCTGAAACGCCTGGCTGATCGTAACCTGCTGCAGCGAACTTTCGTCATGGCGCGACCTGCTCCGGCGTTTGAGTCTCCTCTGATGACATGGAGACCGGGCGATGCACCTCCGGACTTCGGCAAGATCGCGTATCGCTGTCAGGCCCGCTGGCGTTTTCGTCCGGCGCGACAGTGTGTGGTGTGGCTGGCAACGGAGTTGGCTTCTCAGGCGTACGGCGGAACGGCACGCGGTGAACTGAAACATCCGACTCAGGCGACGCATGATCTGGGTGTCGCTGCCGTGTGGCTGCGACTACATCAGGTCGCTGCAAAATGGGCCGCGGCGTGGCGAAGTGAGGATTTGCTGGCTCATACGCGAATCGGGCAAAAGCTGCCTGACGCTTTTATCGTCGATGACGCCGAAAAGGTGATCTGGGTTATCGAGTTCGGTGGTGGTTACGACGCTGAACGTGTCGAGACGTTTCATCTGGACTGTGTGTCTCACAACCTTCCTTATCAACTGTGGTGATTGAAAATGCATCCTAAACGACAAAGACATCGCCGCATGCCGAACGATCGTGATCGGTTGATTCTGGAACATGTGGTGAGATATCGACTGACCACTCTGGAAGCGATCCAGCGCGTGGTGTTGCGAGGAATCTCACGCAACGCGGTGAACAAGCTTGCCAATCGACTGTGCGATGCGGGACTGCTGCAGAAACACACTTTGCGGTATCCAATGAACTATTTTGTGCTGGGAGAACTGGCGGTTCGAAGTTTTGGCATCGGCATCCATCGAGCCGACTCGCTGGGACCGCAATCGCTGCCACAGGAATTCGCGCTGCTGGCATTCGCCACGCTGGGCATGCACCAGCATCTGCGGCTGACTGCAGCGGAACTCAAACGCCGCTGTCCGTGGCTGCCGTTCTCGTTTACTGCGGCACCGCACTGCCTTGATGAAGCGAATGTGCTGGAACTGGTGCGTGTGGATCTGGGTGGACCGGCGCATCACGTTGCGCGCAAGTGTGCAGCGGATCTGACGGAACGCTGCCGTGTTCAGGAGTTTCTGATGCTCGTCACTGCAGGACAGTTTCGACTGGTGATCATTACGGCCACGACTGAAAAGGTCACTGCGATCCAGCGGGCTTTGACTAACCACCTGTGGCCTACGGGGCTGCTGGTTCATTTCTCTGTTGTTCCTCAACTTCTTTCAATTGGAGCAAGTGCTAACCATGCGTGACGTCTACTATCAATCTGTGGGAAATCCGGTGCAGACTGACCGTCTGCCGACCACTCGACCTACCACTGAGTTTGCTCCCGGCGCATCGACGGGCGATGCCGTGCGCATCCTGCTGCAGGTGTCCGGTATCGCGATGATCATCGGTGCTGTTGTGTTGCTGGTTTACCGGGCACCAGGATATGCCTGGTTCGATCCGTATGATCTGCTGGTTGCGGTTCCGGTGATTCTGACTGGCCTGTCGATCGCCGTGATCCAACAACGCCTTGAACACGTTCATCATCCAGCTGTACTGCTGGCCGTGGGTGTCGTGTGCCTGAATCATCGCCTGCCGTGGGCTCTGCAGGTACTGATCATCGCGGTCGGCTCCGGTGTGCTGGTTTACCAGTTTGGAAAGCATGGCGTGGCCATCATTACGTCGCGGCCCATGCGACGTAAACCGGCTGCCGCAGCCCGTGCTGCGGCAGCTGACACCCTGCTGATTCTGGCGGGGCTCACCACGATTGTCGTCGGGGCGGCACTGTGGTTCAGTCTGAAGATTCTGATCCTGGCCGCATGGACGTTGCCCGTCTTTATGTTGTGTACCCCGGCTCCGGATGGGATGCGTGTGCGACGCTGGAAGCTGTGGTTCGTGAGCCTGAAATCGTGGTACTCGTATTCCCCACAGAATTTACCGGGACTGCTGCAGAGTTCAGCGGGTTCCTTACTTCATCGTGTGTCAATTCTTTTACTCGCGGCGGAATTGACAGGAATTGCGCTCGTCACCTGGAACGGTTCGCCGCTGCCCAAAGTGTTCGCGGTTGGTGCCGAACACCATACCGCAGTCACGGCACAAATGAATTCTGCCGATGCGGGTCCAATTGAACGCATCAAACATGGCGCTGTGACATGGTTCACCACGTTCGCCGCGATGGCCGCCATTCCCGTTTTGCTACCGATCTTCATGGCCATAGGTATGGTCACTCCCGTCCTGTGTGACGCAGCTGCGGCGGCGGCCAAATCACGCGACGGCAATGCGACGCAATCCATCATCGCCGACATACAGACATCACCAGATCCCACAGAACGCGACAGTATTTACCTGGGACGAGTCGTTGAGGACGGTACGCCGATGTTGGTTCCGCGCAAGATCTTCACAGAACACGCCCATGGACTGGGCGACAGTGGTTCAGGAAAAACATCGCTGTTCCTGTGTCCGCTGATTGAACAACTGGTAATGTCCGGTGATTGCAGTGTGATCGTGATTGATCTCAAGGCCGACACGCTCGAACTGCTGGCGACGCAGATCGCTGCCGCAGAAAGGCTCGAGCGTGAGCGTGGTATTAAAGTCCCCGTCAAATGCTTTTCGAATCAAGCTGATCGTTCCACATTCGCATTCAATCCCATGACGCAGCCGTTCTGGGACAATTTCGACCTGTTGACGCGCACCGATATTCTGTGCGGAGCCAATGGTCTGACGTACGGAACAGACTACGGAGCGGGCTACTACAGCTCCGCGAATGCCGCAGTGCTGTATTACGCCCTCAACGCCTTCCCGCATGTTCGTACCTTTCAGGAACTTGCCGAATGCATTGGCACGGTGATCACCACCGCGAAGAAGCAGGACCTGCATCCGGAGATCCGCAAAGCCGGAGTGCATGTGCAGGAGGTCATCAAGCGACTCGCCAGCTGTGCTCCGCTGAATGTCACCGACACCACTGGCCATGATCGTGCGGTCGTCGAACAGGCCATTGATCTGACGAGGCCGTTCCTCGAACCGCAACTGCTGTACTTCCATTTGTCAGCCACGCTGTCGCCGAGCGGTGCCCCCGAGATCGGCCGCTTGATCAACTACATGCTGCTGGCAGCGTCAACGCAGACGGAACGCAAGCATCAGGTCTTTCTCGTGATCGATGAATTTCAGCGCATGGTCGCCAGCAATCTGGAATACATGCTGCAGCTGGCACGCAGCATGGGAGTCGGCGTAATTCTGGCCAATCAGAGCATGGAGGACCTCAGGAAGTCATCGGTAAACCTGATTCCGCCGATCGAAGCCAATTGCCGACTGCGGCAGTCGTTCTCCGTGTCGTGCAGCGAAGACCGAGAACGACTGATCAAGAGCAGCGGTGAAACGGTGGACATTGAATACGGACGAAAGTCTGATCCGAAACCTGATGGCACTGTGCGGTATTCGTATTCCGAAAGTGAACGCGTCGTACCTCGCATCACGATGAACGACGTCCTGCTGACCAGTGACCATCCGTTCCGCAGCTTTGTGCAAATCACGCGAGGAGAAGGGTACGCCCAGTACGGCGGCTTTCCTGTCATCATCGAGTCGAACTATCACATTTCAGAAGCGGAATATCGCCGACGTCGCGCGATGCCATGGCCGTCTCTCCCGGGCATGTTACCGCCGGGCAGTCGAACGCCGACGCCAGCGCCGAAACCGGAGACGAGCGTCGCCAGTGGACCTGCCGTGACACAGGAAGTCATTGGAACGGGAGACAATCCTAACGCAAGCCCCGATGCCATCGATAAATTCTTCAAAGGACTTAACGAAGCGTTTGAGCCACCAACACCGCGACGAAGGAAGGGGAAACAATCATGACATTGACCCTGACGGATCGTGATCTTGAATTGCTGGACGTGTTGACGCTGAGGGTTCGACTCTTGACGTTGCGGCAGGTCACCGAACTCTGGTGGCCAAACGGTGAAAACCAACGTTGCGCCCGACGCCGACTGGAATGTCTGGAGGCGGCTAAGCTGCTTGAGATTCATCGCGTGAACGCTCATCCGCTGCTGCCGGTGAAAAGTCCGTTATTCGCATGGCAGCCGGGGGATGCCGAACCTGACTGCGAACAACTGGCGGAAAGCTGCCGCGAGCGCTGGAACAAACCAGCAGTGCCAATGACGGTGTGTGTCGCTTCGTCATTGGCAGCAAATCTACTTGGGAGTACGGCGTATGGCGTGCCGCATCGCGATCATCGCAACCATGACCTGCGACTGGCGTCCGTCTATGCCGCCTATCGACGGCAGAAGCCACAACTGGCGGCGCTGTGGGTCGGTGAACATGGCCTGCCGAAAGCCGGTCACCGTGTCAAAGACCCGGATGCGTTTCTGCGCCGTGAAGACGGGCAGTTGCTCCGGGTGATTGAGTCCGCTGGACGTTACAACGAGCCTCAGGTGCAGAGTTTCCATGACCACTGTGAAGCTAATGAGCTTCCTTATGAATTGTGGTGATGTCGTGTGTGCAAAGAAAACGAAACTTATTGACGAACGCGATGAAGATCAGGACGCTGCTGAGGCAATCCTGGGGCACATTTCCCGTTATCGACTCTCGACATTTGCTGTGATGTCTCAGTTGCCCGAGTTCGCCGAAGAAAGTCCGCGCCACCTGCGTCGGTGGTTGCGAGATTGTCGCATAGCCGGCTTGCTGTCGTCGGCCGCGTTGCACTCTGGAAGTCGGTACTGGTTCCTGACTGAGGCTGGAGCGACGCGCAGTGGGCTCGACGAATCCCGTTCAGGACCACTGTCGGAAACAGCCAAACTTCGCGCCTACGCATTGCTGTTGTTTTGCTGCCTGGCAGACAAACCACGACACCGGCTGACGACCAACGAACTCAGTCAGCAGTTTTCCGTACTGCATCGGCCCGGAATGCCCGGCACCTACTACTTCGACCCGAACGGAAAAGGCTGCATTGGTCTCGCACGCATTGATGCCGGACATCACGGACGTTGGGACCGTGTCGTGCAATCTGTCAAGGACGACATCGCGCTTCACAGAAAACTGCCCGGCTTTCGGCAACTCATCAAGGCTCATCGTTTTGAAATCACGGTCCTGACTGTGCTGCCGGCCAAAGCCGAGCGCATGGTCAGTGTCCTGAAATCACTTCCTGAAGTGAAATATGTTCCGGTGCACGTGGTGGCTCAACCGGAACTGCTGCCTTTGATTCATTCAAGCCCCGGAAAGGAGGAAAATCAGAACCAGCACAAGATCAAAAGACTCCCTCATCATGGGTTTTATCGCTCCAGGCCCCGGAGCAAGGAAAAACAACGGGCAAGGAACCTGAGTCACCGCAGACAGACCTGACGTCCCACAAACGCAGCTTGTCGATTCGCTGGAAGTAACCAGCATGAGTGAATCTTCGGATTCGCGAACAGATCTCCGTCCCGCAGGCGAAAGCCAGCGTGAAGAGTAGGTTGTGCCTTGGGTTAGTGATTGGTTTTTGGGTTGTCTCCGGACAACCCCACTTCGACGCAGCCGTGGTTCGCACGACTGCTGACACCAACCGCGTTTAGCTGCAAAATGGATGGCTGTTAAATGCATAAACAATTGGAGGAACGAGTATGGATTTAGTTCGAAAACCGGTTCATGAGATCCGTCGCGGAGATGTCATTGCTACTGTCTGGTCCAATCGAATGATCGGTCGGCACGGATGGTACAGCGTGACAATCAAGCGCCGGTATATGAAGGATCGCCATTGGCAATTCACCTCAACATTGCGGTACGCGGATGTGATGAATGCCCTGAGAGTGCTCCGATGGGCGCACTTCTGGATCTGGTGGCGTGGTCTGGCTCCGGCCAGAAACTACTGGTGATGTGGATCGATCGCACCTTCAAACCTCGCAGGTTTTTGAAACAGGTTTTACACCTGGTTTTTGCTGGCTGTTTCCTCAGCCAGCACTCTTTGGATGTGTTTCGCCCGGATTGATTCAATTCAATGCGGGAGAAGCACGGTCATCCGTACTGCTCTGAGTTGTCTGCCGACAACTCGATTCAGATGTCGCCGTGATTTTCACGTCGACGAAACAACAACCGCGTTCGGCATCGAAAGGAAAACCGTCGAACGCACAACATTGGAGGAATGCTTATGGCAACGAAACAAAAACCGGTACACGAAATCCGTCTGGGACGAATCCGAGCAGCGATCTGGGCCAATCAAACCGAAAGCGGCGAGATCTGGTTCAACGTCACTGTTTCACGTCTCTACAACGACGGAAATCGCTGGCAGCAATCAGCGTCGTATGGTCGCGACGACCTGCCGCTGGTATCCAAGGTGGTGAACATGGCGTACGTCTGGATCTGGGATCAGGATGGTTCTGCTATCGCGATTCCGGCTGTGGACTAATGGAATGAATAACTCGCCGATCGGATGCAGTCCGATCGGCCAACTGTCAGGAGGACAAACCCATGACACTGAACGTAATTGGATATCTGTTTAACGTCGGTGAGCTCGTCATCACGCGTGGGGCGTGGGACGAACTAACGAATGATGAAGTGTGGCACAACCTCGTCCGCCATATGAGTGGCGACTGGGGGAAGGTGTGCGAGCCTGATTGGGAACAGAACGACCTCGCCCTGGATCACGGTGGGCGACTGTTGTCGAGCTACTCAACACTCAGCGGAACCGTGTTTTGGATTATTACCGAACACGACCGCTCCGTCACCACGATTCTGTTACCGGCGGAATACTGATTCTGCCCATCGGTTTTTGACGCAGGTTTTACACCTGTTTTTGTCGGCTGTGTCGTCAGCCGACACTCCTTCGGAGTGCTTCGCCCGGATTGCATTGCAATGCGGGAGGGGCACGATGAACCGCGCATCGGATCTCTCTATCAACATTCGCGGAACAATAAGGAGGAAATATGGACGACCAACCAAGACTTTTGAGGCAACTCGATCTGAAACATGAGTTCTGGCGTGCAGTCAACGATATGAGGAACCATGTGATTGTTCACGACAGAGCTGATTATCTGGACGACCAAATGAACGGTCCCTGGAGAGACAGCACACTGTGGTGGGCGATCAATATCGTTGGTGACCAACTCGACAATGCTATTGCCGAGGGTTGGCTCGACAGTGAAGAGTAGCCATTTCACAAAAAAGGGTATGGAGAGAGTGATAGCTCTCCATGCCTCCTTTTCTCTATGAGTTCAAATGCACTTGAATAGCAGGCCATTGAAATGAAACAAATTGCGAATCATTCGAGCATGGAAAGAGACGCCCCAAGACCGATGGAAATCGTCGGAGCCGGCCCATTGCTCTCTACCATCTGGAAACTGGGCGACGAACAAACAGGCTGGTGCTACCGCTTCAACCTGATGCGCCAAACATCCGACAGAGGCGTTTTCACTGACCTCTTCCAGCCGCTCGACCTTGTCAATTTCATCAAGCTGATCCAAGTTCTGGCCGCTGTGATTGCCCACGACGGATGCCTCGCTCTAGCCGAACAAACAACGCTCAGAAACCTTTCCGCACAACTGGATGACTTCCTCGGAGGCGCGAACGTCGAAGCCAACGAAGACGCAGCCCAAGCTTCATGAACCAAATCAACATCAATCTTTTCACAGCACGATCAATACAGAGGTAGCCCAAATGGCAACGCTCCCAATTCACGAATTTCGCAAGGGTCTGATTCGGGTCCGCATCTGGCGCAAGCGAACAGCTTCCGGCCTGCGCCACACCGTCTCTGTCGTTCGTCTGTTTCGCAAGAGCGACGTCTGGAACGAATCCACCCGCTTCCACCGCGACGACATCCCACTCGTCCAACTGGCTCTCGACGATGCCCACACCTGGAT
>Ga0335394_10008924_pt1 | contig 11310 bp, 8 predicted proteins | sample MAT03_FD_205741 | JGI IMG/M metagenome (GOLD analysis project Ga0335394, IMG submission 205741) | Freshwater microbial communities from Lake Fryxell liftoff mats and glacier meltwater in Antarctica - MAT-03 (spades assembly) (version 2) ... | reverse complement strand
AGCAGACCGCCACGGCCGATCTGGGCTTCGACGAACGCTTCGCGCTGCTGCTCGATGCCGAACGCCACGAACGCGCCAACTACCGCTACGCCCAGCGCCTGCGCTGGGCCAAGCTGCCCCAGCAAGAGGCCTGCCTCGAAGACCTCGACCAGCGTGTTCCGCGCGGGCTCGACAAACGCGTGATTGCCCAACTGAGCGACTTGCGCTGGGTCGAGCAGCACCTGAACTTGCTCATCGTCGGCCCGACCGGCGTGGGCAAGAGCTACATCGCCAGCGCGCTCGCACATCATGCCTGCAAGCACGAGATCAGCGTGCGCTGCTTGCGCTTGCCGCGATTGGTCGAGGAGTTCGCCAAGGCCGACGCGCTGCGCAAGAAAAGCGCGCTGTTCCGCCAACTCGCCAAGGTGCAACTACTGGTGCTCGACGACTTCGGACTGGCCCCACTCGCCGACACCCATCAGCGCGACCTGCTCGAACTACTCGACGATCGCTACGACAAGGCCGCCACCATCGTGACCAGCCAGCTGCCCATCGACCGCTGGCATGCCTACCTCGGCGATCCCACGCTCGCCGACGCCATACTCGATCGTCTCGTGCACAACGCTCACCGCATCGTCCTCAAGGGCGAATCGATGCGCGCCCGTCGTGGCCAAGCAACACCCAAGGACCCACCCGCCAAGGAGCCCAACAGCAGCCAAACCGATTGACCTGAGCCACCTGCTGAGCCATCTTCAACTCGCCCGCCACCCCCGACCGGCTTGCCGTGGAATCGCGACCGGCTTGGAATGGAATCGGTGACCGGCTTGCGTGGAATGCGCAGGCCCCCGCATACAAACAAGTTAAGCCTGCTTCAGTCGCTCAAGAAGACTCATTGCATACTTACACTGCAGCTCACTAGCAAGCTTCGAGGGCATCGAAGCACACACGCTGACAATCTGCTGATCCTTCGGAGAGAGTTTTTTCTCGGCAATCCCTTGCGCGAGAAAGTCGCGCCAGAATACTGCCCCCAGTCTCACAACTTCTGACTGGGCAGAGATGCCGTCTAGTTCACGCTTCTTTTTGCGTTCATCACGCTCGCTGGATCTTGCCGCTTCTATAAGCGTCAAACAGCTCTCAAAGCTGTCTCCGTAATCGAGCGTTCGGCTTTGCAGCGCGTTCCAGCAAGCCTGTTGCTTTGCCCACTCGGACATGTTGCGCATGCCTGATACGGGGTGCGTAATGACCTCCTGAGCAGCAGCGGCGGCAACGAGGAGGGCATGGACAAGTGCCTCCGGAACAATCTGCTTTCTGGATACCGTATCCAGGTCCAGCACTTCGTTCTCTCTTGCCGCATCGTGGAACACTTTCGCCATGGCATAGGTCACGATATTGGCCCGATAGCCGCCCTGGTACCACGGCTGCCTCGGCACCTCCGTCTCGAGCCTGCGGAAGATAATGGCTTTGGCGATTAGGCGGCGGTACCAGAGCTCGTCATACCGATCCTCGTGCTTGGACCAGGCATCACCAATCTCTTTTGCAAAATCGGCGAAGTTCTTCTGGGCGCCTCTAGAAACGATGTCTGGCCTTCCGGTCGCAGAGTATTCGAATTTCGCGAGGTCCGTCTTACTGAACAGCTGCATCTTCGGGAACTCGAGATCAAACCTCTTGACTTGGGCAGGCGTCAACTTGATACGGGCATTGAGGAACTGCCCCCGGGAGCGTTCGTAGAACCACTTGCTGCGATGACGGGTTCCTTCGCGAGCAGCAAAGATCACACGCCGCGAGAATTGCTCCATACGGATGTGGAACGGGTGGTTTGAGAAGAAATCCGCCGCGTTTACCTTATTCTGGGTGTTGGCAAACTCTGAGATTCTCGGCACGATGTCCTCGGAACGATCTGCCGGAACGACCGTCAGCTTCATCTGCACAAAGATTCGGGAAAGCTGCTCCTTGGCAGACTTCAGGGCCGCGTGGATTGATCCGGTTGTCTGTGCACCGTTGACTATCTGCAGGTTGCTGACCGATGAGACGGCGAGACCGTCTTTCGTGTGGTCACACACGACCGCATCGGCTGTTGCGGAAAGTCCGTTGTTGTAAGGGAAGAAGAGCTCGGGTTCATCCCTGATCGTTTTCTGGATTCCCTTGTTTGTTTTCGCCCGGGCCTGCAGGAAAGATCGAACATTCGCCTCGAGCAGGCGGGCGCCCCAGCGATCGTAGATCGCAGCAAGTTGTTCTCCGGGCATGATGAGCAGATAGCTCTCCAAGCCTGCACCTTTCTGCGAGGCCTTTAGGGCAGGCAATGCTGCACCGAAGTCATTCGCGAAGTCGATGACCAGATCCTCCCTTGCCTGTCCGGACCGATCAAAACGCTCGAACCTGGCCAGATCCCAGACCGACCAAGTCATCGGGATATCACCCGGTCCCGCAAGTTTGACCGTGTCGTCGCGCCCGATGTATTGCCGGTTTGAAATCAGGATTAGTTTTACTTTTGTGATCTGCGACCAAGTTCCAATGATCAGATCCGAAACCTGAAAGGCTGGATCGACTTCATTCAACGAGTCACGGAACTCTTCCGTCCGCGCTTTCCTCAGAAATCGCACCAAAGGGTTGAGAATTGGTGGAACGTCACTCTTGCCAAACGTTTGGACATCGTCGTTGTCGACAAAGTCGCAGACGATCAACCCCAGCACTCCCTCACTGTCGCGGGGATCGCCTGCGTACCCGTCAACCCTGAGTTTCTGGCCGCCTTCACCGTCTTGGAAGAACGCCCGATCGACCACCTCCAACTCGCCCGCCTCCGTCAGCCGTTCGGTCATGCGATCAAAGAACGCTTCAACCATCATGATTCCACTCGCATCGGCCTCACGGCGGATATCGGCCATTAAGCCCTGGTGATACTCGTGAAGTTCGCTCATGACTGTTCGTCCTTGATTAGTGAGCGGACGACATTCCACTCCGTATGGAAGGGGCTGCATGCGGAAAGAGCTATCGCGTAAGTCACGCCCGATACGCCGAGCGGCACTGGCGCAACGATCCGAGGGAAGTGTTCGGAAACGACATGGAATTCTGGGCTCGACACAATCCATCGCCACGCCGAGTAATCGTCAAGCGCGTCATATCCAGCCTCGGCAAGGCGGAGATCCCAATCCTGAATTAGGGCGGGGTCTGCTTGCTGGAGATTGTCTCGCACCTCGGAAACGTACTCCGTCAATGTCTTTCCGTGGGGTGGCTGGACCTTGTCGACAGCAAGCACCCCGAGCCAAAGGCGACGGTTCGGAACATCGGCCAGCTGATGTTCGCTCGATATCGTGATGAAGGGCTGGGACGCGCCACGACGCGCCTTCACTTCAATGCAGTCTGCCTTCAGCTCAAAGTCCTTTGGGGCACCGGAGGGACCTGTCCATGCGATAAGCGCTGCCTTCGGCCCTATTTCTGTCATCAGGAGCTTTAGGACCTCTATTTCGCCAATAAGACCTTTCTGCGCTTCTTCCGAGAGAACGTCCAGTTTTCCGCCACGCAGCAGATAGTGCCAGCGAAACGTTCTTCCGATGGCTCGCTCCAGCGCCTCAGCCTCGGTTTCAGCAGGTTCCCCCGCCGCCATGACGTCGCGGCAAAGCGTCTCAAACAGTTCCAGCTGCGCGCTGTCCTTCAGTCTTATATAAAGGATTGGTCCACCCGGCAGAGTCTGGAAGCGAATCTCCAAACTTCTGAGTTTCGGGAGTTCGGGTACAGGCGTGGGGAGATGCTTTAAATGAAGAACAAGGGCCACGTCAGCGCGTGGCATGACAGCCCAGAACCAGCCCCACTTGGCTGTCGCGTTTACTCGGCGCGTATCGGTGTTGCCAGCCTCAAGGCCGGACCAAGGTGTGTCATTCGATATCACCACGCGCCTCCTCTTCGATTTCCTCTTCGCCGAACATCTCACGCATTCGAATCGTATTGACGACGTACTCGACAGTGCCTCCATCAACAATCGATGGTGGGAAGCAGATGCTCCAGGCAAGCACGCCCTTTGGCAACTTCTTTGCCAACTTTTCGTCTGATACCGTTGGATTAACGAAACGGAGGATGATCAGGGGACGTCGCCCAGTGATCTCGCAGAAGATGCGAGGAGGAAGGGTTTCCGGGACGGGCTTTCCTTCGCTGTCCCGCTGCTGACGAAAGGCGCTTTTCGCGGACTCAATCTGCTCTTGGGACAGCCCCACACGCTCGTCGCCGGGCGAACCAACCCTTCGGCTGGTACCGCTAATTGAAAGAACGCCTTGGCGGAAATCTGATTCGCCAACAGACCTCCCGAACGCCTTCATCTCGATGCCCTGCAGATTCATCGGAAATTCGTCCGCTATCTGCGCGCTTGCGAATAGGACGTCCCACTCCTTCAGCTCTATTTCGGTGCGGGCGTCAATGTAATCGTCTATAAGGCGCGGATCTGTGAGTGGATCAGCAGCATCAGCGCGGAACGCACGAAGAAAATCCCTCACCAGATCAACAGGAACCGAACGGTAGAGCATTCCCCTTGAAGGTGCTTCCGAAGCAAGACCGGACGCCTCTATGGACGCTACCAGGACGCGTCCGGCCTTCTGGTTGAGATTCAGCTGGTCTCGATCCGCGCGTATCCGGGTGGTCTCGATCAGCTTGCCTGCCAGACCAACCTTGACGGGATACTCCCGGCCGGTGCCCATCTTGTTGCGCGCAGTCACGATCAGCGACTCCGGATGGCTTCTAACGGCCAAGCCGAACTGCTCCGGTGTGGCCTTTGCCAGCTCCATACGCTTCAGCTGAGCCTGGAGGTCCTCCATGGCCTCATGGATGTGGGCATACCACCCCACTCCATCTGCAGGCATCCACACCCTGCACAGATCCTCATAACCGGGGCGATAGCCAAACCAGCGCCCCATTTGCATCAGTGTGTCGTACATAACGGAGTTTCGAAGGAAATAGCTGACCATCAGCCCTTCCAAGGTCAAGCCTCGCGAAAGAGAGAAACCTCCAACAGCAATGACCGTTACTCCATGCTCGCCGCCCTGGTCATAGTCGAGCGCCTGCGACCGTTTCGACGCATTAACCTCTACCACCCGGGCTGCAACCAGCACCTCGTGCAGCCGTGACTGGACTTCAGGCCATGCGGCGCCCTCGGCATCCGCGTATTCCGCCTCCCAAACGTCATGAAGCGCCTTTATCTCCGGATTCCTCAGGGCCCCACGCCCTTTGCCACCGTCCACAGCGGCAGCATCCCGCATTCGTCCCACGACATCTGCAATACCCGAGCGTAGCCGGCCTTGGATATCCGTAAAGCGGGATGCATTGACCAACATGGAAGCATGCGATGCCTGCTGACCCCGTGCGTTGCGAATTGCGCGCGCAACCACGAATCCACTCAGAGCTTTGATGAGACTCACTGGAAGCGTATCGACCGGATGGTCGATCTTATGCTTCATCGGCAGGACGTCCTCGTTGTCATCAATCAGACGGATGTGCCGTTCGCTGGAGTCAATGAAAACCTTCTGAGCTCCGAAATAGTTCGAAGGTGCATCTAGCCCGATAATGAAATGACGAGGGAACAGGTCTTGCTTCAGGGCGTCATCATCTGTATCTGGATCGATGAAGATGTTGGCGAAAGGCGTGGCCGTATAGCCGACATAGCAGCTGCGGTGAAATAGTGATAGCAGCTCGCGAATCTGGCCATTAATGCGTGACACTTCATCCCGCGCATAGGCTATGTTGATCGACGCGTTGTCCGCCTCGTCATCGATTAGCAGCATGGGCTGGCTGACCATCTGGGTACTCTGATGAACGGAGTGTTCTTTCAGCCATTCGAGCAAGTTCTTTAGCGTGCTGGAGTTCTTCTTTATCACGAGGACAACAGGCACGTTGTACTGCCCGATCTGGCTCGTATTGGTGGTGGCAGTCGCCTTGTTGAAGTCCCGCAGGGTGTTGGTAAGCGAAACAGGGAATTCCCGCTGGTCGAATGCACCGACGCCGATCAGTTTTTGGCGTTGTGCCCGGTTTGCGTGGGCCAGCCGTCCTGTGTCACGACCGATGAAGCCTTCATCGATACGGGCCTGAGTCTGGTTGCGGAGGTTGTTGTGGATCCCCGCGATCACCACGATGAGGCGATAGCCCGCATCAGCCGCTTTGCAGATGAGGCCGGTGTAGTTCGCGGTCTTCCCACTCTGGACGTTTCCAACGACCATGCCGCGGCGGCTCCACGCGCTCATGTTGCGGGGAGCGCCCAGGCGATCCAGCACCCGATCCGTGACCTCGTCCGTGGCATCGATGACCGATTTTGGCAGACCCTTCAGGTTCAGAAGTCTGCGGTAGCGTCCCCAATAGAAGTCTCCGATCTCGCCGTTTATCCGTGCGTCATGCAGCCAGGGACGGAAATCCTTGGCATCGACGATTGCTCCGAGGCCCATGCTTATTCCGTACTTCTCCTCGATTAGGCGGGCAAGCTCCTCGGCCTCCCCGTCGGTAACCTTTCCAGAGAACATCGGCGTGTCACGCAGCTGGGCGATGATCTCCCTGATGGACGTTGCGGTGTGAGGACTTGGCTGCGAGGCCATGTAGACCGAGGTCATGCCCTCTAGGCTGCTCAGCACTGGATTCATGGCTGCTCCTTGGACTCAACGATTGTTGAAATGATGCGTTGGGTGTCCTCCCACGCTGTTCTGAAAGGATCTACATCCCTCAGAAGCGCTGAGATTTCCTGAATGCTCTTTCCGGCATGCATCAGGACTTTCATGGTCGACTGGACCGCCTGCACCAAAGTGTCTTCGTCGATGCGTGCTGTCGCGATCTGCTCGGCAGTGCCGGCCATATCTGCATGCAGGGTTTCAATGGGAAGAGAAGCCCCTACCAGATCAATGCAGTTGTTGAAGCCGCGCCGGAAGTCAGGTGGCAGGCTCTCGGCGAAATCGGCGAATACAGGATGATCCAGATTGGGTTGATAACGGATTTGCCCGTCTACCTGAACTCTTAGCCACATTGGAAGACGATCCTTATCAACCAGCTTCCGGCCACGCTTGTGATAGGTCCTTTTTGAGCCGTCCTGAATGCGCTCGATGACCTTCCGCAGGCGATCGCGCACGATGGGAGGAAGCTGAGCCGAAGACTTCTTGACGTCAATCTTCCAGTCGGCGTCCATGCTATTTGGGATGTCTATCCGGACCCTACACAGCTTCGTGATTTCCGACTGCCTGCACAGACCGAACCAGGTTCCGTGGAGAATCAAGCGCCTCCCTCGGTACAAGTAGAACCCTTGGGACTTGAGGTGACCTTCCGGGCCGCCGACATCGTCCCAGTCCGATGCACTCATCTGCTTGTGATGTGGCAGGGTGAAACTCTGGATGACTATGTCACCCTGCTTCAGCGGAAGCCTTTCTTCTGGATCAGCAATCTTCGCGGGGTGGTTTCGGACAAACGGGTCGAGCGGCTTGAGAAGCCTGCCGTTCAGATGGATACGAAGTGGCATCGGGTCCTCCATGAACCGGTGGAAGACGAGCCTGAGGTGCCGCTCTGTTTCGGCGATCCGCTGGTTGATGACTTCGGCTCTCCTCGCCACATTCTGTGATATTCCGCCAGCGAGCCGATCCAACTTCTGCCAAAGAACCAAGGTCCCTTTTGAACCAAGCCGTTCGATCTCCGGAACATCGCACGTGCTGTCCGGCAGTTGCACCGCCCATTCATTGCGCTCAGCGACGTCATCCAAGTCCCAGACAGCCACCGACGTCACGCCGGACTTGCGGGAGACGACCGTTAGGCGACGGCATTGGGAGAAACTCGCGCTTTTCAGGCCAAGGCCGAATCGGCCAAGATCTGGCTGCGCTCTGCTCGCCAAGGGGTTTTTACTACCAGGCCTCATGGCAGTGACAAGCTCGTCTTCACTCATGCCGCTGCCATTGTCCACAATGGCGATATAAGGATCTTCCAGGGATGTTTCCGTGATGATATCAACCGCGGATGCGCCAGCCGTTATCGAGTTGTCGATGATGTCCGCGATTGAGGTTTCAAGTGAATATCCAATGTCCCTTAAGCCCTCGATAAGTGAAGCGGCGTGGGGCGTCGCATCCGCGCGCCTTACTGGATCACTTTTTTTGCTTCCACCGCCGATCTCATTCACTTGCTCTATCTCCAAGGGCAATTTGTTGGCGTTTTCGGGGCCGTAAAGTCCTGAGTCTGCTTGACTGCACTCGATCAGTCGCTACCTCGTCTCCGAAAGAACCCGATGCACGACGTTGGCAATTTGCCTCGCCAACATCGGTGGCACTGCGTTGCCAACCTGGACGAACTGCTCTGTCCTGCAGCCCAGAAAAAGGTAATCGTCAGGGAATGTTTGTAGCCTGGCCGCTTCTCGTACAGTCAGGCTTCTGCCTTGCGACGGGTCCCAATGAATGAAGGCATGCCCGTCCTTGGAGAGATGGCTCGTGATCGTGTTCGAAGGCTCCCCTTTCCTCTGGACTCGGAATCTGTCAGCAAATGACCCCGCGACCCAGCTTTCATGATCTGGCGCCAGCTCAACAGGGAAGTCGCGGCTTGTCGGAGAACGATTCTCTGCCTCCGCGAAGGCGGCGACAAACATGTACCGGGCAAGATCCGACGGCATGTGGCCTCGAGTTTCATGATTGAGGACGATTCCGGGGTTCGCCGCGCGTAACTCGCTGGCAAGGCTTGAGACACGACCAGGAGCGTACTTTGTTGAGTTTCTCGGCAGCGCTGCCGCCGGGACGGTGGTCTCCAGCACCTGCGCTACTGTTGGCATTCTCTTTTTTATTGTTCTGATGACTTTTTTCCGTTCTTTCTCCATGGCGTCGTACCATCTCTCATGGTCATCAGCTTCACGGCTCAATCCGCTTCGAAGTGAAGGGAGTCCTGCCAAGGCGTGTTCAATTTTGCTTCGTGCAATTGGTGACTCCAAGCCAGGAATGCTCGCTATGGACGGTTTGGCATAGTCCCTTCGAACGCCCATGATGATTACGCGATGCCTAGCTTGAGGGACACCGTGACCTTCGCTTCTGATTACAAAAGCCGAAGGGTCATTTGCGACGAGATCCTCAGTTCTCTTCACCCCGTCTGGAACGTGGATTGGCAGCAGCGCGTATTGTTTTGTTTGGTCTCTTGAGACAGCTGCGCCCAGTGCGGCGGATGGGTCTGTGAGGTCTCGCTGGATCGCTCCAAACATCCCCTGTTCGCCGACCCTTGACGTGAGGATGCCTTTGACATTCTCCATAACGAAGATTGCAGGCTTGAAGGTGGCGAGGATTGCCAGATACTGCTTGTATAGAAAGTGACGTGGGTCGCCTTTGGTTCGGAAATCGGTGACCTTCTTCTGACGCGCCCTGCCCACCAGTGAGTACGCTTGGCACGGAGGTCCTCCAATAAGGACAAGCTCGTCGTATTGGGATTTCACCGTCTCGATTCTGCGGTACAGCTCTTGGTTGGCTCCTGCCTTCCCCAGCGTTAGATTGAGTGCCTCGAGATCCGCCTCTTTCCAAAGCGCCTTCCAGCGACCCGCTTCGAATCTCTCCCTGGGAGAATCAGCCTTGCCCGCTGCGACATCTCGGAGGTAGTCCCAGTACGCCTGGGGGATTCGACCCTCGTTCCGCTGAAGCAGACGGTAAAAGGCTCTCAGTCGGAGAGTGGCATGGGCCGATCTCTCCATCTCGGCGGAGACAGCCAGTTCAAATGGGTAGCTTCCGCTGCCCGGCTTCCGCTCAAAACTGCTGAAGCCTTCACCAAGGCCACCTGGGCCTGCGAAGATGTCGATAACCCCGAATTGGGCGCGCTTTCCTGCTCGTGCTGCGGACAATGTCTGGACTATCGCTATATGGTTGACGTGATGAGTGCTGAAAGGCGCTCTGCATTGATGTCACGCATCAAGGGGAAGAACACGGCCCCTGAGGTTTTTGTTCGCAAATTCCTATGGCGGGCCGGTTTGCGTTACAGGCTCCATGCGCGAGGCCTGCCCGGCAAGCCGGACCTCACGCTGAAACGCTGGGGTGCGGTTGTTTTCATCAACGGCTGTTTCTGGCACCGGCATGAAGGCTGCCCCCTCTTTCGGCTTCCAAAGACCCGCAGTGATTTCTGGGACCAGAAGCTCCGTGGCAATCAGACCAGGGACTTGAAGGCAATCGCTGCTCTTTCGGACGCCGGTTGGCGGGTTTGCGTTGTCTGGGAGTGCGCACTCCGCAGCGCCCCGGAATCGACCTGCCTGAAATTGGTTCATTGGATTCGAAGCAGTGAGGCAAGCGCCTCTCTGGCGGCCCCTGTGGAAACCGCCCCGGTTCGCCCCTGACACTTCGCTGTTGATGGATTGCCCATCCCCTGGGGTCATCTCCGGGCCGACCTCTGTTTCGCTGAGTCCTTGCCCAGGCTAGGCCATGCCGATCTCACGGGCTGATACCCGGACGCTCTGGAACATCGTCCGCCACATGCTCCACCAGGTCCTCCACCCTGCAGCCAAAGTAGGCGCAGAGCTTGTCCAACACGTCGGTCTGGACGTTGGCGCCATGGTGATTGGCCATTTTCGACAGGGTCATTCGGTTGAGTCCGGTCGCCTCCGCAATCTCCTTGATGACCTTGGTTAGCAAAGGAGCGCGGCGATGAGCAGGTCTTACCTTACCACTGAACAGCTTTCCGGCCTTATCCATTACGACACACGCACCATCCGGGATCGGCTGAAGGACAGCGTCCTCTTGGAGGGAGTCCACTACATCCGGCCCCTTGGTGGCCGGAAGCTGCTCTTCATCTGGAAAGCGATCGAAAAGGACATTGCCAACTTCTCGATGGGCCGGCGAGACCGGGGTCAAAGTACAGTTCCCCCCCGCTTCCGCGGGCGCCCGCTTCGACCCGGCCCCGCGCGACGCCCTAGCGTGGCGCTCACCTGCTGCTGCGGGAAACCCGGGGTCAGAGTACAAAGCCCGCAAGAACCCCTTGGAATTCAATGATCGAATCGAGCCAACGATCCTCACCGATCCCGAATCACCAACAACCGAATCTCCGTCATATCCTCGATCGCAAACTTCACCCCTTCACGCCCCAGCCCCGAGTCCTTGACGCCGCCATAGGGCATGTTGTCCACCCGGAAGCTCGGCACCTCGCCAATCAACACGCCGCCGACTTCGAGCACATCCCAAGCCCGCATCGCCTTGTGCACGTCGTTGGTGAAGATACCCGCCTGCAGCCCGAACTTCGAATGGTTGACCGCGGCGAGCGCTGCCTCGTAGTCGGTGTACTTCGACAGCACCACCGCGGGACCGAAAGCCTCTTCCCACGCCAGGGCCTGATCGGGGGCGACGTCTTCCATGATGGTCGCTTCGAGCATGGCGCCCTGGC
>Ga0335394_10008921_pt1 | contig 11312 bp, 9 predicted proteins | sample MAT03_FD_205741 | JGI IMG/M metagenome (GOLD analysis project Ga0335394, IMG submission 205741) | Freshwater microbial communities from Lake Fryxell liftoff mats and glacier meltwater in Antarctica - MAT-03 (spades assembly) (version 2) ... | reverse complement strand
GGCCCGACGGCGAGCACCGCCGAAAGCGGCTCCTGGTCCACGTCGGTGTCGTTGGCGACGACGCCGTCGGCCGCCGCGACGACGAGTGTGCCGCCGGCGACGACCGCGTACCCCTCGCCGGCCGCGACCGGCGCGTCCGGCGTGCCGTGCACGGTGACCGTCACCGTCGCGGGGTTCGAGTGCGTGCCGGAGTAGTCGTCGTACACGACGTAGGTGAACGTGTCGGTGCCGAAGAAGTCCGGGTACGGGTAGTAGGTGAACGTGCCGCCCGGGCCGGGGATGGCGTTCCCGAACTGCGGGTAGTCGTACACCGACCAGTACAGCAGCGGGTCGCCCTCCACGGGGTCGGCGTCGTTGTCGAACAGGTTCCCCGAGACGGGCACCTCCTCGTCCGTCTCGAAGGCGTCGGCCCCCGCCACCGGCGCGTCGTTCACCGCGTACACGGTCAGCGTGATTGTCCCCACGTCGGCCGACAGCGCCGCCCCGTCGGACACGCGCACGGTGAACCCGTCCGGCCCGGAGTAGTTGGCGTCCGGCGTGTACGTGAACGACCCGTCCGGTTGCAGTACCAGCGTGCCGTGCTGCACGCCGGTCTCCAGCACCACGGTGAGCGCGTCGCCGTCCGCGTCGTACCCCAGCACGTACCCCGCCGGTCGAACGTACTCCCGCGGCGTGTCCTCGTAGGCGTACTCGGAGAACGTGTATTCCGGCACCGGCAGGTCGTTCACCGCGGTCACGGTCACCGTCACGGTGGTGACGGCCGAATAGCCGCTGCCGTCGAACGCCCGGTAGGTGAACGTGGCGGTGCCGGCGAAGTTCGGGGACGGGGTGAACACCAGCGCCCCGGCGCCGTTCGCGGCCACGCTCCCGTTGCCGGGTTGGGCGAACACCACGGCGGTCATCGGCTGGCCATTCGGGTCGGTGTCGTTGGCCAGGACCGGGATCGTGACCGGTGTGTCCTCGGGGGTGGCGGCGGCGTCGGCGGCGGCGACCGGCGGCGGGTTGCCGACCAGGATGCTCACCGTCACCGGGTCCGATTGCTGCGGGATCGGCAGGCGGCTGTCCACGCTCCATACGCCGTCGTTCTGGGTGCCCACGAAGACCCGGCCGTCGGCGGCGAAGTCGGGTGATATGGCCATTGTGAAGACCGACGACGCGGCCGCGGCCGACAGCCCGGACGTGGGCAGCGTCACCCAGCCGTCGCCGCCGTCGCGCGACATCAGTACGGTGCCGGAGAGGCCGCGGTAGAACACGGTCTGGTCGGTCGCGAAGGCCGGGGAGAAGGCCAGACCCTGGAAGGTCGGCGGCGACGAGTCGTTCACCAACGCCCACGTCGCGCCGCCGTCGGCCGACCGGTACAGGCCGCCACCCTGCACCGCCGCCAACAGGGTGTGGTCGGTGGCGTAGGCCGGCGACAGCGCGACGTCGTAGACCCAGGGCACCGGGTTGCCGGGGCTGGTCGGCAGTCCGGCGTCGGCGCGAGTCTAGGTCGCGCCGCCGTCGGCGGAGCGGACCAGTCCGCCGTACCCGCCGGCGAACACCGTGTGGTCGGCGGCGTAGGCCGGGGACGGCACCACCGCCAACTGGCTGCCGAACGGCTGGCCCGTCGCCAGCTCGGTCCACGTCACCCCGCCGTCGGTGGACTTGTGGACGCCGTTGTTCCCCGCCGCGAACACCGTGTGGTCGGTCGCGTACGCCGGCGACACGCCCACCTCCCACACGGTCAGGTCGCTCGTGTTGACGCCGGTCGTGCTCCGCGCCCAGGTCACGCCGCCGTCGGTCGAGCGGAACACCCAGCCCGAGCCGCCGCCGAGGAACACGGTCTGGTCCGCCCCGCCGGTCTGGTAGCCCGGTGAGAACGCGATTGCGTCGAACGTCACGTTGTACGACGTGGCCCCGAGAGGCTGCGTGGACGTCCATGTGGTGCCGCCGTCGGTGGTGCGGAAGAAGCGCCCCGGCTGGTACCACGACCCGAACGCGACCGTGTAGTCGGTGGCGTAGTTCGGGGACACGGCGATGGCGCGGGCGGGGCCGTCGGCCGGGCCGACGCGCTCCCACGTGGGGCCGGCGTAGTCCTCACGGGCGCGGTAGGTAAACGTGTCGGTGCCGGCTTAGCCGGCGGCGGGCGTGTAGGTGAACGAGCCGGTCGGGTTCAGCGCCAGCGAGCCGTTCCACGGCCCGACGCCGACCTCGGCGCGGATCGGGTCGCTGTCGGCGTCGGCGTCGTTGTCGAGCACCCCGGGGGCGGCGACGGTGAGGGGCGTGTCGGCGGGGGTCCAGAAGTTGTCGGCGGCGGCGGTCGGGGCAGCGGGGACCGTGCGGTCTTCGAGCTGAGCGACGCGGAGGCGGGCGCGGAGGGACCGCGGCAACCACCGGGAGAGGCGGTGGGGCATGGTGCTGTTCCGGGCAAGAAAGTACAAACGTCGGTGGCAGTATGAGTGGCCCGGATTCGGACCGCAACGGGAAAACTCACAGAATCTACACAATCCCTTCATTCCCTACAACCGCGCGCGGTCCACCCCGTGCGACGGGCGCGCGTTCAGCCCGCGTTCAGCCCGCGTCATCTACCCCCAGCAGCTCGGCGGCGTTGGCGCGGACGGAGGCGCAGAACTCCTCCAGCGGCAGGTCGTCCGGGTCGTAGGCGAACGGCTGCTCCACCTCCTCCGCGGTCAGCTCGATCCCCAGCAGGAAGTACACGATCACCGCCTGCACCAGCATCGCCCACGCCCCGAGCCCGTGAACGAGGTGCCACGGCAGCAGCACGAAACTGAACAGCAGCCCGTGCCGCAGCAGCGCCAGGAACGTCCCCGGCAGCGGCGTGTTCCGCACCTTCTCGCACCCCCCGCAGATGTTCATGTACGCCGCCGCGTGCGGGTCGAGCGCCAGCTGCCCGAACCCGTCGATCCGCCCCTCGTCCTTCCACCTGCGGATCAGCCCGATCACCCGCCCCGCAAGCTCCGCGGGGACGTGCTTCGGCGCCGCCGGGTCGGTCTCGAACCCGGCCACCTCTTGCAGCTTCAGCCCTTCCCGCAGGTGCCGCATGAGCGCGAACGGGAAGCCGCCGACGAGGCGGAACAGCTCGCGCCGGTCGGCCGCGGGCGGGTCGGCGAGGCGGACGGCCTTCAGGCAGAGGTTGCGGCTGTGGTTCGTGAGTTCGCCCCACAGGCAGCGCCCCTCCCACCAGCGGTCGTAGGCGGCCTTGGTGCGGAACCCGATGAGGGCGCCGAGGACGAGGCTGTTGACGAGGCTGGTGGTCGCCAGCCACCCGCCCTCCATGGCGTGGGAGGTGGGGTACAGGAAGTAGACGGCGGCGGTGTACGCGGTGGAGACGACGAGGATGCGGCCGAGCCGGTGGATGACGGCGGCGGGCCACAGCCAGGAGTAGACGTTGCGGTACGGCTCGGGCATCGGGGTGCGCTGTGGGGACGGGCGAGCCGACCGCCGTGAGGCGGCGGGTGACGTTCAAGCAGCGCGTCACCCGCCGCCTCACGGCGGTCGGCTCGCCGGGCTCGTTACCCCTCGTTGTACGACACCGCCCGCCCGAACCGCTCCGCCAGCGCCCGCCGCGCCTCCGCGCCCAGCGGCCGGGCCGCGGCGCCGCGGTCGCGCAGCTCCAGCCGCACCAGCTCCGCGAGGTGCGGCGACTCCGCCAGCGCCACCGCCCCCGCGTCGGTGACGCCGCAGTCCTTCAGGTTCAGCTCCACCAGCCCCGCCAGGTGCCGGCTCGCGGCCAGCGCCTCTGCCCCGCGGTCCTCGACCGGGTTCCCCGACAGGTCCAGCACCCGCAGCCCGCGCACGTTCCGGCTCTCGGCCAGCACCCGCACCGCGGTCGGCCCCAGCCGGTTGTCCGACAGGTCGAGCCGCCGCACCCCGGCCAGCCCGCCGGTCGCCGTCAGCGCCTTCACCCCCGGAACGCCGGGGAGCGTGCCGGCCAGCTCCAGCACCTCGAGCCGCTTCACCACCCCGCTCTCGACCAGCGCCGCGACGCCGTCGGACTTCAGCCCCTTGTTCTCGCTCAGGTCGAGGCGCTCGACGGTCCGCATCAGCGGCAGCGCGAACAGGTGGGCGGCGTCTGCGGCCGGCAGGTCGGCCAGCGACAGCGTGAGGTGCCGCAGTTGGCCGGGGCGGTCGGCCGCGGCGAGGGCGTCCACCAGCAGCGCCGGCGGCAGCGCGTTGTTGTGGAGCGCCAGCGCCCGCAGCCGGGGGAACAGGTCGGACGCGGCCAGCACCGCCAGCCCCTCGGGCGAGATGCCCTGGTGCTCGAACGCCAGCTCGTCGAGGCCGCCGGCGTGCGGCGAGCGGACGAGCGGGCGGAGGTCGTCGGCGTCGAGCGGGAAGGTGGTGAACTCCAGCCGGCGGAGGCGGGCCAGCACCGGGGCGGCGGCGAGTTCCGCCAGGTTCGGCCGGGCGCGGTCGTCGAACGCGACGGCCTGCACGGGGGCGACGGACAGGAGGGCGTCACCGCCGGCGGCAACGGCCTCGGCGGAGAGGGCGCCGACGAGCCAGGGGAAGCCGCGGCGGAACTGGTGGGTGCGCCAGGTGAGGCCGTCGGGGAGCGGCTTCGGCAGGGTGTGGGCCATGCCCCAGCCGCGGAACACGTCGGGGTCGAGGTGGCGGCACTTCGCCCACAGCGGGTGGTGGTCCGGGGTGCGGGCGAGTTCGACCTGCGTGCGCACGAACGCGGCCCGGGTCGCGTCGCCGTCGTCGTCGAGGAGGTCGGCGAAGACGAGGCGCGGGGTGTCGTCGTCCGGGCGGTCGCAGACGGCGGCGAGGAGGGCGGCGTGGTCGGTCATGGGTGGTGAGTGTATACCGGACGCGCGGACGAGCGGTAGCACGGTAGCCGCCGCCACACACCGGAGGGGCGACGCGATGGCCGACACCTGGACCGTGGCCGGCGTGCAGATGGACTGCCGCCTCGCCGACCCGGCCGCGAACCTCGCCGCCATCACGACCCGGCTCGACGCCGCCGCCGACCGCGGCGCCCGGCTCGTCGTCTTCCCCGAGTGCGTCCTCACCGGCTACGGGTTCGACTCGCGGGACGCCGTGCGGGCCGTGGCGCAAACGATCCCCGGCCCGGCGACGGACGCGGTGGCGAAGGCGTGCGCCCGGCGGAACGTGTGGGCGGTGTTCGGCCTGTTCGAGCACGACCCGGCGACGGGCAAGCTGTTCAACGCCTGCGCCCTGGTCGGCCCGGCCGGCCTCGTCGCGAGCTACCGCAAGCTTCACCTGCCGTGCCTCGGCGCCGACCGGTTCACTGACCCCGGCGACCGGCCGTTCGCCGTCCACGACCTCGGCGGCCTCAAGCTCGGCATGAACATCTGCTTCGACGGCAGCTTCCCCGAGTCGGCGCGCGTGCTGACGCTGCTGGGGGCCGACCTGATCGTGCTGCCGACGAACTGGGCCACGAACGCCCGCATGATGGCCGAGCTGGTGTCGCCGGCGCGGGGGTGGGAGAACCACGTCTACTACCTGGCGGTGAACCGCGTCGGCGACGAGGCGGGGTTCACGTACCTCGGCTACAGCTCGGCGGCGGACTACTTCGGCAACGTGCTGCACCGCTCGCCGGTGGGGGCGGAGGACGTGTTCACGATCGACGTGGACCCGGCCGCGGCGCGGCAGAAGCGGCAGGTGCACTGCCACGGCGTGTACGAGATCGACCGGGTGAACTGGCGGCGGCCGGAGATGTACGGGCCGCTGGTGGAAGGGACGAGCTTTGCGGGGCACATGAACCGCGAGTAAGCAACGGCGAGCCGACCGCCGTGAGGCGGCGGGTGACGCGCATCAGGCGCGTCACCCGCCGCCTCACGGCGGTCGGCTCGCCGGGCATTAGCCGCGTCCGCGCCGCGCCAGCCGCAGCCCCGCGAAGCCCATCGCCAGCGCCACCGCCAGCCCGGCGACCACGCCGCCGCCGCGCGGGCCGGGCGGGTCCGGCGCCGCCTTCCCCGGCGGCGCGGCCTTCACCGGCGCCGCCCGGAATACGATCCCCTCCTTCGCGTCGATCCGCTCCACCACGTGCTTCTCTTCGAGCTTGCGGCGGGGGTCCGCGGCGTCGATCGCGGGCATCGGGTCGAAGGAGTGCTTCGCCGCGGCCTGGCCGGACACCTTCTCCGCACGGAGCGCCTCGGCGAACGCGGCCGCGTCGGCGTACTTCTCGGCCGCGCCCTTCGACACGGCCACGAACTGCGTCCGGCTCCCGAAGCCGCGCGGCCGGTTCGGCCCGATCTTCACGGGGGCGTCCGGGCCGAACTCGACCTTCTTCGGCGTGCCGCCGATCACGAGGTAGAACTCGTGGTCGGGGAACGCCTTCTCGGTCGTGATGACGTATTCCGCCATGACGAACTTCTTCCCGACCGGCGGCGGCACGGCGAGGTCGGCCCGGGCGGCGCAGACGGCGACCAGCCCGACGAGGAAGGCGGCGGCGTGCTTCATGTGACGGCTCCGAAGGGAGAATCTCACAAGTGACTGGCCGGGCGACGCCCACCGGTTGCAACCGGTGGGCTTGGTGGCACACCCCTCAGCGGTCGATCTCACCCATCACCACGTCGATACTGCCGATGATAGCCGGGATGTCGGCGACGAGGCAGCCCCGGCACAGCTCGCCCGTGACACTGAGGTTACAAAAGCTGCTCGACCGCGCCCGCACCCGCAGCGGCACATTCTCCTTCGCCGGCCGGCCGACCACGCCGAACCCCATCTGCCCGCGCGGGCACTCCGTCTCCACGTACACCTCGCCCGCCGGCAGGTGCTTCGGCGGCTCCACCCGATGACTGTACCTCGTCCGCATCAGGTCCGCCAGCTTCGCGTCGTCCGCCTTCGCTTCCTCGGGCGTCAGGCCCGCACGGCGCGCGGCGAACTCGGCCTTCACCTTCTCGCCCTCGGCGTGGATCGCGTCGTACTTGTCGAGCGCCTGCCGCGACAGCTTCACCGCCTCGGCCACCTCGCGCATCCGCACGTAGAAGCGGTGCCAGCAGTCGCCGATCACGGCCTCCGGCGGCGCCTCCTTGAACGGCGGCATCACCACGTCGAACGTGTAGCCCTCGTAGCCGCTGTGCGGTTCGGTCTTGCGCAGGTCCCAGTCGGGGTCGCCCTTCGACCGGTCGAGCGACGCCCGCAGCACGGGGCCGGTGCAGCCGTAGCTCAGCGCCAGCTCCTTGCTCATAACGCCGATCCCGGCGGTGCGTTTGACGAAGATGTGGTTGTTCGTCAGTAGCGCGTGGTACTCGGGGATGCGCGGCTCGAAGTAGTCGAGGAAGCGGCGGCAGCGGTCGGTGAAGCCGGCCGGCAGGTCGTCGTGGGCGCCGCCGATGGTGAGGTAGCTGTACGTGAGGCGGGCGCCGCACACGTCCTCGAACAGGTCGAGGAGGTGCTCGCGCTCGCGGAAGGCGTAGAGGAACGGGCTGAAGCTGCCGAGGTCGAGGCCGTACGCGCCCATGCCGACGAGGTGCGACGCGACGCGGTTCAGCTCGCCGATGAGGACGCGGATGACCTGCGCCTTCTCGGGCACCTTGAGGCCGGCGAGCTTCTCGACGGCGAGGCTGAACCCGAGGTTCATGTTCATCGCGGCGAGGTAGTCCATCCGGTCCGTGTACGGGATGAACTGGATGGGCGTGACGTTCTCGCCGATCTTCTCGGCGCAGCGGTGGAGGTAGCCGAGGTGCGGGGTGACTTCGGAGACGATCTCGCCGTCGGTCCGCAGCACGAGCCGGAGCACGCCGTGGGTGCTCGGGTGCTGCGGCCCCATGTTGACGAGCATCTCGTCGGTGCGGACGTCGAACTCGATGACGGTGGGGTCGGTGGGCATAGTGGGGGTAGCGTAACGACGACGGGCGCGAAAGGCGAGCGGCCGGCGTCAGTCAGCGACACGGCGGAGCCCGTCTTGGGTTAACGAATTTTCCGATTTTTCGGATTGGCGTCGGCCCGGGCGGTGTTAACGTGTGTGAAGCTCTTCCGTTCGCACGTTGGCTCCGCGGTCGTACAGGACCGCCCGCTCGGGTTCGCTCTCCAGGAGTCGCCGCGATGGTCGCCCCCACCCTCGTTCGCCTGATCGCCAAGCTGTTCGCGCGTCCGCAGTCGCGGCGTGACCGTCGCCGCGCCGCCCGTCTCGGTCTGGAAGCGCTGGAGGGCCGCGACGTGCCGGCGGTGACGTTCACCGTCGATGCCCTGTCCAACGCCGCCGAGGGTGGCGGCGCGGGCGAGTTTCGGGTGACGGCCAACGGCGACGCCGCGGACTTCACGAACGCCGTGTACGCCATCGTGAGTCTGGGCGGCACCGCCACGTACTCGACCGATTACTCGGCCAGTCAGGCGCCCAACAGTTACATGATCTTCAACTCACCTGGCTCCACGGCGACGCTGACGGTCACCGCGGTGGACGACACCGACATCGAGGGGGGCGAGACGGTCGGGCTGACGGTGCAGCGGTACCAGATGTACCCGATGGGGCCGCAGGCGACCGGTAGCCTGACGATCAGTGATAACGACACCGCGCCGGTCACCGTGTTCGCCGACACCTACGGGACGGATGACGTGTCGGTGACGGTGACGGTCACGCAGGCGTCGCCGGAGTCGGACTACCTGTGGACGTACCACGTCACGAACGAGTCGCTCGCGGACGGCCTGTCGTGGTTCGCGGTTCCATTCGAGGATCCGTCGATGATCTCCGCCCCGGCGGATAGCCTGGGCTGGGGCGGAACGCTGGGCCTGCCGCTGGACTCGTGCTGGGTGGTTTGGGAGGCCGGGGCAGTCGTGCCACTCGGGCTCGGATCGTCGGGCGACTTCATGTTCACGACTGAACCGGCTGACATCGCCCTGAGTAATGCCCTGTTCGACACCTCCCTCGCACTGGACTACGTCACCAGCCCGGCCGTGTTCGTGGCCGCCCCGATCCCGCAACGTGGGCCACAGCCACCTCAGCAGGCTCCCCATCCGGCCGTGCTGGTGACCACGGAGTTCGACACAGATTTCCCGGGAGCGGGTGCCAACTCACTGAGGTCAGCGATTCGGTGGACGAACGCATTCGTCGGCCCGAGTACACCGGAGATTCGCTTCTCGATGGGTGTCATCGGTCGGCCGATCGTACTCGGACCGAATGAGCAGTTTCCAGCGATCACCGGCAACGTCACCATTAACGGGGCGGACCGGGCGGTCCGAGTGGAGCGGGATTTGGTTTTTGCAGCACAAGTCCAGCAACCCGGCTTCCGCTTCTTCGAGATCATCCCCGGGGCGAAGGCGACGATCACCGGGTTAACTTTGGTGAACGGCGGTGGAATCGATGTCGCTAAGGGTGGTGCGATCTACAGCGAGGGAGAACTCGCACTGCGGAACTGCGTGCTGCAGAACAATCAGGCGGTGGCGGGTGGGGCAGTGTACGCCGAGGGACACTCGCTGACACTCGACAACTGTCACGTCTTCTCCAACAGGGCGAGGAACGGTGCCGGTGTGTACGCCGATACGGAGAGCGTGTTGATAACTAACTCGACTATCAATTTTAACAATGGGCGAGGTATGGGGAACGTAGGGGACGGGGGCGGCGTCTACCTGGGTACTTCCGTGGCGCTCGCGGCAATTAAGAATTCGACACTGAACGGTAACAGTACCAACGAAATGGGTGGCGGGCTGTACATCGCAGCCAGTAACGGAGAGGCCGCGAGTTTCGTCCACTTGAGCGGCGTTACGATCACCAATAACGTTGCCGCCACCGGGGGTGGTATCGGAACCAACCCGACCGGTGGTCTCACACTAATAATCGACGATCAGAGCCTGATCGCCTTCAATACCGCGGCGAGCGGCGGTGGGGGTCTGAACGGCAAGGGCGGTGGAATTTACTTCGGTTCGGGGACGCTCTTCGTCGCCTTTACACTTATCACCTTCAACATCGCGGACTCTGGAGCCGGATTGTACCGCGAGGGCGGGGCCACATACGTGGCCGGGACTGAGGGTTTTGTGCTGTTGAACTTCTGGGACGACGTGCTCCTCGGCGGGGGTTAAACGATAACTCCGCGCATTGCCCCTGAGGCTCGCTTCATGACTCGGTTCAGCCTCGGATTCGGTCTGGCACTAGTCACGGTCATCGCATACGGACAGCCGCCACCGGCCCCACCGCCCCGTGCGATCCCGGTCGCGGAGTGGGTCCGGCAACTCGGCAACCCCGACCCCCACGAGCGGGACGCCGCAACCGCCCGGTTGAGCGCCCTCACCGTCCGCCCGCCGCCCGAACTGCTCGCCGCCACCCGTTCCGACGATCCCCAGGTGCGCGTCCGTGCCACTCGCGCCGTCGCGGCCATCCGCACCTCCGTGGCTCTGGCCCGTGGTCGCCGGTTCGCGGAGCAGGGCCGGGTGGACCTGTTCGTTGCCGCCACCGCCGCTTGGGACCTGCCGGCCGACGACCCACGGCTGTGGGAACCAGTGTTTGTCCTCGGCCAGAGCTTGACCAACAAGACAGAATTCCCACGAGATTCCCGGCCGCACAACTGTCCGTCATGGTATCCCGACATTGCCACCTATAAGAAACTCCTCGGCCCGGTCTTTACCCGGACCGATCGAGCGTACGTGCAACCCGACCCCCAACGTGCCATCCCACCGGTTCTCTATCGCAACGAGTCGATTCAATCCCCCGGAGTGCATTCCGCGACCGGCCTCTTCGGTGGGCTCATCGTGTCACGCGGTGACGTTGAGACACTGACCGCGATCCAGACCTCGATCATCCTGGCCACTGGGGATGTCACGGCGGTGTCGGCCATAGGCGACTGCGTCGTCGTGTGCGACGGAGACGTGGCCGTGACGGGTCGGTCGATCAGCGGGTCCGTGGTGGTGGCCCGGGGCAACATCACGATGCAGGGGTGGCCGTACAAGTCCTACCTCGCGGCCGGGGGAAAGGTGACGCGCGGGATGAAGCCCAAGAACGTCACCGACCGCAACGTCGTCCAGGAGGGTGCGAAGGGCGCGCTCGGCGTCCGGTTCTTCGAACTGTCGGACGTGGGACTTGTGGTGCGGGCGGCGGGCGGGGCAGTGGCCGTCGAGTCCATCACCGCGGGCGGGGCGTGCGACCGCGCCGGGGTGCGTGCCGGCGACGTGATCGTCACCGTCAACGGGCGGCGACCGGAATCAGCCGAGTCGCTGCGGCGGCTGTTGCGCGACGCACTCGGACCGGGCGACGCCGCCGTCAGCCTCCGACGCGGGGCCGATACCGTCGCCGTCACCGTCGCGCTGCCGGATTGAACCCTCACCCCAGCTGCGCCCGCAGCAGCTTGTAGTCCGTCTTGCCGGTGCCGAGCACCGGCAGCGACTCCACCCGCCGCACCTCGTCCAGCCGC
>Ga0335394_10008917_pt1 | contig 11315 bp, 12 predicted proteins | sample MAT03_FD_205741 | JGI IMG/M metagenome (GOLD analysis project Ga0335394, IMG submission 205741) | Freshwater microbial communities from Lake Fryxell liftoff mats and glacier meltwater in Antarctica - MAT-03 (spades assembly) (version 2) ... | reverse complement strand
CGGTCCATCCGCGTCACTGCATCGGCGAAGCTCGACCGCACCCCATGGTTCCGACTGGTGCAGACTGCATACAAGGACCCGTTCTTCGCCAACAGAGCATCGCGGTTCACTCCAAGTTCCTGGCGGTTTCCCTGTGTTTATCTGGCTGTGGACAAGCAGACGACGGTGGCAGAGGCGTTCGGCGATCGTATGGCCCTCGCTCAGGGCGCCGGTATGAGGGTCTTTTCGATCCCCCGTGCAGTTGCGGATGGCTATCGCTACTCGACCGTCGAAACGCTGCCCAGCGACCTGAAAATCTGCAACCTCACGGATGCGGAAACGCTACAGAACACGGGTCTGAACATCTCTTCCTACCACTTGGCCGACATCCACGTGCCCCAGCTTTGGGCGGAGCGGATCGCGAACCATCCTGCCACGTTCGATGGGATCCATTATCGCTCGCGACACACCGACCGGCATTGTCTCGCGATCTGGATCAGACCGGGCGCCACCCGGGACATAACGGCAGAGATACAATTTCACGATTCGGGCAAGTTTCGTCACTCGCATGAAGCCTACGCTTCCGCCGCGCTCCGTGGACTGACATTGTCCTTCCTTTGAACAGGCGTTCAAAAAGGGAACGTCCGTCAAACTAACGGTGCGACTGCTGCCTCTTCCAGCAGCCACCGAACCGCCATCCACGCACGGAGATGTTTGAGTAGTTCGAGGGGAAACCACGAAGCGATACCGCAGTGGGGCCATCGTCACCAGCGACAGTTACGCCGACGCCTGGAAGGAAATGCATGAACTCACCCAGATTCTCGTCGTTCTGGTTGCCGTACTGATCGAGGGCCACGACATTCTTGAGGTTAACGCCGGACCGTTTTGCATTAACCCCCTGTCACTTCGGATTCCACTTTGTTAGAAAATGCCTGATGTTCGGTCGCCGGCTCAGACGACGCCTTGCGCAAGCATCGCGTCGGCTACTTTGACAAAGCCTGCGATGTTCGCACCGCGGACATAGTTGATGAAACCGCCCGGCTCGGTGCCGTACTCTGTGCACGCGTGATGAATTGAGTGCATAATTGCGTTTAGACGACTGTCCACTTCAGCCGCCGGCCAGGAGAGACGCAGAGCATTCTGGCTCATTTCCAAACCACTGGTCGCAACGCCGCCAGCGTTGGCTGCTTTACCCGGAGCATAGAGGATGCGAGCGTCCAAGAAGGCCGCCGCGGCGTCGTGCGTACACGGCATGTTGGCCCCTTCGGCCACACACGAACAGCCATTCTTCAAGAGGGTCGCGGCATCCGAGCCGGTGAGTTCGTTCTGGGTCGCACCGGGAAGGGCGATCTCACACGGCAGATGCCAAGGCTTGCCGCCCTCGAAATAAGGAAACGCAAATTTATCGGCGAACTCCTTGATCCGGCCTCGACTCACGTTTTTGAGATCCATGACCGCAGCCAGCTGCTCCTCGGTAAGGCCGTCAGGAATATGCACCGTGCCACCCGAGTCGGACAACGAGATGACTTTCGCTCCAAGCCCGATGCACTTTTTAGCTGCGAATTGGGAGACGTTGCCAGACCCCGAAATCACCACGCGCTTTCCGTCGAGCTCTTCTCCGCGGGTCCGGAGCATTTCCTGCACGAAATAAACGCAGCCATAACCGGTCGCCTCGGGTCGCATGAGGCTTCCACCGTAGGACAGACCTTTGCCCGTGAAAGTGGCACCAGAGTGGTTCGCGAGCTTTTTGTAATAGCCCGCCATATAGCCGATCTCTCGAGCGCCCACCCCGATGTCGCCCGCCGGCACGTCCGTGTCCGGACCGAGATGGCGGAAAAGCTCCGCAATAAACGCCTGGCAAAAATGCATCACCTCCATCTCGCTCTTGCCCTTGGGATCAAAATCCGAGCCGCCCTTGCCGCCGCCCATGGGCAAGGTCGTCAGTGAATTTTTGAATGTCTGCTCGAACGCCAGAAATTTCAACGTTCCGAGCCTCACCGACGGGTGGAAACGGAGGCCACCCTTGTAGGGACCGATCGCGCTGTTCATCTGCACGCGATACCCGCGATTTACTCGTACCTTTCCTTGGTCGTCCATCCACGCCACTCGAAACTGAATCAGCCGCTCCGGCTCCACGAGCCGGTCGAGCAGCCCGGCGCTCGCGTAACGCGGATTCTTGGCAATGAAAGGCCAAACCGAGTGAACCACTTCCTCCACGGCCTGGTGAAATTCAGGCTGGCCAGGATCCCGGTTTCGAATGCTGGTGACGAAGTCTTCTGGCGTTTCCATAAAGTTAAAGCGATACATGAGAGCACCTCTCGGCCGTAGTTCAACCGCCACTTTTTGGGTAGCTCCAAGGCGAAGTTTTTGAATTTCCTGAACTGCCTAAAGGCAGCATTCCAAACTCGCAGGCGTTGCGGGCGTATCCGGAAGGCGCGCCCGCGAGGGACGGCCCTACCGCGGACGCCTCCGCAATCCACTGTGACGCTGTATTTAGACGCGTTTTGAATCGATCGATGGCGCAGTGACGGGGTCAGGTCATACCTTTTAACTTGCTATTAGAAGTGCTGCCGGGTCGAAGAGCCGTATGTAGGTGTCGGCTTCGGTTATCCGGAAAGCTTTCAAGGATTTGAGATTTAGTTGCAACGCTTCCGAGGGTAGACGATCCACCCACTCGTGGGATTGATTGTCGGTTTCGAGCCCGTAGTCGTGCTGATATATCTCCTTCAGAAACGGAAGAAACGATATCATAAAAAGTCCTTCGAACCTTCACAGAAATGCCACTGCGTGCGCTTGGTCCCGCAACGACAAACTCACTTCCCGGACGGAGGGCTGCGCCGAAGCTGGTCGCCGGAGGAAATCGCGGGTATCCCCTTTAGCGATCACCCCGACCTCCCCAGCATGCACACCTGCCATAAATCGATTTACCGCTACGTTTACATCGTGGCGCGAGGGGGGATCCTCGAAAGAGTCAGGTCATACCTTTTAACCTCAACCTCCCAGTCCTCACGATTTTCCGTTTCGGAAAATCGGAGGACTTCGCTGCCATCGAGGAGCTGAACGAACTGCTGGGGATCGCTGCGGGGAAAAATATCATCTCCCTGTTGCAGCACAACGAGCGCGGACTGCCCGAATATCCGCTCTCTACAATGATCGAAAGCCGATTGCGTGAACGACCTTACCGTGCGACCGCGGGCGTCTGTACCGGAAACCTTCGGGGCGATGGGATGACTCGTTCGTGGCGGTTTGACCGTGGGATCAGAGTTTCAAATGCGCGTCGAGAAAAGCCTCGGCCACTGCTTGTGCGGCGGGCGGGTAACGGTGACCCGCGCGGTGATTGAACCAGCCGATACTCCGCTCCGCTCCCAACAGGTGATAAAGGGGCAGCACCGATTCGACAAACGGCCAGCTTCGGTCGCCGTCTTCCGCTTCACCCGCGAGAAATAAAAATGCGCGCGGTGCAATCAGCGCCATGACCTGATGATGCTCCAGCGCGAAACCCGGCGCGGAGATTTGCGGGCCAAGATACCAGACTGCCTTCCAGTTGTTAAAGTTCAGCCCGATCCCGCCATCATTGTACACGACTGCCTTGTAACGTGCATCGAAGGCGGCCGCATAGAGCACTTCCTTCGCTCCGAGTGAATGGCCAATGCCGCCAATCCGGTTGCGGTCGACCCCGGGTAGCGATTCGAGGAAATCCACTGCGCGAATTGCGTCCCAGGTCATTCGCGTCATGCCGGTCCAATCCGGATGACGCTGCTGCATGCGTTCGACATTGCGGGCAAAGCCTATGGCCTCAAAGGCGTCCTCATCGAAAATAAAACAGCGCGGGCAGAGTACAATATACCCGCGCCGCACCAGGTGCACACCGTGCATTAATTCTGGAATGGACGCGTCCACGCCTGCGGCTTGCCGGGCATTGGTCCTCGTCGTCTGATGAAAGACGACCATGGCTGGAAGTGTTCCGACCGTCCGGCGGGGAGTGAGGAGATAGGCATCGGCCGTAACCCCGTCTTCAATTTGATAACGTATTCGCTGGCGGACAAAATCCGGTAGCTCTTCGGTCGCGAGGACCTCAGTTTTCAGCGGCGCCTTGCCGGTGGGAAAAGGCCCCAGGCAGGCCTGCCATTGTTGCAGCCAGTGGCGGCGCCGCCGCGTCCATGCTTCCGGGGTCGTAATCATGCCGCCCAAATCGTCGCTGAGCAGGGAAGAAAGCGTTGGTGCGGATTCTGGAAGTCGCACGGGCGGCCTCGGCGGAAAAACGGTTTCAAGCACCGGCCGACTTTCCCCAGACGGGCGAGGGGAATTTTCGCTCGGTTTCATAGTCGCGGAAACGAGAGCCGCCGAATTACATTTGGCCGCTGAGAGTTTCCAATGGGCGGGCCCCAACGCAGCAACGAGTACGAATGTAGAGTGGAGAAAAGAGCGCCAACGTTTATTCATGTCGTGGTCGGTTCATCCAAATCGCCGGCAAACGTGGATTTTATCTATCGGTCATCGCCCAAAGCGAATTCTGCGCGCTTACCCGCCGGACTGCGCTGTAGTGATGCACGGCCACTGGAAGATTATCCAACGGCGTCGGCTGGCTGACGAGAAACTCCGCCCAATCGCCACCAAGGTGGGCGATAAATGCGAGATGGAAATGCTCGATCATGGTTGGACCTGTCGATTCGCCGAAAAACAGCACGGGGCCCGTATCCACCTGGTAGTAGCGATGCCGCTCACTATAGTTCACCGTCTTCACTGGATACTCGATGGTGACTTCACCATCGGGAATGGCAAAGGTGGTCATGGAAACGACTTCACGATCACTGTCTAAAATTTCCAGGATGGAATCCAGGGACAACAGTTGGCGCGCCGGTCGGCGCTGGATTGCCAGCGACTGGGATTCAAAAGCGGCCGCCGGATCGACGCATTGCCGCTCCGGCTGCACCCCCAATGACGGCGGATATAGCATCACCCCTTTCTCCGCTCTGTCCCAACGCTTGATAATCAGAAACTGGCCCGCGCCAGCGACAGCACACATGTCCGCATTGGGCTCCATCCAAACCTCGCGCTCGACGAACACATGCTCTGACTTACATGAAGCGCCCAGAGCGAACTCCCTGCGCCGGTCCGCCATCGCCACCGTGGCTACACATTCGAGTGGAATCCGCACATTGTTCAGCGTCGTAGTTGGCGGATGTGAGACCGTTAGCATCTCTTGCTTGTGCGTATCGTGTCGCCAGCGGAGATAAGAATGGGCGAAATCGCACACCGGTCGATCGATTCGAGCGGTACGTACATCGTTAGGCTTCGCCAGAGAAGCGGCGTGCAAGTTCATAATTCACCGCTCAAAGGCGGCACTATAAGCAATGGTGATCCGGGGATACCCGCGATATCAGTTTTAAATCGAACCCCGAGCTCCTCCCAAGTGTGTCCATCATCCCGCGAGCGACAAATACAAATTGTGGAATTTGGCGCCTGCTTGGCCGGGCCCACCTGAAAAATCGCAAATATCGAGCCTGAGCTCGTGGTGCATAAGCTCGTAAAAGAAGCCACTTTTTCGGGTCCCGGACGCAACGTCGCGTCAAAGATTATTCCACGGTCTTCGATTTGCATATTGGTTTGCTCCAAGTGAAGCCGGATGACCCAGCATAGGCGGAAGCGAGGCCCTGTGAAAGGAGATGGGGACTCAACAACCCCCTCGTGACTTCAGCGCGCCCTTAAACCAAGCCGGCCCCCGCAGAGGCCGTTTAAAAAGCGATGAAGAAAAGGAATGATCGCGGAGAGTCATGAGTGACTGCTTGAATTTAGACAGGGTTTTCCTCGTGGCAAAAGCAGGCTTCTGGCAAGATGTCCTGACCAGATATGCGGTTCACTACTTGCCAGTAAGGGTCACCACGCCCGCCTCCGGAATGTGGCCACCGTAGGCCGTGGAGTACATTCGACAGTCTGAGACACCGTCTCATGGCGCTGAACAAGAATTTCCGAGAGTTCATCGAATTACTCGAAAAGCACGGGGTTAAGTTTCTCGTGATTGGCGGGTACGCGGTTGGATTTCATGGTTTTCCGCGATACACGGGAGACTTGGATATCTCCGTCCCGATCTCCCAGCGGAACGAGAAGGCGCTGGTACGGGTGATCGCCGATTTCGGGTTTAGCGATATCGGGCTCGCAGATTCCGATTTTCTCGATGAAGAAATCCTTGTGGAAATTGGCCGAGAGCACTTTCGATAGCCGATATCCAGTCATGCAGGCGATTCCTGGGTTGCTTGAGACTTCATTCTTGTGTCCGCATAGTTACCGAACCCCTCCCGCTCGCGGAGTATGCCTATGAACGTTCCACCCAATCCCTCGTCGATCCTACAAACCGCCTTTGGCTTTTGGAATTCGAAGGTCCTGCTCACGGCGGTTGAGTTCGGCGTGTTTACACGACTAGCCACCCGTCGAAGGACGGGGCCGGAGTTGGGTGCGGAACTGAAACTCCATCCGCGCGCCATTGCGGATTTTTTCGATTCGCTGGTCGCGATGCGATTCCTGGATCGCGAGGGCGACGGCGTCGACGCAACGTATTTCAACACGCCCGAAGGCGCATTGTTTCTCGATGAGGCGAGTCCGCGTTACATCGGCGGGATCCTCATCATGCTCAATGCGCGGCTCTTCAAATTTTGGAATGACCTTCCCGAGGCGCTGCGCACGGGCAAGGCGCAGAACGAAGGGAAGAACGGCCTGAAGAATATTTTCGAAGAACTTTACGCGGATCTGCCGAAGCTCGAGCAGTTCATGGGCGCGATGAGTGGACTCTCTCGAACCAACTTCGAGGTGTTTGCGGACAAATTCGATTTTTCGTCGTATAATACACTCTGCGACGTGGGCGGAGCGACGGGCCTGCTCTGTATGGAAGTCGCGAAGAAACATCCTCACCTGACGTGTACCAGTTTCGATCTTCCGCCAGTCGAACCCATCGCGAAACGGCAGATCGCCGCGGCCGGACTGCAGGCGAGGGTGGGCACGGCCTCCGGTGATTTCTTCAAAGATCCCTTGCCCAAGGCGGATGTCATCACAATGGGCATGATTCTTCACGACTGGAATCTGGAGAAGAAGATCCGCCTCATCCGCGCAGCTTACGACGCATTGTCCCCCGGTGGAGCGCTGGTGGCCATTGAGGCATTGATCGACGATGCCCGGCGCGAGAATGTGCAGGGGTTGTTGATGTCGCTCAACATGCTCATCGAATTTGGCGACGCCTTCGATTATTCTGGTGCCGACTTCCGCCTGTGGTGCACCGAAGTGGGCTTTACGCGATTCGAAGTGATTCCGCTTGCCGGACCTTCCGCCGCGGCAATCGCTTACAAATAGTTCCGGTTGGGGAGGGTCTATGGGGTCGCACCCATCTTCAGACGCACGCAACCGGGCACCTCGGGCGAAGCCTTGGGCAACGTCTAAAGGAATTTATAGAACAGGTGAGTCCTGAGAGGAGAAACGAGGCGGAAAAAGCTCACGCGAAGTCGCGAAGGCGCGAAGGAAGAGTCGATCGAGGAGTGCGTCAGGGATGGCTTGGGGAGGGGTAGACGAGGGATCGCTTCGCGGCTTCGTGCCTTCGCGTGAGCTTTTCCGAGGTTGCCAGACCGCTTCTCACCGAGAGCGAGGTACGCGGACGACGTCTTGGGGTGGCACGTAGTTGGCAGCGCTTGCGCGCAATCCCGGCCTCGACGGAGCTAGGCCCTCCACGGACCCGGTAGGCGATCGTTTTTGACCGACACGAGCGCTTTTGCAAATGGGGTTTGTCGGGATGAAGGGGGTGGAGGACGATAATTTTCTTTCGGGAGGTGTCCGGAGATTACGCCGATTCCACAGATTTTCGAAGATGATTGGAGAAGTCTGGTCTCGCAATCGGTGCTTCCGCGCTTCGGGACAATCCCAGCCCGGACCGGATTGAAGTGGATCGAGTGCCCGACCGCAGCCGGCCCGATCGTTCGGCAAATCGCGCGCTTGCCTCATTCGCGTCTTCGGGCAATCTTTCAGTGTGGAAACGATCCGCAAAGTCGCCAAGCGCCGGTTGCACGATCCAGACGGGCGAACTCGCCGTTGGTCGGAGCAGTCGGCTGCGGCGAGGCTTGAGGCCGTGGAGTACATTCGACAGTCTGAGACACCGTCTCATGGCGCTGAACAAGAATTTCCGAGAGTTCATCGAATTACTCGAAAAGCACGGGGTTAAGTTTCTCGTGATTGGCGGGTACGCGGTTGGATTTCACGGTTTTCCGCGATACACGGGAGGCTTGGATATTTTTGTCGCGATCTCCGAGCGGAACGCGAAGGCGCTGATGCGGGTTTTCGCCGATTTCGGGTTTAGCGATATCGGGCTCGCAGAGTCCGATTTTCTCGAAGAAGAAATCATTGTGGAAATTGGCCGAGAGCCGGTGAAGATCCAAGTCCTCACGGGGATCGACGGGGTGGCGTTCGACGCCTGCTACGAAAGGCGGGTGGCGTTCGAGGACGGCGGTTTGCCGGTGCCGTTCATTTCGCTCGACGACCTCATCGCAAACAAATCGGCCACTCCGAGAGCCAAGGATAAGATCGATTCGGAGGAGCTACGGAGGATTCGCGATGCACAGCGGAATGATCCACAGAGAGAGATTACAGGTAATCCGGACAGATAGGCTGACATCTCCGTGCTCCGCTCGACAAAATCACCTAGGACGCCGCCGCCATAGGGAGCACTCCCAACTGCAAGGCAAAAGTTATGACCTGACTCCGTAGGAAACCCTCACGCCATCCGCGATCCTTTCTTCCGCCCGCGCGGCGGAGAATCTCCGCAGGACCCGCAGTCGCCGGTTGACCGCGCCCCTCCGCGCCGCTCGGGTGGACCCATCGGTCGCGCGGCGCTCCTTCCTCGCGCCGGCTTTCTTTTCGATCCTATGCACTCCCCCACCACCCTCGGCGTGATCGGTCTCGGCTCCATGGGCCGCGGTGCCGCCCTCACTGCCCTCAACCGCGGCGTGCCCACCTGGGGCTTCGATGTTAACCCCGCCGCCTGCGCCACCATCGCCGCCGCGGGCGGGCGCATCGCGCCGGACCTCGCGGGGCTCGCCGCTGCCTGCGACGCGGTCCAAATCCTCGTCGTCAACGCCGCGCAGACCGAATCAGTTCTCTTCGGTCCCGTCGGGCTCGCCGCCCACTTGAAACCCAATGCTGTCGTCATCGCCTCGGCCACCGTCGATCCCACCCTTCCGCCGCAATGGGAGGAACGCCTTGCCGCCCTCGGCATCTGGTTGATCGACGCCCCGGTTTCGGGCGGCGCCGTCAAAGCTGCCGCGGGTGAGATGACCGTGATGGCGTCCGGTCGGCCCGAGGCGTTCGACGCCGTCGGCGGCCTGCTCGCGGCCGTCGCCGGGAAGGTCTACCGGCTCGGCGACCGCGCCGGCCTCGGCTCAACCGTGAAGATGGTCAACCAACACCTCGCCGGTATCCACATCGCCGCCGCCTGCGAGGCCCTCGCGCTCGGCATCCGCGCCGGGGCCGATCCGCATCAACTTTACGAGGTGATCTGCCATTCCGCCGGCTCCTCGTGGATGTTCGCCAACCGCGTGCCGCATATTCTGGCCGGCGACTACACGCCGCTCTCGGCGGTGAACGTCTTCGTGAAGGACCTCGGCATCGTCCTCGACGCCGCGCGCAAGCTCGGTTTTCCGTTGCCGCTCGCCGCCACCGCCCACCAGCTCTATCTCGGCACCGCCGGCGCCGGCCACGGCACCGAGGATGACAGCGCCGTCATCAAGCTCTACGCCGCCCTCAGCGGCATCGCCCTGCCCGTCGCGCCGGAGCAAAACGCGCCGTGATCCCCACCGTCGCCGCCCTCAAAAAAGGATTCTCGAAAGGGTCAAGGATTCTCGAAAGGGTCAGGCTTTTCTCTTTGCGGTCCACAGAGTCTCGTGGGTTTAAATCGCTGCCGATGGCTGGCTGCACGTCTTTTGATGGAGCGCCGATACGCCGTAGGCCGGCTCGCCACCCAATGCCGCAACGGCAGGAATTCGCAGGCGTTCTACGAGCAGCTAACCGCAAACAGAAAAGCCCGACCCTTTCCCGATCCCCCGATCGTGCCTGAATTCGAACGGGTCTCGCGCGAAGCCGCGGAGGAAGAGTCGATCGAAGAGTGCGTCAGCGATGGCTTGGGGAGGGGGGAGGGAGGGATCGCTTCGCGGCTTCGTGCCTTCGCGTGAGCTTTTCCGAGGTTGCCAGACAGCTTCTCGCCGAGAGCAAGGTACGCGGACACGTCGGGGATGGCATGGAGTTGGCAGCGCTTGCGCGCAATCCCGGCCTCGACGGAGCGAGGCCCTCCACGGGATCGTTTTTTTGAGGGAGAGGGGTTACCGACGGCCTCGCCGCGCTCCCGGCGTCGCCGACTGCTTCCTCCGTTCAAGCCGACTCGCCACCGTCTTCGACACCTTGGCAAACTTTCACGCGCCTCCCACACGGCGTCACGCGCGCGGGCCTACTTCACAAGAATCTCCGGCGTCTCGCGCGCCATCTCGGCTTCCCAGCTCGCGAGCCGACGTTTGAGGTCGGCCAATTTCTCTGGCTCCTTGAACGACAGATCCCGCCGCTCGCCGATGTCTTCCGCCAGGTCGAACAGCATTTCGACATTCCCGTCCTGCATATATTTCCAGTCTCCGTGGCGGACGGCCTTTTGCTGGCGCCCGGTGCGATCGATTCGCCACGCCAGCGTGCGCGTTTCGGGCGGGCGCGCGCCGGTCAGGATCGGGATGAGGTCGATGCCATCGAAGGGCCGGCCCTCCGCCGCTTTTGCCCCGGCGATCGCGGCAAACGTGGCCGACAAATCCATCGTGATGCCGACCTGTGGCGTCACCGCGCCACGCGGCAATTTCGCGGGCCAACGCATGATGCACGGGACGCGGATGCCTCCTTCCCAGAGCGTCGACTTGTGATGGAACAGCGGCGAGTTGTCCGAGTAGCGTTCGCCGCCGTTATCGGAGCTGAGCACGACGAGCGTGTTGTCCAGCACGCCCTGCTTCGCCAATTCCGCGAGAATCATCCCGACGCCTTCATCCACCCGCTCGACCATCGCCGCATAGATCCGGCGATCGCCGTCATACATGTTGGCTTTCGTCACGCCCGGTTTCGGACGATCGGGCGGCTGGAAAGGAGCATGCACCGCGAGATGCGGCACATAGAGGAAAAAGGGCTCGCGCGCGTGCTTGCCGATGAAATCGACGGCGCGGCGGTTGAGCAGATCGGTGAGGTAGCCCTCGACCTTCACGGGCTTCAGCCCGTCGCGCAGCGCGTAGGTGCCATCGTAATACGCATGGTTGTAGTAATCGGCGTGGCCCAGCAAC
>Ga0335394_10008916_pt1 | contig 11316 bp, 10 predicted proteins | sample MAT03_FD_205741 | JGI IMG/M metagenome (GOLD analysis project Ga0335394, IMG submission 205741) | Freshwater microbial communities from Lake Fryxell liftoff mats and glacier meltwater in Antarctica - MAT-03 (spades assembly) (version 2) ... | reverse complement strand
ATCTCATCATCACCCAGCCCCAGCAGCGCCGCCGCTTCCGCCAGCCGGCTCGTGCCATTGAGGTGATCCACACTCGTCAGCAGCACCCGCGTGCCAAACGGCTTGAGCGCCGCCGCGATCCGTTCATCATCCGCCGCCACCACCACCTGGCTCGCGCATCTCGCCCCCCGCGCCGCCTCCACCACGTGCTGCACCAGCGGCATACCCGTCACGGCCGCCAGCATCTTTTCGGCAAAGCGTGACGACGCCAGCCGCGCCGGAATGATGATCGTCGCCGCAGCGCCCATGGCTCATCCCTTCAAGCGGATGACCAGCGCCTTGATCGACTCGCGCCGCGCCCGAATGTCCTTGAAGTTGATCTGTTGCAGCGCGATGTTCGACGCCAGTTTCAGAGCCTCTTCAGCGCTCGGCACGTCCTTCATCTCGTCGGCACGCTTCTGCAGCGACACCATCAGGCCATACTTCAAATCAAGCCCCGCTAGCTCACCCAGTTCACTCGCGCCCTCAAGGCCCAGCCTGAACGTATCAATCGCCTCATCATGCCACTCAATGGCCTGAAACGCCAGCCCCAGCGCATGCAGCGCTGGCGCCCGCAGCTTCTGATCCGCCTTGGCCTGCTGGAACTGATCGATCGCTTCCTGATACTGCCCCAGCTCAAACTGCCGCTTGCCCAGTTCAAGCTTGATCGACAGATTCGTCGGATACGCCCTGGCCCGCTCGTAATACTCGGCCGCCTCCAGCTCAAGCTGGGCCCGATACGCCCCCGCAAAGTTCGCCTTCGCCGCTTCGTCGCCCGCGCCGGCATCCATCGTTACCTGAATCGCCTTCAGAGCCCGCCGTCCTTGCCGCAGCTTGATCTCACCCGCCGCCTCGCGGAAACCAAACTCATTGGTCGCCGTGTGTGCCTTCAGCAGCACCGCATGCGCCACATCCTCATCGCCCGCCGCGCGGCGCTCAAGCAGCAGATTGGCATACTTCTTAATCGTCGGCTTATCCAGCGGGTTCGCGTCATATTCCGCCCGCGTCACCGCCATCAGCCCCGCCATGCCCGACTCGGTCTTGCCCGTCCGCTCCGCCTCATTGATCATCCGCTGCTTGTCGGCATTGCGAATGTTCTGCCGGAACCCGCCCTCTTCGCCCGTCTTGTCAAACCCGCCCCGCGAAATCGACGACTGCGCCGAAAGGTTCCGCACATACGCCGACAGCTTGTTGTCCGCCGGGTCAAGCCGCACCGCCGTATCGCCCGCCGTCACCGCAATATCAAACTGCTCCTGCTTCTCGGCGATCTCCATGAGCTTCACGAAGTTCGCCTTCCGCGGCTTGGGATCAGAGCCAATCACCTTCAGTGTCGTCGGCAGCATCCACTGCGTCACCGTCGAAAGCCCGATCATCGCTGAGGCCGCGGCCGCCGCCACCGCATACTCCGGATCGATCGGCTTGCACGCCCATTCCAGCAGCGCCGTCAGATACTTGTCAACGTCCGTCTTGCCGATGATCGCCTTCTGCAACTCGCGGCTGCTGGCCTTCTTGTTCCCATCGGTGTACATCCGGGCCGAGGCCGTGAACGCCTTCACCGATTCCAGGTTCCCCGGATCAAACCGCAGGCCCGAAAGCCAGCACGTCATCGCATATTCGTAGTTGCCCGCCTCGTGGCTCACACGCGCGTGGTCAAACCAGCGCCGCGCCTTCTCGGGCGAAAACTCAAACCCGCCCGCACCGGTGCCGCCGCTCCCCACCCCGCCCGTACCGGCCCCTCCGGCGCCACCGCCAGCCGCCGCTCCGTCCTTGCTCGTATCCGTGCTTTTCTTCCAGCCGAAAATCGCCAAAGGGCATTCCTCTCAGATCGGGTTGCGACGGCCGTCTATCCGCGATCCCATGGTAGCGAGTTCCACCCCGCAAGGATCGATTCCACACCCCCAACCACCCCCACCCGCACCCGCAGCCCTGCTCCGCGCAACCCCTCCGCAACCTCATCGGCCACCGCCGCGATCCAGTCCAAGAAACCGCCCCACCATCGCCTCCCCGTGCTCAGTCAAAAAACTCTCCGGATGAAACTGCACGCCCTCCACCGTTGCCTCTCCCGCCCGCTCGCGCCGAAGACCCATAATCGTCCGCTTCTCCCCCGCCTCCCCCTCCACCCACGCGCTCACTGCCCACTCCTCTCCCACCGTCGCCTCCTCCACCCGCAGCGAGTGATACCGCATCACCACCATCGGGTCGGGCAATCCCGCAAACACCCCAAGGCCGTCGTGCCGCATCACGCTCGTCTTCCCATGCCGCGGCTCACCCCGCACAACACTCATCCCAAACGCCGCCGCGATGCACTGGTGCCCAAGGCACACACCCAGAATCGGCGCTCGGCCCGCCAACGCCCGGATCGCCGCCATGCTCTCCCCCGCCTCCATCGGCCCGCACGGCCCCGGCGAGATGATCAGGTGCGACGGTGCAAGCTCCACCATCGCCGCCGCCGAAAGCTCATCATTGCGCACCACCCTCACCGCCATGTCCGGTCGCACCGCCGCCATCGCATGCACGAGGTTGAACGTAAAACTGTCGTAGTTGTCAATCAGCAGCACCACGCATCGCACCCACACAGGGCCCGCACCCGGGCCCGGCCCGTTCGCAAAGCTCGGTCAAAAGTGGCAAGGGCCGGCGTAGGTGATCTACGCCGGCCCTTCGAAATGCCTGGGAGAGGACTTGAACCTCCATGCCGGTGAAGGCGCTACCACCTCAAGGTAGTGCGTCTGCCAATTTCGCCACCCAGGCGAGGGTGCCGCTCACAAGAACTGTCGAGCGGGAGAGAAACTTAGCACCGGTCGCATCCAGAGTCGAGTCTTTCCCGCTCGGCCGCCCGCGACAGACAGTTTTCTTCGGCTCCGTCTGCGCCGGCCTTTCCACGCCCCAACCGCCCCTCCAGCCTCGATCACGCCCTCGGTATGAAGCCGATTTCATCGACTCGCCCCCACTTTTTTCCGTACACTTCGCTGCGAAGCAGACGCGCTGCTGACCCTTCAGTACCACTCGCCAGCCCCCGCTTCGAGTCCCCCCTCGCCGTTCTCGCTCTGACTCTGTCCAGCACCGCTCGACCAATCCCGATCGGCCCGTTGCGTGTTCTTTTTTGGATCCCCCGCCCAAGCCGGCCCTCCGGATTCGCACTGGCTTCAAATGATCCACCGCTCGCCGCTCAAAGTCTGGCTCGGCGTCATCCTCGCCTTCGCGCTGGTCGTCACCATCGCCGCCATGACCCTCCGTGCCAATCAACTCCAGCAACAGGCCGAAGACCAGCTCACCCTCGACCTCCGCGTCAGCACCGCCAAGGAACGCGTCGTCACCCTCATCGGCGATGCCGAGTCTGGCCAGCGCGGATTCCTCATCACCGACGACGACTCCTATCTCATCCCCTATACCCAGGGCTCCACCCAAATCGGCGAGGCACTTACCGAACTTGCCGTGCTTGCCAACTCCGTCGGTGGCCGCGAACAGATCGACCGCGTCGCCGCCATGAGCGATCTCGTCCGCACTCGTCTCGAAGGACTCAAGGTCACCATCGCGCTCGCCAAGACCGGCAACAAGGCCGCCGCCATCGCGATGGTCAAAACCAATGCCGGCAAAACCCTGCACGACGAAATCCGCGCCACGGCAACCGAGATGCGCACCGTCAGCAGCGGCGTCACCACCGCCCTGCGCCAAGATGCTGCCAAAGCCGCCGCCTTCTCCACCACCGTCACCGTCTGGGGCCTTGGCGGCGTGCTCCTCATGATTATCACCCTCGCCCTGCTGCTCACCAGCTACCTGAAATACCGCGACAAGCTCGAGTTCGTTACCCGCAGCGCCGAGGCCCGCTGGCGCACCGTCCTCGCATCAATCAACGACGGCGTCATCGTCACCGATGCCGACGGCCAGGTCGCGCTCATGAACTCCGTTGCCCACCAACTCACCGGCCAGCCACCCTGGATCGACGGTGCCAAGCGCCCCTTCGTTGCCGAAGTCTTCCAGCCCCGCGACCCCGAAACCGGCGCGCCCCTCGGCGGCCACCTCTTCCCGCAACTGGGCCTGGGCGTCTCCATCGGCAGCGCCGCTCTCGCCCGCGTCCCCATCGTCGGCACAATCGGCGACCAACGCACTGTCGAGTTCCTCATCTCTCCCATCCTCGGCGGCAACCAGCAGCGCCTCGGAATGGTCCTCGTCTTCCGCGACGTCGCCCACCGCCTCAGCATCGACCGCGAACGCGAGACCATCCTCAACAGCGAGCGCGCCGCTCGCGCCGAGTCCGACCGCACCTCCCGCGGCAAAGACGAGTTCGTCGCCACCCTTTCCCACGAACTCCGAACCCCGCTTAACGCCATCCTCGGCTGGACCCAAATCCTCCGCCGCCCCGGCACCGATGCCCCCACCATCGCCGAAGGCCTCGAAATCATCGAACGCAACACCCTCGTCCAGAACCGCCTCATCGCCGACCTCCTCGATATGAGCCGCATCCTCTCAGGCAAGCTCCGGCTCGACGTCCAGTCAGTCGATCTCCCCGCCGTTTGCCTCGAATCGATCGCCACCGTCCAACCTACCGCCTCCGCCCGGAACATCAAGCTTGAATCCGTCATCGACCCCACCGCCCGGCCCGTCATGGGCGATCCCGCCCGCCTCCAGCAGATCATCTGGAATCTCCTCTCCAACGCCATCAAGTTCACACCCAAGGGCGGCCGCGTAAAAGTCTCGCTCGCGCGCGTCAACTCCCACATTGAACTCGCCGTCACCGATAACGGCGAGGGCATGTCCCCCGAACTCCTCCCCCATATTTTTGAGCGCTTCAAACAGGCCGACAGTTCCAGCACCCGCTCCCACGGCGGCCTCGGCCTGGGCCTCTCGATCGTGAAACAACTCACCGAGCTCCATGGTGGTACCGTCACCGCCACCAGCGCTGGCAAGGGCCTCGGCTCACGCTTCCTCGTCTCGCTTCCCGCCGCCGTCGTCCGCGACATCCGCCATGACGCCGGTGCCGTTCACCCCACCTCCGAGTCCGTCCCCGGCCCATTGGCCGACGATTCCAGTCCGCTCAGCGAACTCTCACTCCGCGGCATGGTCATCCTCGCCGTCGATGACGAGCCCGATACCCGGTCCCTCCTCAAGCGCGTCCTCGAAGACCGCGGCGCCGAAGTCGTCCTCGCCGATTCCGCCGCCAGCGCGCTCGAGGCCCTCGCCGGCACCCGCCCCAACGTCATCATCAGCGACCTCGGCATGCCCGGTATGGACGGCCTCTCCTTCATCAAGGCCGTCCGCCTGTTCAGCGACCGCACCCTCGCCGCTACCCCCGCTATCGCTCTCACCGCCTTTGCCCGAAGCGAGGACCGCACCCGCTGTCTTCGAGCCGGCTTCCAGGCTCACGTAGCCAAACCCGTTGACGTCACCGAACTCTGCGCCAGCGTGGGATCCCTCGCCCGACTCCACCTCTCGCTACTCTCTGATACCCCTTTGCCAACACCATGACTCGTCAGCCCCCCAATCCCTCTCCCGCACTCTCCCCCGACTCCGCACCAACCCCAGCGTCACCACCCGCCCCGCGCGACGTCCCGCTCGACGCAAAGACCCTCCACGCCGCTATCCGCGTCGCCAGCCACGACATCAAAAACGCCATCGGCATCGTCTTCCTGCAACTCGAACTCGCCGTGAGGTTCACCCCCACCGATCCCGCCCAGGTCCTCGAGTTGCTCGCCTCCATCCGTGAAGAGTCGCGCGCCGTAGTCACCTGCGTTGAAATCCTCAACGCCTCTGTGGCGAAGCCCGTCTCGACCGTCAAACTCGCCAGCAACCAACCCGTCACACAGGCCCGCACGCCGCCCGAATCGCCCCGATGATATTTTCGTACGGCTGGTCCTTGCTCACCACCCCACACGCCCCCGCCGCCATTGCACTCGCCTTGGTTGTCTCATCGTCATGACCGCTGAACACCAGCACCCGGCACCCCGATCCCGAAAGCTTCAGCTCTCGAATCGCCCCCAGCGGATCGCGCCCCGGCATTGTGAGATCAATCAGCACCACATCAGGACGAAGTGCCCCCACCTCCGCCATCAGTCGGTCCGCCGAACTCAGCTCCCCCACACACATCACGTCGGGCTCAAAGCTCATCAGCCGCGCCAGCATGCTTGTCACATCCAGCGAGTCATCCACGCACAGCACTCGAATCGGTTTTGACATGGTCGCCATTGGAGTCGTTGCGATCGCTACCACCCCAGCGTCGCCCAGCCGTTGAGTGGTTGTTCGCGAATGCAGCACAAATATAACGCACCATTGCCCACCTAAACCAGTAAAAACTGTGACCGCGTGCATATCCTTGCCAAACCCGCACCGCGGGCTCAAAAATGACGACCGCCAGCGATATCAACCAGTTGACCAACAACGACTTAGCGTCGCTGCTTTCGCGCGTCGCCGCCGCCCTCCCCGGTGCCTCCTCCCGCCCCCTCTCGGCCCCCCCGTCCGCCGACCGCCTCACCATTCAAGTCCCCGCCGCCTCCGCCCCGGCCGAGTATCGCCTCGATCTGCAAGACGGTCACCTCTGCGTCTCGCTCGTGACCCCCGACCGTTACCTCTCGCAATCCATCGAGCAAGACCTCGTCCATTCCGGCGACAAACTCGCCGATCTCCTCCACGACGAGCTCATCGATGTCGAGTTTGTCGGCCCCCCGCTCACGGTTGACCACTTCCGCAGCCCACCCCCAGACAAGCTCTTCACCTTCCGCACCAAGCTCCCCTCCCCGCGCGAAGCCTGGCCCCAACCGCAGACCGTCGCCGACATCTGTAAAGTCATCGCCGCCTACCAGGCCTGCTTCGGCCCCCTCGGCAGCATGACGGCCGACGGCGACGAGTAACTTCCACTCGCTCAGCACACGCCCGGCAAACATCGAGTCTCAAAACGCAGTTCGGGACAGAGCCCGAAGTTTTTGGAGTCACCCACAGTCCTCGCACACGCCCATGGCCTGTGCCCGCGACCTCCCTCTTGAGGATTTCTGACGAACCCCGTTCGTCAAGTCGGTTGCAGTGTTGGCCCAGAACGCGAGTTCTCGGCCCTCGTTTCAGAAGGACCCGTTATGCGTATCGTCATGCTCGGTTGGGAATTCCCCCCCTTCATCTCCGGCGGCCTCGGCACCGCCTGCCACGGCCTCACCAAAGCCCTCGATAAGCGCGGCCATCAGGTCCTCTTCGTCCTCCCCCGCCCCGTTGATCGCTCGCAGGCCTCACACGTCAAACTCGTCGCCCCCGCCGGCATCCCTGTCGCCGCCGTCACCGCCACCTCCAGCGTCGCCCGCGCCGTCGCCGCCGCAGGCATTGACGACGTCCTCGTCGATGTCGCCAGTGGTCGCCCCGTTGTCTCAGGTGTCGAGAGCCAGCAAACCGCCGCCGACATGCCCGCAAAGCGCAACATCTTCTCCCACGCCCGCTTCATGGGCGTTCCCGCCGGCTTCTCCAGCCCCTACGGCACCTCCGGCGCGGCCGTCGGCACCAGCACCCGCACCAACGCCGCCGGCGCCCGTGTCACCGTTCGCCCCGTGCTCGACAGCACCGGCAACGTCATCGCTGAAGAAGTCATCGACGCCGAGTGGGCCGAGCAACTCGTTGACATGGCCCGCCGCGCCGAGCCCGCCAAAGGCCCCATGTTCGGCAACTCCGGCGCCGGCGCCGCCTACACGGGCGACCTCTTCGCCGAGGCCGACCGCTACGCACGCCTTGTCGTCTCGCAAGTCCGCGGCGAAAAGTTCGACGCCATCCACGCCCACGACTGGCTCACCTTCCCCGCCGGCGCCGCCCTCGCCGCTGCCAGTGGCCGCCCCCTCGTCGTCCACGTCCACTCCACCGAGTTTGACCGCAGCGGCGAGAACGTCAACAAGCGCGTATTCGATGTCGAACGCCGCGGCATGCACGCCGCCATGCGCGTCGTCTGCGTCAGCGAACTCACCCGCAGCATCGTCATCCGCCGCTACGGCATCGACCCTGCCAAAGTTGATGTCGTCTACAACGGCATCGATGCCGACGAGTTCCAGCCCGAGCCCGGCGAGCAGATCGCCAGTAAAGACAAAATCGTCCTCTTCCTCGGCCGCATCACCATGCAAAAAGGCCCCGAGTACTTCATCGCCGCCGCCAAACGCGTCCTCGAAAAAATCCCCAATGCCAAGTTCATCATGGCCGGCAGCGGCGACATGGAACTCCGCATGATCGAACTCGCCGCCCACCTCGGCATCGGCCACCGCGTCCTCTTCACTGGCTTCCTCCGCGGCAGCGATGTAGACCGCATGTACCAGATGGCCGACTGCTACGTCATGCCCAGCGTCAGCGAACCCTTCGGCATCGCCCCCCTCGAAGCCATGCGCAACGACGTCCCCGTCATCATCAGCCGCCAGAGCGGCGTCAGCGAAGTCCTCACTCACGCCCTCAAAGTTGACTTCTGGGATATCGACGACATGGCCAACAAAATCGTCGCCGTCCTCCGCCACCCACCCCTGGGCCAAACCCTCCGCAGCCACGGCGCTTTCGAACTCCGCCGCCTCACCTGGGACGGCGCTGCCAAAAAATGCGAAGACGTCTACACCCGCATGATCGAGTCCCAGCGCGACGTCGCCCTCGTCTAATCAGCCCTCTCGTTGCTGCTGCAATCCGTGACCACTTCTCATCCCCTCCCCCCCCTCTCCCCCCTCTGCGTCTACTGCGGCTCCGCCGACGGTAACCGGCCCGACTATCCCCTCGCCGCCGCCGCTATGGGCACCGCCATTGCCAAAGCCGGCATCACCCTCATCTACGGCGGCGGCCGCAAAGGCCTCATGGGCCACGTCGCCCAGGGTGCTCTCGATCACGGCGGCCACGTCATCGGCATCATCACCCAGCAACTCGTCGATATGGAAACCGCCCACACCGGCCTGCGCGACCTCCGCATCGTCGCCACCATGCACGAACGCAAAATGATCATGGCCAGCGAAAGCCGCGCCTTCATCGCCCTCCCCGGCGGCGTCGGCACCCTCGACGAACTCTTCGAAATCCTCGCCTGGTCACAGCTCGGCCTCCACCACTCCCCCATCGGCCTCCTCAACGTCGCCGGTTTTTTCGACGCCCTCATCACCGTCATCGAACGCATGCAGCAAGAGGGCTTCCTCCGCCTCAAGCCCGAGCGCGTCCTCGCCATCGATGCCGATCCCGCCCGCCTCCTCGCCAAAATGGCCGCCCTCACCAGCGACTCGCTCGGCGCTTGATATCGCTCGCTCCCATAGCACGCTCTGCGCTGCCCAGAACGGCTCCACCGGCGGCGACGAACCTGACCGCGAAGCGATTGGCGTTGCCGCTCCGCAACGCGTAGGCTCCGGCGACGCGTAGCGTGACGGGCGTTTCAGTTGATTTCAGCCAACATTCAACCCACCGTGGGCGTCACCTGACCATCATGTTTCGCATCCCCAGCGAGCATCAAATAGCCTATGCCCGGAACGTGTGTTCCGGATCAGCCCCTCAACCGGCGTGCCGTCAGACCCGGCGCGCCGAGGAGTCAACTGCATGGACACTCGCAAACTCACCGTCGGATTCATCTCTCTTGCTCTATTCGCCGGTGCGGGCGCATGGGCCTTCGCCCAGCCCGCTGGCCAACCACCCGCCAAGGCTCCCGAGAAGGCGGGCGAAGAAGCCGACGAGGAAGTGATCGACTTCGCCAAGGCGCCCCAAGCGGTGCGCACCGCCGCCCTCAAACTCGTCGGTGCGGGTGGCGAGAATGCGATCAAGAAGGTCATCAAGGAGGAGGATGACGACGTGTACACGTTCGAGATCGAATACACCGAGGGCGGTGTGGAGTGCGCCGCGATCTTCTCCGCTGCGGGCGACTTGATGGAAACCGAGAAGGCCACGACCGAGGCCAAGCTCCCCGCCGCCATCATGGCGGCCCTTAAGAAGGACTATCCCAAGGCAACCTTTGCCAAGCCCTTCGCCGTAACCAAAATGTTTTACGAAGTCGAGGTTGTCATCGACGGCAAGACGCACGAGGTCAAGGTGGACGCCGCCGGCAACATTGACGACGAGTCCAAGGGCGATGGCGACGACCAAGATGACGCCAAGGGGGAGAAGGCTGAAAAGGGCGAGAACCACGAGGGAAAGAAGAGCGAAAAGTGAGCTGACAACGACGAAAACTAAGCCCGGCACTCCCACCGCCAACCACCCCACCGGGCGGTTCGCGGCTTTGTTCCTTTGCCTGCGCCGCAGAACTCTAAGGACCGTTGCCCAATGCCCACCGCACATTCGTCCGCCCTCTCCAAACTCCCCGCGCTCACCTTCGCGTTCTGGGTAATGAAGATCGCCGCGACCACGCTGGGCGAGACGGCCGGCGACCTCTTCTCCATGACGATGGGCATCGGGTACCTGTGGAGTACGGTGATCCTGATGTCCGGGTTTGTCGCGGTGCTGATCGGCCAGTTGGCCGCGCGAAGGTACATCCCGTTCCTCTATTGGGCCGTCATCCTTGCCACCAGCACCGCCGGCACCACCATGTCGGACTTCATGAACCGCACCGCCGCTCACGGCGACGGCCCGGGCCTCGGCATCGGTTACGCCGCTGGGAGCGCCACCCTCCTATCCCTGCTCGTCGGCATCCTCATCGCTTGGCGGCTGGTCGAAAAGTCGCTCTCGGTCAGCGACGTCCGGTCCCGCCGGGCCGAAGTCTTCTACTGGTCCGCGATCCTCGTCTCTAACACGCTGGGCACATCGTTGGGCGACTATCTCGCCGATGATTCGGGCCTCGGCTTCGCGGGCGGGGCGCTCCTCATCGGCGCCGTCATCGCCCTGATCGTCGGAGTCTATCTCCTGGCCAGGCGAATGAAGGTGGCGAGTGCCGGCCTGAATGTCGCGCTCTTCTGGGCCGCCTTCGTGCTCACCCGCCCCTTCGGCGCAACGATGGGCGACGTCCTCACCAAGACGCCCGAAAAGGGCGGGCTGGGGTTCGGAACCATCGGCTCGTCGATTGTCTTGGCCGTGGTTCTTATCGCGGTCATCCTCTACACCATGCGGCGCACGCCCTCAACACCGGTGATCGCTCCCCGCCAAGTCGCGCACACCGCCGCGAGCAAGCCGTGACCAAGTACATCTCCCGCCATCATCTCTCCGTCATGCAGCGGTCATGGCCGCGTCATGCTTAATGGCGCGCCGGTGCGAACATTCCTTTGATCGACTTGTGTCGGTCGCACCCGTTCCAGCATCATTAGGAGTCTGTCCCATGAAACGTCCGCTTAGCTCGTTACTTGTTGCCGCAATCGCGATTCCCATCGGGCTCCTCGCGCCCGATGCGATGGCGCAGCCCTTCCC
>Ga0335394_10008915_pt1 | contig 11316 bp, 10 predicted proteins | sample MAT03_FD_205741 | JGI IMG/M metagenome (GOLD analysis project Ga0335394, IMG submission 205741) | Freshwater microbial communities from Lake Fryxell liftoff mats and glacier meltwater in Antarctica - MAT-03 (spades assembly) (version 2) ... | reverse complement strand
TCACGATCTGGGACCGTGAAGGATGGCCCCGCGATAGCATGACCCACGAGCACTGGAAGCGAGCGGCAGAAGTGGCACTCGGCCGAGCGAAAGCCTGGGATCTACCGGGTCGCCTTCGCATCGTCGCTCGGGGGAACATCATCAAAGTTGGTCCTGCGGCTGCTTTCACTTCCTAGCCAACTCTCTAAATCAATCCAGACAACTTGAAACTCGAAACTTGTAACTTGAAACTCTTATGCTCCGACCGATTCGCCGTGCGTTGTTCAGCGTTTCCGACAAGACTGGCCTCGTCGATTTCGCCCGCGAACTGCACACGAAGTACGGCGTCGAACTGATCGCGACCGGCGGCACCAAGAAGACGCTCGCCGAAGCCGGCCTACCGGTGAAAGACGTGAGCGAACTCACCGGTTTCCCGGAGATTCTCGACGGCCGCGTGAAGACTCTACACCCCGCGATTTTCGCCGGACTCCTCGCCAAGCGAGACAAGCCGGAGCACATGAAGACTCTTGGAGAGCACAACCTGCTGGAAATTGACCTGGTTGTTTGCAACCTGTATCCGTTCGAGCAGACGGTCGCAAAACCAGGCGTAACGGAAGCGGAGGTGATCGAAAACATCGACATTGGCGGGCCTTGCATGGTGCGAGCGGCGGCGAAGAATTTTGAGGCGGTGGCAGTGGTGACGGAGCCGAAGCTCTACCCGGATGTGCTTCGGAAACTGGCGGAAACTGACGGTTCCTTGACGCGATCGTCTCGGCTGAAACTCGCGGCGCGAGCATTCGACGTCATCACCGAATACGACGGTGACATCTCGTCCTATTTTTTCAAGCGATCACCATCGAAGGAACCGGAGCGAGTTCCGGGTCAGCCTTGGACGTTGTCCGATCTCGTTGCGGAGCAAGTTACTGACGGAGGCGAGTGGCTATCGATCGTCCCTTTGACCGGCAGACTAAAGCAGGAACTCCGATACGGGGAGAATCCGCATCAGAAAGCGGCGTTCTACAACGAACCCAAAATCAATCGCCCATGCGTCGCCACCGCCGAGCAGCTCCACGGCAAGGAACTCAGTTACAACAACATCCTCGACCTCGATTCCGCGTTGAACCTTGCCCGGGAGTTCTCCGATCCCGCCGCTATCGTCGTCAAGCATAACAATCCATGCGGGGCCGCGACTGCTTCAACTTTGGCCGATGCGTTCACCCAGGCTTGGGATGGCGATCCGTTATCCGCGTTTGGCGGCATCATCGCGTTCAATCGGCCGGTTGATTCCGCTACTGCCGACGCACTCATGGTCGGTGAACGCTTTGTCGAGTGCGTCATTGCTCCGGAATACGACACGGCCGCCCTCGAAGCCTTGAAGAAGTGGAAAAAGAATGTCCGATTGCTCCGTACCGGCTCGCTTACCGGCGGCCCCCAGGGGCTAGACTATCGCCGAGTGGACGGCGGGTTACTCGTGCAAACACGCGATATCGGTGCCGACGACCTCGCCAAATGGGAAGTGAAAACGAAACGCGCTCCGACCCAGGCCGAGCGCGACGCTCTCTGGTTTGCGTGGCTGGTGTGCAAGCACGTGAAGTCGAACGCGATCGTGCTCGCGAATGGCACGCACATCGTCGGCGTTGGTGCAGGGCAGATGTCGCGGGTAGTGTCGGTCGAAATCGCAGTGAAAAAAGCGGGTGAGCGGTCGAAGGGGAGTGTTCTCGCGTCGGATGCGTTCTTTCCGTTTCCGGACAATGTCGAACTCGCGGCCGCTGCCGGTGTGACTGCCATCGTTCAACCCGGTGGTTCCGTGAAAGATGCAGACAGTATCGCGGCTTGCGATAAGCACGGCATCGCGATGATGTTCACGGGCGTGCGGCATTTCCGGCACTAACGCGATTCGTGTGAGCCGTTGGCTCACACGCTAAACGAGGATTTCTCGAATCGCTCCCGTCAATTTGTCGATGTCCGCCTCGGTGCTGAATGGGCCGGGGCTCACGCGCACGGTTCCTTCCGGAAAGGTGCCGATGGCCCGATGAGTATACGGTGCACAGTGCAAGCCCGGTCGAATGGCGATATCGAAAGCCTGATCGAGGATGCCGCCGATCTCGGTCGCACCCAGTGCTTCGCAGCGGAAACTCAATGTCCCAACGTGTCGGGCCATGTCGCGGTGGCCAAAGACCTCGATGCCGCCAATCTCGTCCAGTTGTCGCCAAAGACGTTCGACGAGAGCAGTTTCATGATCGTGAATCTTGGTGAGTCCCTGTGACACGACCCAGGCAACACCTGCGGTTAAGCCGGCTACGCCAAGAACGTTCGGAGTACCGCCTTCGAGGAAATAGGGGAAATCCTTCGGCTGCGTCTCGCTGGAGGAGTCGCCCCCGGTGCCCCCTTCTCGCCAGGCGTTGATCTTCACGCGAGGCGAAACATACAACGCACCCGTGCCAGTCGGACCCATCAGCCCCTTGTGACCGGGGACTGCAAGCAGATCGATGTTCAACGCCTGGATATCGACAGGAACGACGCCTGCGGTTTGAGCCGCATCGACCAGGAACAAGACGTCTTGCTCACGGGCAATCTTGCTGATCTCTTCGATTGGCTGGATGGTGCCGAGCACATTGCTAGCGTGACCAAGAGCGATAAGACGAGTTTTGGGCGAGATGGCCGATCGCACATCGTTCGGACTCAGCGTTCCCGTTCCATCTGCCCGAATTCGACTTAACGAAATGTGGCCTGCGAGTTCCATCGCACGCAGAGGCCGGCTGACCGAGTTATGTTCGAGGTCCGAGGTAATCACATGATCGCCGGCCTGGAGCACGCCTTTGAAAGCCATGTTCAATGCATCGGTGCAATTCAGCGTGAAGACAAATCGTTCCGGTCCCTTGCCGTTGAAGAACTGATTGAGCCGATGCCGCCCTTCATCGAGAGCGTGCTCGGCCGCGAGCGCCATCTTGTGCCCGGCCCGACCCGGATTAGCGAGGCTGGTTCGCGCGAAGCGATCCATGGCCTGGTAAACCGACTCAGGCTTCGGGAATGACGTGGCGGCGTTATCGAGGTAGATGGTCATTTGTTTCAAAGTGAATTAAACCAGGATTTCATCAACGCTAAACTCGGCTACGGTCTCATCACTAATGATGACGGGAATCTTTGAGCCGACTGGAAAGTCGGTTCGAACTCGGTAACGAGGCGAACGACCAACAAGTGGTTTCGAATAGACCTCGACAATTCGTCCGGGAATATTCACGATCCAATAGAAAGGAATGCGGTTTCTAGCGTAGATTCCCATTTTGATGGTCCGATCTCGTCGAATGGTCGAGTCTGCAACCTCGATCACGATCGGGATGTCCTTCGCGGTCGGATGACCTGCGAAGTACCGCTTCTTTGGTCCAAGGCACACGACCGCGTCCGGCTCCGGTTCGCTATCGCCAACCAACGTCACGGGCAACTGAGCGCGCACGGTCCATTTCGCCGGCAGAATGCTCTTGAGCACTTCGGGCAGTACATCAACGAGGACAGCGTGCGGATCGTCTTGAGGCATTTTTCGAACTAGGTAACCATCGAGAAGTTCGACCTTATCGTCCGGTGTGAAGAAGCCAATCTCGATCAATCGGTGATACTCGCCCAAGGTCATTCGTCGAAGTTCGTCAATTTGCAGTCGCTCCTCTCGATCGGTCGGCGAGAACGGCGAAATCGACGGTTTTCGTGGTGTCGCAATCATGATTCGAACACTCTCTTTCTACTTCCCGATATTCTAGCCGCCCGACATCCCTTCTCTCAATGCCCAATGTACTTCGCGTACAGCGTGCGGGCTTTTTCCGTGTCGTCCGTGCCCTTGATGATCGCTCGGCCATCCGGGAACACCGTGAACTCGTAATCGTTGCCGGCTTCTTTCAATTGGAACTTCAGCAGAAAACGGTTAAAGCTCACTTGGCCAGAAACGCCCAATTGCTTCGAGAGATCTTCAAGGTTCAACTTGCCGGAAACGCGGTGCGAAACTTGCACGGCATTGCGTCCGCACAGGCTCGTCGTTTGAGTGCCGTGCTCGCCTTCGAGCCACTCGAACTTGTGTTGCTTGCAACAGGGACAATTTCGCTTCTCTAGTAACCGGGCAATCTTCACGCGGCGGCCGGTGTTCTGCCAGAGATCGAACAGCACAAGCTCCCGATTAATCGCTTCCTTCTTGCCGGCCAGAATCTTCAATGCCTCGGCCGCCTGGTAACTGGCGACGACCGCGACCGCTGGCCCTAAGACGCCCGCCGTTTCACAGGTGCCGACTTCACCAGGACCGGGCGATGCCTCGAACACGCAGCGTAAACAGGGTGTTTCTCCTGGAAGGATCGTCATCGTCTGGCCTTCCGTGCCGACCGCTCCGCCGAAGATCCACGGGATGCCAAGTTTCACGGCGGCATCGTTGATCGTGTATCGCACCTCAAAGTTGTCGGTGCCATCCAGAATGACGTCCGCGTCCTTGCACAATTCGAGAATGTTCGTGCGGTCGATGTCCGCAACCACGGGTTCGATCGTGACGGCAGAGTTCACCGCTCGCAGCTTGTTCGCGGCAGCCACGGCCTTGGGCATATTGCTGATCACGTCCGATTCGTCGAAGAGAACCTGACGCTGCAGATTCGAAATCTCGACGAAGTCGCGATCGACGATGCGAACGAAGCCGACACCGGCGCGAACCAAGTGGTTGGCAAGCACTGTCCCCAAGGCACCGCAACCGCATAGTGTGACGCGGGATTTGCCGATGAGTTCCTGGCCTGCCTTGCCGATGCCGGGCACGCGAACTTGTCGGGAATATCGCTCGGGAGATTTGGGATCGAATGTCATTGAGAATGATCGGTTGGTTTTGAAAGAGAACAGTCGGTTCGAACAACGGCGATCAAAGGCTCATTCTTCATCTGGAGTGGAATCGCTACTGCCAGCTTCGCCCACGCCATTATCTGCCAGGAACGATTTCAAAAACACCACATACTGCTTCGGCCACTTTTCTTCCTTCGCGTAACCGACGAGTGTATCGATGTCTTCTTTCGTGCGATGAAGCTCTTCTCCGTTCAGTCGCTGAAGATAAAGCGCCATGTATTCCATCGCCTCGCTCGATGCCTCTCCGTTCACAACGGAGGTATCCGAGCCATCGAGAAACACGTAGGCGTGCAACATCGCCAGGAAAAGCGGATGGATGCCGAGTTCCTCTGGGATCTCCGGGAACACGGCCGTTCCTTCGGGAACCTCGTCCTCCTCCTCGGGTTCGTCGGACATTGTCAGCCTCCTGCCACGGCAGGGATGATCGCGATCACTTGGCCATCGGCCACTGCCGTTGCCATGTCGTCCAGATAGCGAATATCCTCGTCGTTGACGAAGAGGTTGATGTACGGACGCAATTTTCCGCCATCGAACAGCTTGGGCGTGATGCTGGGAAACTGCTTCACCAGATCATCCAGGGCAGCCTGAACCGTCGCGCCTTCGACGCTGACCTCGGTCTTGCCCCCCGAGTGTTCGCGGAGCGGGGAAGGAATTTCGATTTTTACCGGCATTCTGTTTCTCCGAGATTTATCCACAGATTTCGCAGATGACACAGATAAATCCACCCGTTTTTTCATCTGTGGAATCTGCGTCATCTGTGGATCATGTTCTTCTTAAACTGCAACTGGTTCGTGGCCGACGACGAGAGATTCAAACTCCGCGAGCGACGGCTTGATATTCACCGGGGCCTCAATCGCATCGTAGAGTGCGTCCATCGTCTTCAGGCCATTACCCGTAATGCAGAGCACGATCTCCTCGTCTCGCGGCAAACGGCCTTGTTCTAGAAGTTTTCGTGCGACTGCGACCGTTGTGCCGCCGGCCGTCTCCGCGAAGATTCCTTCCATCCTGGCGAGTAATGACATCCCTTCGATGATCTCGTCGTCGCTGACGTCCTCGGCCCAGCCGCCGGTCTCGCGGATCAGTTTTGCCGCGAAGTAGCCATCCGCAGGATCGCCGATCGCCAGTGACTTGCAAATTGTGACCGGCTTGCGGATCGGCTTGTGTCGTTCCTTGCCGGTCTTCACGGCATCGGTGATTGGGTTGCAGCCGGTGGCCTGGGCACCGTACATCTTGCAGGTATTCGCCTGGCTCACGAGTCCGACTTTGTTCAGTTCAGTGAAGGCCTTGTGAATCTTGCCGATCAGCGCCCCGCCCGCCATTGGGCAGACGATGTGTTGAGGAAATCGCCAGCCGAGATCCTCGGCGATTTCGTAACCGAAGGTCTTCGAACCTTCGGCGTAATAGGGCCGCAAGTTCACATTCACGAAGCCCCAGCCGTATTTCAGGGCGATTTGCGTGCAGAGGCGATTGACTTCATCGTAGGTGCCATCGACAGCGATGACGTTGGAGCCAAAAATGCTCGTGCCGAGTATCTTCGAGCGCTCGAGGCTGGCGGGCACGAGGATGTAAGCTTCCAGGCCGGCGGCAGCAGCATTTGCCGCAACGCTGTTCGCCAGGTTGCCCGTGGAGGCACACCCGACTGTCTTCATGCCGAACTCGCGAGCCTTGCTGAGGGCCACGGAAACAACGCGATCCTTGAACGAGAGTGTTGGAAAATTAACGGCGTCGTTCTTGATCCAGAGATTCTGCACGCCGAGTGCATCAGCGAGCCGATCCGCTTTCACAAGTGGGGTGCCGCCGACCTGGGGGCCAACACTCGGCTCGCCGGCGATTGGCAGCAATTCACGATAGCGCCACATGTTCTTGGGGCGTTTCTCAATCTTCGCTCTCGAAATGTTTCGAGCGATGACTTCGTAATCGTAGTCGGCTTCGAGTGGGCCAAAATCGTCCTTGCAGAAGTTGATCGCTTCCTTGGGATAGAGCTTGCCACAGACCCGGCAGCGTAGGCCGGTCGAGAAGTCGAGAGTAGCCACGTTCATCCTGGTCCGGGCTAGACCCGGCAGCAACAGAATCAGGGATGTCAATAGCGGGGGTTATCAGGGAACCGGAACGCCAATCGGGTTGGCGAAAAACGGTATCGGAGGGTGTGTTGCGGCACCCGCGTCTGATCTTCCCCGGCTAGCCGGGCAGGAGTTAGCACCGTTTCCGCTTGGCGGCCGGTTGCTGTGGCGTCGAAGGGCCTGTTCCCTCAGCCACTCTGGATCGTTCGTGAGGCCACGAAAAAAATCGTGGTGATGTTCCCACGGAACCCAAAACTGTTTGAGAAACTATAGGAAGCAAGTATGAAATTGACAACATCGATTCGGCCTTTTTCATTGTCGAGTCACCGATGTTTCAACCAATAGACCAGAAGCCCGGCGATACCTCCGACCAGACAGAAGATCACGGATAGGCCCGGAAACAGAATCATCCAGAGCGGAATCGGCTTGCGTTCTCCTTCACCGGATGGCTTCGATTCGTCCTCGATACCCGGATCCGCTTTCTTCCCTTTTTCCGCGAAAACGACAACCGGGATTGTTTCAAAAAACGCACCCGGGTCTTTCTGTGTACGTTCCAGTTCGAGAACGACCTCGGCCTCCGTCTGTTCGGGGTCCACGTCCATCGGTTTTTCCGAATCGCCCGCCGTCCACTGTATCAGCGCTTCGCGAACAGCCTTCGCGGATTGAAAACGGTTTGCCGGCCCCTTTTCCATCAGGCGGTCGATGATGCGAGTAAATTCGGCGGGTATCGTCGGGTTGAAATCCGAGATCGGGTCCGGATAGTCCCGCTGATGGCGTTTCATTTTCTCAAGCGACGTTCCACCCGGAAACGGCGGCTGCCCCGTCAACGCGAAGTACATGGAGCAGCCAAGCGAGTACAGGTCGGCACGCCCGTCCACGCCGGTCGGATCATCGACTTGCTCCGGGGCGATGTAGTCCATGGTGCCGACCACGTATCCTTGCCCGCCAACAATCTTCTTGTCTTTCGGCAACTCCTCGTTGATCGCGAGTGCGAGCCCCAAATCCAGAATCTTGGCATGGCCATTCGGTGTGACCATAATGTTTGATGGCTTGAGATCGCGATGCACGAGCCCCAAATCATGGGCGCTTTGCAGGCCATCGGCGACTTCCGCGAAGAATCTCGCAGCGCGTGGCACCGAGAGCGTACCATGGTCACTGACGAATTTTCGCAAGCTTTGGCCGCGGATATACTCCATCGCGATAAAGTGGACACCGTTGAAATCGCCGGCCTCGTAAGTTTTTGTGAGATGCGGATGGCTGACGCGTTGGGCCAAGTCCATCTCGCGAATGAAGCGAGCCAACATGCGGTCTTCTTCGCGAGCCTTCTTGGCTGGCAGTACCTTCAAGGCGACCAATGCTTGACGACCGGCCGGTTTCCGAGTGTCGTGAGCGAGATAAACTGTGCTCATCCCTCCTCGGCCTAGCGGCGAGAGGATGTGGAAATGCCGGAGTGCGAGGCCCTGAAATGTTCCCTGTTTGAGCTTGGTGAACTGGAACTGAGTCAATGCACCGCGTTCCACAAGGTACGCGCCGAGCTTGTCCACATCCCTGCCAGCCCCCTTGGGAGCCTCCGAGATCAAGGCTTCCACGCGACCGGCGGCCAGCAGCTTAGAGCGGCGAACGGTTTCGAGAAACCGATCGAGTTCGGAACTCGGCAACGGTGGAGGGGGCATCGGTCGAATGATACGGCAGAAGAACGAATGAGTCCACTTGCAGCTTTCCCACTTCCATGCGGTCGTGTACGATCACTGCATACTCTCCAACAGGACGTTCACATGGCTGGCGCATTTGATTTCGACGACGAACCCGCGAAGCCTGCCCCACGGCCCAAGGTTGAACCCCTCGATGATGAATCGCCACCCCAATACCGGCAACGAGTGCCCCGTGGAGAAGCCGACCGGGGGGAGAGTACCCACGCCGGCAAGAAAGCGTTGCCTCCGCTGGTCCTCGGCGGAATAATCCTAGGGGGGCTTCTGGTGGTCGGTGGTGCCATCGCACTTGTGCTGGTTCTTCGGACCAAGGATCCCGAGACGCCAAAAGGTAGCACTCCGGTTGTACAGGGCACCTCGCCACGCCCTGGGCCGCCTGTTCCCGCCAAGCCCGTTGATCTCTCAAGCCCCACGCAAGAAACCGTCGAGCGCGTCAAAAAAGCAACCGTTCGAGTCATTGTCGCCTACAAAGACGGGAAGACCGGCTCCGGTAGCGGTTTCGTGGAGAAGGACTCTCGGCTGGTACTCACGAATGCGCACGTCGTCGGCCTCAAGGGGGATGGAGAACCCGGGCCACGGGTGATCAACCTGGTTGTGAATAGCGGCTTGGGAGATAAGGAATACCGCCTCGGAGGCGAGTTGTTGGATGTGGATATCGAAAACGATCTGGCCGTCATTCGGCCATTCATTCTCGAGATCGGAGAACGACACTTTGTGCCAGAGGGCATTGTCGTTCCCAAGAATTCGAATCTCGTCGATCTGCAAAGTCTATTTGTCTTCGGGTTCCCGCTGGGCGATCAACTTGGCGCGGAGATATCGGTTCGGCCAACGAAGGTCATTTCGCTTCGCAAGGATCCCAAGAGCGGAAAGCCCAGCCGGATCGACGTCGAGGGGGGCATGACGTTCGGCAATTCCGGCGGGCCAGTCGTGGACATCAAGGGCAACGTCGTGGGCGTCGCGGTTGCCGGGCTCAAGTCAGAAAATATCAAGTTCGCGATCCCGAGCGAGAAGGTTTTGCAGCTTCTCGCTAGGAAGCGAAAATGAGAGTGTCGGGTCACTTCTTCCCGAAGCAGAAGAGCGTGTTCACACCTCGAATGTAAAGCCTTCCATCTGCAACCGCAGGGCTGGCATAGACGTCTTCCTTAAGATCGTTATCCGCGAGTAGCTTGAATTTGGGCTTCGCTTCGAACACGCTCACTCGGCCACGTTCGTGGATCGAATAAATCTTGCCATCGACCATGACTGGCGAAGCTGAGACTTCACCTGCGCCAGGAAGTCGTTCTTCCCAGATCACTTTGCCCGTTTTCGCCTCGGCGCAGAGGGCCTTGTTTTCCAGGTCGGAAATCCAGTAAAGATGCTCACCCGCTGCGAGGACCATCGGGACATAAGGCGTACCCTTGGTCATTTCCCATGAGATTGCACTATTCGTAACCTCGCCTGTCTTGCCTGCCTTCAGCGCAACCATGAGGCGATCGCTGTTGCCATCGCCGCTAATGGCAAAAAGCATCCCCTCGTGGAAAATTGGGCCGCCAACGTTGCGAAGCGCACCTCCTTCCTTCCTTTTCCCTTTGGGAGCAGCCTTCCAATCCCAAGTCCAATTCCAAATGATAGAACCATCTTTCGGATCGTAAGAGGTGATACCAGCGGTGCTACCCACGACGACTTCCTTTTTGCCATCGCGTTCCAAAACGAACGGCGTTGTATAGCTGGCACGGAACGCGGTTCGACTTTTCTTCCAGGCGATGTCACCGGTCTTTGTGTCGAACGCGATCACTTCAGCAAGATCATCTTGATCGACATTCAGATAGACCAGATTGCCAAGAATCATGGGCGACAGGCCCGGACCATGCTGGCTCTTGAACTTGCCGAGTTCTTTTCGCCAGAGCATTTTGCCTGCATAATCCCAGCCAGTGAAGCTGATCTCGTCACCATCCCAGAACACGATGTACACGCGTTCGCCATCGGCCGCGGCGGAGCACGAAGCCATGGAGTTCTTGCGGTGGATCGTGCCGCTGGCTCCCTTTACATCCCGCGTCCAGTCGATCTTGCCGCTCGCGGCATCCACGCAGAAGAACATTCGCTTGGTGCGATCTTCCGAGGCAGATTGCAGAAAGATCTTTCCCTTGGAAACGATCGGCGACGAGTTTCCTTTTCCGGGAAGCGTCGTCTTCCACAGTGCCGTGGCCGGGCTGAAATCGACAGGGACGTTCTTATCGGTGGCCGTTCCGAGCCCTTCGGGGCCGCGAAAGCGATCCCAATCCGCAGCGGTCAGGAGCGGCGTTAATAGGAAGAGGCCTAGGAAGGCGAAGCGAAGGGTGTGCATGGCGGGTGAAGATTCGGGTTGGGAGGCGACAAATATTCGACGAGGGAATTATGGCACTTCTCATTCACCGCGACAAGCGTGGGCCTCTTTGCCGCGAAGGACAACGCCGTGAAGGATTATGGGATGGCATTCCTGGGTCGCCGCGTCCCCTGGCGGGTGGTAGCTCAGGTTTCCAAACTGAGCCACGAATGAATAAAGCTCGTGCGATTTCTTCGTATTGTGGCTCTCGGGCTCGCCGTTCGACGTCGCTCAGGTTGGAAACCTACTGCTTTGAAGGTCTTGAGCCCTCGGTTTCGGCGTGGGTTTTGTGTAGCCCGCGGACGATCTTGTAGACCGAGCTATGCCCGCCCTTCAAATATTCCGTCGCCGTCGGTTTGCTGTTCTT
>Ga0335394_10008914_pt1 | contig 11316 bp, 9 predicted proteins | sample MAT03_FD_205741 | JGI IMG/M metagenome (GOLD analysis project Ga0335394, IMG submission 205741) | Freshwater microbial communities from Lake Fryxell liftoff mats and glacier meltwater in Antarctica - MAT-03 (spades assembly) (version 2) ... | reverse complement strand
GTCGACGACGCGTAGCGCGGTTGATGCGCGAAGACGGCCTTTTTGCTCGAAGAAAACGCCGTTTTGTCTGCACAACGGATTCGAAACATTCTCACGCCGTTGCTCCAAACCTGCTTGCGCGTGACTTTGCCGCGCCTGCTCCCGATCGGATTTGGGTCACGGACATCACGTACATTTGGACCCGCGAGGGTTGGCTGTACTTGGCGGCAATTTTGGATCTCTTTTCGAGACGCGTTGTCGGATGGGCCCTTGACGCCAGCCGCGATTACCAAGACGCGCTCAACGCCACTGAAGCCGTTGGCAGCATGAGCAGGAAAGGTGATTGCTGGGATAACGCCGTTGCCGAGAGTTTCTTTTCGACAATCAAAAACGAACTCGTCCACGACGTGGAATTCGCAACACGCGCTCAGGCTCGCGCCGCGATCATCGCCAACGGCTCCACTCTTCGATCGGCTTTGTCAGTCCTGTTCACTACGAAACCGTTGCCATCCTCAATCGTTTGGCAGCATAATCAAACCGTCCACCAAACCGGGGCAAGTTCAGTTCACGCTGGTGGAAAACACCGCGCGCGCCGAGGTCGGCGTGCTGGTGGCGATCGCGCGCGATACGTAGAGGAGGTTTGACCGGACGGGGGCGAGTGTGTAGACTTTTACACATGGCGACCAACCTGGCGATCGACGACCAACTGCTGGACGAAGCGCTGCGCATTGGCGGTCATCGGACCAAGAAGGACACCGTGACCGAAGCGCTGACGGAATACATCCAGCATCGCAAACAGGCGAAGGTGCTCGACCTATTCGGGAAGGTAGATTTCGATCCCAAATACGATCACAAACGACAGCGTCAGCGAGGGTGAGAGTCCTCGTCGACACCTCTGTTTGGTCGCTGGCGTTGCGGCGCTCCCGCCCCACGGCGGATCTGATCGTCCGTGAATTGACGGAGTTGGTGCAGGACGGGCGGGTCGCGATCATGGGCGCCATCCGCCAGGAGGTCCTGTCAGGAGTGAAGGAAGTCTCGCAGTTTCAAACCTTGCGCGACCGTCTGCGGGCATTCCCCGATATTGGGATGGAGACCGCTGATTTCGAACAAGCTGCGCACTTTTTCAACCGTTGCCGTGCGCGCGGCGTGCAGGGATCGAATACCGATTTTCTCATCTGCGCCGCGGCGTCGCGCCGCGATCTCGCCATCTTCACCACCGATGGCGATTTTTCGCGATTCCAGCGCGTTGTACCGTTCAAACTTCATGCGCCCCGCGCGTAGGACGCGGGACCTGGGCGGCGAGTGCCATGGGCTCGCGGCTGGCGGTGTATGATCGTGAGGTGTCGACGCTCATGAGGACGCTGCGGTTCGTGGTCGTGCTGGCGGCTGTGGGGTTTGCCGCGGAGGCGGTGGCGGCCGAGGCGGAGCCAGGCGGCGGCCGGTTCGCGGTGCTGGTGGGCGCCTGTGGGTCTTCAAAACCTCATCGGCCAGGAAAGCGGACGCCAAATCTTTGGTCGGCACGCCGTGGCGCCATGTTGTGGAAGCGATCACATGCCCTGTAGGTGTGACGAATGGACCTGAGTGCCGCTGAAGGCAGATGTTGCCCATGCGACATGCGTGGCAGCACGCGAAATAGCCGCGATTATTTCAGGCCGCGCTGCGGATGTACTTGTGGTGCAGGCCGCCGACCATGGGCACGGAAACGAGGTCCCCGTTGTCACTGGCCACGACCGGGCGGTAGTCAGGGGCGTCCTTGCCCAACGACAAGTGGGTGCGTGCCGTGTGATAGTAGGAAACGTACTCGCGCAGAATGCGATGCAGATGTCGCTCGCCGAGGACGATCACGTGTTTGAGACACTCCCGGCGGATGGATCCGATCACGCGTTCGCAGTACGGATTCGGCCAGGGAAAGGCGTTGATGATTTGCTGTGCGGCCCAACCTGCGGTCTGCGAAGGTAATTTTCGATGCCGAGGCATGAAGCGCGATACGGTTGCCTCTGCGACATCGAACCCGAGCTTGAGAAGCTCACCGTGAATACGGGGAGCGCCCCACGTCGGATTCGCAGTGGCCATGCGGCGAATGAGTTCAGTAATTTCCGGGTCTTTTCAAGTTTTGGCGCCAATCGGCGAAAACGCGACATAGGGTCGCCCAGAGCGCACGGTCTATCCAGGTGAGTGTGGGGCGATTCGTATTTCGTTTCAAGATGGCCAACCGCTGCCGCTAGGCCAGGTTTTCCAGGAGCGAGGTCGCGCTGCCCTTTGAAGCTCGATCTTGCTGCGGCGAGGAGGGCGAAAGTTAGGTCCAACATGCGCGAACGGGAGCTTGACTCGGACGGGGAAATTATCAATGTCTGCGCGTCGTACGGCGTTTGAGGAGGCACGACCTTGCCAGCCGGGATCCGGCGCACCAATCGATACACACGCTCATTGAACCCTTTTGAAACGATGCGCGGCTCTATCTGCAAACTGGGCATGCGGTCGAGCACATCGGCAAATCTGATTCTGGTATCGGCCATCAGCGTCACAACCGCGGGCGTAGGCGCGCTAGATTTTTGCCATCATTGTGCGCATGAAACGCTTTACGAAGAAGCGCCGCACGAAAGCCACGGGGAGGCTCTTGCTTTTCTCGCAACGCTGCGTCCACGGATTCCAGAAAACCCCGGACGGCCCGGGCCCTCCGGGCTTCGCAAGGATTACCCGCAGAGCTTCGTATGCCATCAGGCACCCGGTGCCAATAACCATGGGTGCAAATGACATGCGGGACCGTTTGCCCTGCATCATCTCGCCGGCGGCCTGCAGGTCAACATGGTTGGCGCTGCTAGAGTGCACCATCACCCATTCGATCTCTTTGGCCTTGCATCCGTCAATGTCGGCCGACGTCAAGGCATCAATCGGCTTGCCGACGGAGGGATAACCGAACAAGCGTTCGGGCCGTACATCCAACGGTCCGACCACATAAACGTTGGGCAACGGCGATGCAAACGCATCGACCACCGTCTTCTTGGCCTTTTCGGCTTGCCTCATCAATGCCAACGTTGCGCGCGTGTCATCACAACCGTTGATGACCACATCGACCTTGGGCAAGATATTTGGCAGCGCTTGTACCCAGTCTGCGTCCAGGATGGTCAATTCACATTCGGGGTTTATGGATCGCAAGCGCGCGCTGGTGGCTTCGGTTTTGCGAATCCCCACGGTGTCCATGGTTGCGGACAGCTGGCGATTGAGATTCGACACTTCAAACACGTCGATGTCGGCAAAAATCAGCCGCCCAATGCCGGCCCGTGCCAGCACCTCGATGGCAGCACCGCCCATACCACCCACGCCTGCGACGAAGACACACGCTTTCCGCAAACGTTCCTGTTCGGCCAGACTTACAAAGCCGATGTTGCGTGATGTGAAAGTTTCATAGTCGAAGGATGTGGTTGTCACTAGGCAAGATCCTTTTCGAACATCTCGACGCGATGAAGGGGTTCCATTCCCAAGCCTTTGGCAGCCTTCAAGCTCGCCACGTTGTCGTCTCCTATCCAGGTTCCGCCAATGCGTGTGTACCCGCCGGCCTGGGCGGCCGACCATAGCTTGTGCGTTAGAACTCGTATCAGACCTCGGCTTTGGTAGTCGGGTGTCACCATAATGATGATTATGCTGACGCCTTTCATCTGTTTGCGTTGGCGCAGGAACTTGAGCCATCCGAAGGGCAGCAACCTGCTTGCCATGGCTTGCAGCAACGGTACCACATCGGGAACGCCCAAAGCCATCCCCACGACGTGGCCTTCATGCTCGACCATGGTTACCAGCGTGGGATCCACCACCGCTTTCAAAGGTGCGAGCTGAAACTGCACCTCGTCAGGTGATAGCGGTACGAAAAGGTAGTTGGACGCCATTGCTTGGTTCAGCAATTGGCGAATGGATTCAACCTCGGATGAGAACCGGGCCATATTGAAATGGCGGAACGTAAACGCCGGGTCGGCCAGCAAAGCGTGGTGCTTCGGTGCAAGCACCGCTTGCACGTCGAAGGCTTGCAAGTTCGTGTGCGCCCACGTCGTCATGGGGTGGGTGCCTTGATAGCCTTCCGCGCGCAGCAAGTTAGAAATGTAGGCGGGCGCGTAAATTTGTCCCAGATAGGGTCGATGAGATTCCCCGTCGACCAGGACACCTATTTCTTGATTCGCCGAAAGATTCATGTTGCCGCGAAGTTTGGTGCACCCGCGGGCCCTTGCGTACGCCTCCGCTTCGCGCAGCAGCAAGGCGGCGGTCGCACCGTTATCTTCGAGGTCAAAGAAGCCGAAGCTGCCAACGTTTTCCTTGAAGCGTTCGTTCGCGGCGTTATGAACGTGGGCCACAATGCGGCCCACTGCTTTGCCATTTCGGAAGGCCGTAAAGAACGTGCGCTCGGCCGATCGCCAATGCGGGTTCTTGTCGGGATCAAGCATCGCGCGCAGGTCACCTCGCAGCATCGATACGAACGGAAAACGTTTGCCGTAAACATTAAAAGGAACGTCGAAGAATGACGAGAAATGCTCGCGGCGAAGGTCGATTTCAGACACGATGTTCATCCCGTTCATAGTCTTCGGGGCGCGCCAGCAGCCAACGGAGAATGGGGATTACACTAGAGACCAACAACAGCATGACGGCACGGTAGGCAAGTTGAAAAGCGCTGCCGCGGGGTAACTTGCCACCCAGAAACTGCAACATGCTGCCGAACGTACACCGGCCAATTTGTAAAACGTCATCACCCCGCCCGTAATCAAGCGCTTTTTCGCAGTACGAATTGACTTCGTTTTTGCGGTGTTTCGGCGCATCGGCAAAGGTCTTCTTCAATTCGTCTGAGCCGCCGGTATAGGCGTTGGTGATGACCTGGCGAGACTCGTCAAAGCCGGCCTCGTCACCCACCCCAAATGCCGCGCGGTGTTCTTTCATGATGGCCCTTGCCAGCAGCAGGTGCGCAAAGGTCTGCGTGAGGCTCCGATCATAGTGGGGATAGACGTTGCGGTAGCCATCGGCGACCAGTCCGACAACCGCCGGTACCTGGGTTACGCTTGAAATCCAGTAGCCTCGGATGCCTCGGCGGAACAGTACAACAAATACGGCCACGCCATACAGCAATGCGGGCAGACCTTGACGCTGATATTGCGGGTCCACGAAAGTTAGCCCCAAATGTAAGACGGTTTCCCGCAGCAAACCAACGCGCACATCCAGGTAGGCCATGGCGTTGAAGCCTACCGGGAGACCCGAAGTTCGATCATAAACCAGTGTCAACACGCGTGAGCGCAACACTTCGCGGGTTCCTGTCAACGCGCCATAAACGGGAACGTCCTTGCCTTCTTGTCCGGCAGCCGCAACGGCGCGCATGTCATTGGTCAAAGCGACAAGCCGATCATCGTCGCACCAAAGGCCGGGACGGTCCCACAGCTCTAGGCGAAACTTGCGGCCAAAAGCGAACGACAGATGAAAGTGTTCCCTTCGGTCGGTCAGTGACGCAAGCGCCGCCCACGCCATTTTCAACATGGAGACCCGCTTCCCACTTGCGAGGCCAGCGGCAACACCCTGAGGCTGTGTGCGACGGCCTGCATGACGGGTGTGTACGCTTGCACGTCGACGCTTTCATCGAACCCAACGGCAACCACGGAAGCGTCGTCGATGAGGGCAAAGTAATCGGCTGCGTGCGATTGGAACAAGATCAGCGTGCCTTCAATGGCCTTTTGTTGTTCGTCGTCGCCGGCGAAGGGTAGTAGCCGTTCCAGTTGACCGCGCGAAAGCGCGCCGCCATGGCCGTTCAGCAAGGATCGCAACAGGGATTCATGTGGAAATTGCAAATCACCGATGGCAATGACAGAAACAACTCGCACCTCCGGCCACTGGGTTAACGCCGCAATCAGTTGTTGGTGATCGTTGGCCTTGAGCTCGCTGAGACGCGCCAGCAGAACGTCGGTGCGGCGGCTGCGAAAGACCGCCATTAACCGTGACAATGGCACCAGCAACATCGCTGCCGCAAGCAACGTCAGCGCCGACGCCAAAGTGTGACGGAACGACACCGGGCCGCCGATCACCTCGAGGACGAGCGAAAGAACCCCAGCCAATACGAGCATCCAGCCCAGGTTGCCAAGCGCCCGACGAATGCCCCAAGCGCCCTGCACATGAACCGTAACACCGGCAAAGTACAACATCAGGAACGTTGGAACGGCGCCGAGTCGAGGCACCTCCCAGGTCGCCAAACCGAAAGCATCCGCCCAGTCTGTGGCCATGAAAGGCAAAGCCGACCACGCCACCAAGGACGCAGCCCCGAGCAAACTGCGGCGGGGGCCCGCGGGCACTGCCCGGCGGCGCACCAAGGTTTGTACCCCGAGATAGAACACGAAACTGATGTGCGTGCATGCGAACAGAACACCTTTGGGTCCAGTTAGGTCGGTGGGCGCGGCAATGGTCAACGTGACACCCGCGACGACACCCAACACGATGAAAACTTTGACCACCAGAGGCAGTCCCCTGCGCCATAGATGTTCGAAGAGTCTTCCAATGGTTACGGGAAAAGCGACAAAACAAATCGATGCGAGCACAGGCCAGAGCGGCGCTGCACTGACCCACGACATGGATCGACCCACCATGCCAAACCCAAGGCTTAGCAACATTGTCCCCAGAGCCTTGTGCAAGCGGGTCCGATCAGGCCACCTTCGCAAGGCCCATGCGTACAGCACGCATCCCAGGCCGCTGCCCAGGTGGGACAGCCATTGCAGCCGTTCCAGCGGCGAGTGGGGGAGATTCAATGTTTCGCATGGTATCAACAAGTGGGCCTCCGCCGCTAGCTTGCTACAATGGCCCGGGTGAATTTCATGCGGGCGCTGCCCGGGCTGGTGTTGATATTGGTGGGCTGCGATTTCATGCGCGGATATGCGGAAGGTCCCGCTGCCGCCATGCCCAACCGCAAGGCGCCGGGAATTACGGGCTACGAACGTTTGTTATTCGACGATTTTGGCAGCCTGAACACCGATTCGCTAAAACGCAGCGCCGTGCCGTGGAAATTGGCAGGGGTGGCTCTGCTAACACGCGAGCGGGCGCGGGGTACCCAAGTGGAACTTTCGGAAAGCGCGTTTGTGGATCTGCTTGAGCGCCGTTACGGATTTTTGAGCAGAGCAACGCTCATGAACGTTCCCCCGAGCGTCACGCTGTCCACCCTGCAAGGTCCTATTGGCTTGATCCGAGGAACAGTCAAGCGAAGCTGGCCCTCCGTCGAGCTGGAACTGGTTAACACCGGTTGTGCCACATGCCACGCGGGCCGGTTGTATAGTGCGACTGGCGTTCCCACCAGCGAAGCCTGGATCGGTCTGCCTTCAACATCGGTGAATTTTGAGCGCTACTCGGTCGAATTGTTTGAAGCGCTTGATGCTGCGTCGAACGTGCCCGAGGAAACTCTGGATTCGGTCAAGCAGATGTTTCCGTCGGTATCACCCGAAGAGCTTCGCAGCCTGCGGAAGTTCTATTTGCCGCAACTCAAAGATTCTATTGCCGCGGCGAAAGCAAATACGGGACGCTTTGTTCCCTATTCGAATGGCAGCGCGGGGCTCACGAACGGCGCCGCTACGTTGATGAACTACTTTGGCCAGCTTCCGCCCGATCATTTTCATGCCGAACAGGCCGCGTATACATCAATTCCCGAGTTCGGCGGTCTTTCCTTCAGGACGTCGATCTTATGTGATGGCATTTACGCTCCTCCGGGATTCTCGCATGATGGGGATGTCGAGAATCGTAAGAGTGAAACGCATCGTCACGGCGTGGCCCGGATCATTTCCTTGTTCACGGTAGGTACATTGGGTAACTCAATTGACAAGGCATCCAAGGTGAGCCCGCAGGTTCGAGATACGATTGACTTTGTCTTCGATGAGTATGTTCCCCCGCGTTTTCCTGGCGCCATCAACGCTGAAAAGAGCCTCGCGGGGTTGTCCGTATACCAGCGCGCCTGCGAAAGCTGCCATGGGCAGTACCTTCAAGAACAAGGGCGCTATGTCCTGCGCGATTTGCCCAACCGGTTGGTGCCGGTCGATAAAATTGGGACTGACCCCTTGCGCGCTCAGGTTGTCACACAGCCGTTGCTCAAGTTGCTAGAGAAGACGGCATTGGGACCGGACCTTGGCGCGCAGCGGACGTTGGGATATTTGGCGAACTCGCTGACGGGGATTTGGGCCACCGCACCTTATTTGCATAACGGGTCGGTACCGACGCTGTGGCACTTGATGCACGCCGAGGCGAGACCGGTACGATTTGAGGTGGGGGGACATCACTTGGATTTCGCGCGCGTCGGCATCTCGGGGACGGCGGACTCTGCCGGAAATTATGCTTTAAAAGCTGACGAGATCCCGTGGACGATTCCCGATTGGTACGACACGAATGAACCCGGCAAAAGTCGCAAGGGCCATGAAAGCCAGTTCGATTCATTGACCGAAAGCGACAAGGACACTTTGCTCGAATTCCTGAAGGAGCTTTAGCGGCGCGAGGCGAGGGCGGCATTAACAAATGGCAATGATTCCGCGCTGCTGAACGCCAGGTCGATCGCGCGGGTCGCACGATTCGAGGTAAGTTTAGGGTTCCCGTTTTCGCCGGGTCGGAGCATCGCGCGACTTTATTCGGAGATACTTTTTCGAGAATGTTTGCGACATCGGCGACGGAAGGATGTCTCCGAGAGATGGCACAACCATTGCCGACCTGCGAGGCGCAAGCGGTGCGGCGTTTACGGTATGTCCCCCGGGGCAGCTTCTGATACAAGTTTGCGGAAGGTCCTCCAGATGAAAAACACGGTGTTCACGTTGCAGTTCCGTTTGGCCCTTACCTTCGCAATGGCGAGCGTCGCCGCGTGCAAGAGCGATGAGCCGCAAAGCGCGCCGACCCCGCCGGCCTACACCCAGGTGCTCGATGAAAAGCCGGTGGCGGTGTCTCGTACTCGCCAGCAAGTGACGCTGGAGTCCGCCGATTCAGGTGAATCGGTGCTGCTGAAAGTGCCAGCCAACGCCGTGATGGACGGCGTGCAGGTACGCGTCCGCTTGGTTGCTTCCGGAGTCACGAAGGGCCCCAGCGCCCCGGTCGGCGATCTGGCGATCGAGATCCTGCCGCGCGAACTGACCTTCGCGGTCCCCGTGCGGGCCCGGCTTCGCGTCCCTGCCCCCGCACTCAACAAGCGGTATGCGGCGGTGCAGGCCACCGACGACAACAACGTCAATTTCGCGCAGCGCTCTCCCGGCCGGCGCGTGGGCCTTGCAACCGACGACAAACCGGACACCGAGGAATGGGAAATCGATCTAGAAGGCGGCGGCGTCTGGGGCGTCGGGATCCACTCGGTCGACCTGGGCGAACAGCTCGAGGGTGGCGCCGTCGTGACCGACCAGGTTGAGATCCTGCTTCTCGATGAGGAGCAATTGATTTTCGTGGGACCGCCGACCGACCGGCGGCTGATCGTCGTGCCCGCTGAACAAATTGCGGCAGCCAGCGCGCCCGCCTCGGGCAACGGCCGCCTAGTCCGGCCACTGAGCCCATTGCGTGCCGGAGAATCCCTGTCGTCGTCAGCGCAACCGCGGGTTCACCGCCAGACCATTGCCCCACCGCGCGCCCGCCAGATCGTGCAAACGGTCTCCCCCGCGCCGATGCGCGGACGGAATGCGCCCTTCAACCAGACCGTGGTGCGCGTGCGCCCCGCGCCCTTTGATCAAGACCCGCCCGGCATGGTTGTGCCCCCGCGGCCGCGCGTGGTGCAGCCGCTTCCGCCAACCCTACCCACGCGCATGCGTACCCCCGTCAACGCGCCAGAAGACGTGGGCCCGTGGGTGCCAACGGGCGTCGCGCGGCGATCGCCCATCCCGGTGGCCACATTCGGGCGCGTACTGGCGGCGGCGAGTGATCAGCTGGTGAACTACGAATACGATTTGCCCCTCGATGCGGCGGGTTACTGGGGCATCGCCGACCTCGACTCCGATGACCCGAGCCCGGTTGCCAACGTGGTTGCAACGCCCTCGGCGATCGACTTTCCGTCCACCACGGTGGGACAAACCCGCGTCAGCGCGGTCGCCCTGACCAACAACGGCGCCGGCGCGGGAACGCCCAGCTCTCTTACATTGAGCGGCCCGCAGGTGGGATCGTTCTCGCTCGACGGCGGCTGTGTCGGCACCGCGCTCGCCCCAGGCGCGACCTGCACGGTGAACATCACCTTTGCCCCCACCACGCCGGGGGCGCACGCAGCGGCGATCGTGGTCAGCGGAGGCGCCATGGAGATCACCGTGAATCTCAACGGCAACGCCAGCTTGCCGGCCGGACTGTCATTAACGCCACAGAACATCGATTTCGGCAGCGTTGTCACCGGTGCTACGAGTGCCCTTTCGGACATCACCATCACCAACACGGGCGGCCAGCCGGCCGGCCAGCCGACCTCCGCCATCGCAGGAGCGCAGGCAGGTGATTTTAGCGTCGCCAGTACAACCTGTGCTGGCATGCTACCGCCCGGCGGAACTTGCGTGATGCGGTTGCATTTTGCTCCCACGGCACGGGGAGCGCGGACCGCGAGCATCACCATCGCGGCGGCTCCGGGCGGCTCGGGGCAAGTGAGCCTGACCGGCGCCGGTCAGCAGCCTGGCGATCTGCAGATCACGCCCAGCACGTTTTCTTTCGGTGGCGTCGCGCTGGGGGCCGCCAGCGTTGCCCACGTTTTCACAGTCAGCAATCCCTCTGACATCACGTCGGGCGTCCCGTCCGTGGGACTGGGTGGGGCCAATCCCGCTGCCTTCGCCATCACCAACAACGGCTGTATCGGCGCCCTTGCGCGCAACGCGAGCTGCATGATCACGGTGGTGTTCCGGCCCACGGGCTCGGGCGCAGCACTGGCTTCATTGCAGATCTCCGCGTCACCGGGCGGCGCCCTCGCCACCGGTCTGAGCGGCAACGGTCAGGCCATCCCAGCCCTCACGTCTTCCACCAATGCGCTCGATCTGGGCGGGGTGGTGCAGGGCCAACAGGGAACCCCGGCCGCGGTCATCATCGGCAACGACGGCGACTTGCCCACCGGCAACGTGTCGATCGCCTTCTCGGGGCCTGACGCCGCGGATTTCTCGCTGGCGACCGATTCTTGCACCGGCATGGTGGTGGGCGCGGGCGGCACCTGCGGGGCGGCGGTTCGGTTTTCGCCCACCGCATTGGGTATGCGCACAGCCTCGGTGACTTTCACAACCGTGCCGGGTGGCAGCCGGACCGTCACCTTGCAGGGCACCGGGCTCGCGCAGGCCAGCCTTGCCTTTTCGCCGTCCGCCGCCAACCTGGGTAGCGTGGTGACTGGCCAGTCGAGCGCCACCACCCGCTTGACCTTGA
>Ga0335394_10008910_pt1 | contig 11317 bp, 8 predicted proteins | sample MAT03_FD_205741 | JGI IMG/M metagenome (GOLD analysis project Ga0335394, IMG submission 205741) | Freshwater microbial communities from Lake Fryxell liftoff mats and glacier meltwater in Antarctica - MAT-03 (spades assembly) (version 2) ... | reverse complement strand
GAGGACGAATCATGCCGCTGATCCCCGAGGAGGAAATCGAGCGCATCAAGCGCGAGACTGATCTGGCGGCCGTGATCCGTGCTCGTGGCGTCGAATTGAAACCGCAGGGCGACGACCTGGTCGGGCTGTGCCCGTTCCACCCGGACGAAAACCCGAGCCTGCACGTGACGCCGCGCACGCGGCTGTGGCGGTGCGTCTCGTGCAACGCGACGGGCAACGTGATCCAGTTCGTGCAACGCTTCGACGGCGTTTCCTTCCGCCACGCGGCGGAGTTGTTGCAGAGCGGAGCGGCGGCGTTCCGCGCGCCGCCGAGCTGCGGGCCGGTGAAAAAGTCCACGGTGCCGAGGCTCGCCAATCCGCTCGCGGGCGTGGCCACGCCACCGGGCGAGGACGCGGCGGCGGAGCACGCCGCCGACCAGGACGCGCTGCGGCGCGTCGTCGATTACTACGCCGAGCGCCTCGCGGCGAACCCGGCGGCGCTCGCCTACCTCGACAAGCGCGGGCTCGCCGATCCGGAATTGCTCCGCGTCTTCCGGGTCGGCTGTTGCGATCGCACGCTCGGGCTGCGCCTCCCGCAGAAAAACCGCGCCGAGGGCGCGGCGCTGCGCGCCCGCCTCGCGCGGCTCGGTGTCATGCGCGAGACCGGGCACGAGCATTTTAGAGGGCAAATCGTCGTGCCGGTGATCGCGGAGGGTGGGACCATCGGCACGATCTACGGCCGCGCGGCGGGCAAGGTGGAGAAGGAAAACCGGCACCGGTTTTTGCCGGGACCACAAGCGGGCGTGTTCAATCCGGCGGCACTCGCGGCCGACCCGCTGCGTGAGTCGCAAGGCGCGGTGATCCTGACCGAAGGCATCCTCGATGCGCTGACGTGGTGGCGGCATGGATGGAAAAACGTGACGACGTGTTTTAGCGCGCGGCGGCCGTCGCCCGACGTGATCGACGCCCTCGTCAAGGCGGGCGTGCGTGTCGCCGTCCTCGCCTTCGATCCCGACGGCGCGGGCGAGCACGGCACAGAGAGCGCCGCTGCGCTGCTCATCGCTCGCGGCGTCGAATGCCGCCGCGTCCGCTTTCCGCACGGCCACGATGCGAACAGCTACGCGCTTGCCGTGACTCCGCCGCGCCAGGCGCTCGCTGTGCTGTTCAACGCCGCCGAATTTATCGGCAAAGGGCAGGCTGTGCCTGCACCCGTTCTGCGCAGCGTCGATGCCGCTGCGTCTCCTTCATGTGTCGCGCGCGCGTCTTCTTCTTTAGCTGCTAAAGCCGCTCAAGCTGCTGACGTGGCCGCGCCGGAAATCGCGCCGCCCGTCTCGCCGACGAAGCCCGAGGAGGCGGCTAGGAAAGAAACTCTCCCGCCGGTCGCGGCACCGTCCGGCGGAACAACGTCAACGCCGACGCTCGCGCCGCGCGGCGAACACTGGTTCCTCGATCTCGACGGGCGCGAGTGGCGCGTCGGCGGCATGGACAAACTCACGGGCGCGGATGCGCTCAAGCTCGCCGTGCGCCTGCGCGTCGGCGAGGCGTTCCATCTCGACACGATCGATCTCGCGCGCGACCTCGACCGGCGGCGCTTCGTGGAGCGCGCGGCCGAGGAAACGCGGTTGCACGCCGACTTGCTGCGGCGCGACGTGGGCCGGCTTTTGCTCGCGGTGGAAACGACCGTCGCGGCGCGCGCCGCGCAGGCCGCGCAAGCGGCGGCGGAAAACGCGGGCGCGGCCGTCGTGCTCTCGCCCGAGGAAAAGGCCGAGGCGCTCGCGTGGGCGCAGGGGCCGGAATTGATCGCGCGGCTCAAAGACGCGTTCCGCCGCGCGGGTGTCGTCGGCGAGGAAAACAACTCGCTGCTCGGTTATCTGTGCTGCGTCTCGCGGCTCCTGGACAAGCCGCTCGCCGCGATCCTGCAATCGCCCAGCGCGGCGGGAAAGACGACGGTGATGGACGGCATCCTCGCGTTCTTCCCCGAGGAGTGCCGCGTCAAATACTCCGCGATGACGGGGCAGTCGCTCTTCTACATGGGCGACTTTGACCTGCGGCATAAGATCCTCGCCATCGTCGAGGAGGCCGGAGCGGAAAAAGCCAGCTACGCGCTGAAGCTCCTGCAGTCCGAGCAGGAGCTGCGCATCGCGAGCACCGGAAAAAACCCGCAGACGGGGCGGATGGAAACGCAGGAATACCACGTCGAAGGGCCGGTCATGATTATGCTCACGACGACGGCCATCGACCTCGACGAAGAGCTGCAAAACCGCTGCCTGACGCTCGCGGTCGACGACTCGCCCGAGCAGACGGCGCGCATCCACGCCGTGCAGCGCGAGCGCCGCACGCTCGCCGGTCTCGTCGCGAAGGCCGAGCGCGCGGACCTGCTGCGGCTCATGAAGAACGTGCAGCGTTTGCTCGAACCGCTGGAGGTGCTCAACGACTACGCGCCGCGCCTGACCTTCCCGACGCACCAGACGCGCAATCGCCGCGACCACGAAAAATATCTCACGCTGATCGACTCGATTGCGCTCTTGCACCAGCACCAGCGGCCACGCCGCACGCGGCCGGTGAAGGGCGGCAAAGCCATCGCCTACATCGAGGCCACGCTCGAGGACATCGCGCTCGCCAACCAGCTCGCGCCCGAAGTCCTCGGCCGCTCGCTCGACGAGCTCCCGCCGCAGACGCGGCGCTTGCTCGATCACGTCCGCGCACTCGTGAAGGCGAAGCACGCGCAGCCAGGTCAAAGCGCGAAGCTCGCCGCGACGTTTGCGCGGCGCGAACTGCGCGAGTTTTGCGGCTGGAGCCTGACGCAGGTGCGGCTGCACCTCGACCGCCTGGTCGAACTCGAATGCCTCGAACTGCGGCACGGCCGTCTTGGTGGCAGCTTCGTTTACGAGCTGATGATCGACGCCGACGCCCCCGGGCACGTCGCGCACATCAAGCTGATCGACGTCGAAACGCTCCGCGCGCCGCAGGGCTACGGCGCGGGGGTGGCGGGTTTTGGGCCGGGGGTGGCGGGCCAAACAGGGGAGGTGGCGGAGGGTGGCGCAACGCCCCCGCCACCTCAAAAACCGGCCGTGCCTCAGAGGGAAAACACGCCTTCGTTGCCGGAGGGTGGCGGAGTTTTGCGCCACGCACATCAGGACGGGCGCGCAGGCGCGGCGGCGTAGTCGCAAGCGAACCATAGCCATGCCGAGAAAAGGCCAGAGGACGAAGAAGCCCGCGCTGCCGGGCGACGCGCGCGACGCGGCGGGCTTTGCCGCGCTGCTCGCCGATTACCTCGCGTGGTTGCGCGTGCGAAACTACTCCGAAGCGACGGCGCGCAACCGCGCGCACTACGTCGGCGACTTTATCAAATGGAGCCACGAGCGCGGTCTCGCGCGGCCCGCCGAGGTGACGAAGCCCGTCCTCGAATCTTACCAGCGCTGGCTCTTCCACTACCGCAAGGCGGACGGAAAGCCGCTGTCGGTGCCGAGCCAGTTGCAACGCCTGTTGCCCGTGCGCGCGTGGTTCAAATGGCTCTGCCGCCAGAACCATCTCGCGGCGAATCCGGCCGCCGATCTCGACTTGCCGCGCGCGGAAAAGCGTTTGCCGAAACACATCCTCACCGCGGCCGAGGTCGAGCGCGTGCTCGCCGTGCCCGACGTGGGCGACGCGCTCGGCTTGCGCGATCGCGTCATCCTCGAAGTGCTTTACTCGACCGGCATCCGCCGGATGGAAGTCGTCAACTTGAAGCTCCACGACCTCGACGCCGAGCGCGGCACCGTGATGGTGCGCCAGGGCAAGGGCCGCAAAGATCGGATGATCCCGATGGGGGCGCGCGCCTTCGCGTGGGTCGCGCGCTACGTGGACAAAGCGCGGCCGTCGCTGCTCGCCGGGCCGGATGACGGCACCGTTTTCCTGACGAACCTCGGCACGTCCTTCGAGCCCGGCCGCTTGACCCAGCTCGTCCGCGACACCATCGCTGCGGCCGGGACGGGCAAGAGCGGGAGCTGTCACCTGTTCCGCCACACCTGCGCGACGCTCATGCTGGAGAACGGCGCCGACGTGCGCTTCATCCAGCAACAACTCGGCCACGCTGAACTCTCGACGACGCAGATTTACACGCAGGTCTCGATTAGGATGCTCAAGGAAGTCCACACCCGCACGCATCCCGGCGCGCTGCCGTCGCCGGAGACGACGACCGGGGACACGGGCGAAAACGTCGGCAAATAACGGCTCGCCGCTTCCTTCCTAGCCGCCAGAGTTGCCGCCGTGCTGCGGTGGATCACACGTCTCGTTTTGCTCTTCGCCCTGGGGCTCTTTGCGCCCGGCGAAGCCGCCGCGCGCGTGGCAATGCACGTCGGGCCGCCCGACGTGGCGGCGCAAAAACTCGTGTCGTGGGGGAGTGACCCGGAGACCGCCGTTTTGCGTCAAGCGGCGACACGGCAAGCCGCTGAAACGCAACAGGCCGCTTCCTCCATCAGCTACGATTTTGCGTCGGGGTGCTTACTTGCCGCAGAGAGCGCAGCCGCTCGAACTACGCTCTACCGTGCGGTCAGTCCCGGTGAATTTGCTGACGCCGTAGGCAACCAAGTCCTGCGACCAGGACCGAACTCCTACGCGACCGGAAAGTTTTTTGCCGAGACCGCCGAACATGCTGCGCAGTGGGGCAAAGCTCTGGAGGGACCGGGTAAGTTCCGGATCATCCAGGTGGAATTTGAATCGGGGGCGGCCAGCCAATTTATGCGTTGGCAGCGGTTGGACGGAATCGGACCAGCGCGTTTTGGCACGTTTGAGCAGATGGCTCCCCTGAAAATCTCTCCGCTTGGCACGCCATGAAAACGGTCTCCGCAAAACTACAGTGGGTGCGGTCTGAGAAAGGCGGGCGGCAAGCGCCGCCGTCCGGCTCTCATTACTCGACGGTCGCGCGGTTTGAACAACAACGCGACACTTGGCGTGAGGATGCGTGGAGCCTGGTTATCGAATGGACAGAATCGCCGGATGCTTCGCTAGCGCATCGCGTCGACGTGAGATTTTTGGTCGAAGGTGCGCCCGAGCATCTCCTCGTGACAGGAAACCGTTTCGAGTTACTGGAAGGTGAACGTGTTGTCGCAACGGGTGTGATCGCGTAGCCGTTCGCAACGTCCTCAAGGATCCAAGCGGCACACGTCGCGCCAGCGCCGAGCCGCTGTCACGCCGTCTGCTTCCTCCCTCCGCTCCGTTGTCGCTGCGGTCCGGTGGAGTGCGACCCCGCCGGCGGCGGCGTGTGCGCGAAGTGTCGCGCACGAAGCGGCGCTCCTGTAAGACCCGCGCCGGCAGCCGAGCGCTGCGCGCTCGCGCGGCCCGCCGTAGATCAGCCCGGCGGGGACCCCGCTCTGCCCATCGGCTACCGCCGCGCCTCAACCGCCGCCAGAACGAACGCGGCGGGTCGGCGCGTCGCGGCGGCAAAAGCCGCCGGCCTCGGCTCGCGCTCCTGCGTCGCGCTCGGAGGGGCCGCACGGCCCCTCGCTGCGCGAAACCGCGGGCTCGCCCCGAGGGATCGGGGCGACGAACCGCCCGCGGAGCGGGCACCGCTGCGCTTCACTCCTCCGTCGTTGCGCTCCGCTTGAGCGCCTCCACGGACGGCGCGGCTACGTTCCAGCTCGTGCCGGCCTCCACTGCGCCGCGCCGACCGTTCCGGCGATTGCGCGCTCCTGGAACACCCGCGCGCAACTCCGCGCTTCGCGCTTCGCGCTACGCGTCGCTTCGCTCCTTACTGCCTACGCCTCGCGCTCTGCGTTCCGCTCCTTCGTCGCTGCACTCCGATCGCGAGCCGCCCGGCTCGGCTTCACTCGCCTGTTGCGCTCGCCTAGCCCGAGCGCGAACCAATCGCCGCGCTGCGCGCGGCTCAACCCGCCTTCTCCTGCCGTTCGACGAACGCCTCGACGAACTCAGCAACCTTCGCTTGCTGCGCGCGCGGCAGTTTGCTCGCGCGCTCGAAAATCTGACGCAAACGGCCGCCCGGCGCGGCGGCGCGCCTGGGCTTCTCGTCGCCGAGTAGCTCCTCGACTGTGACGCCGAGCGTCTTGGCGATCAGGGTCAGCTTGTCCGACCGCGGCAGGATGCCGGAGCGTTCCCAAAAGCTTACGTTCGACTGGCGTTCGTCGATCTGGCGCGCGAGCTCGCGCTGAGAAATGCCCGTGGCTTCGCGCAGCGCGCGCAGCTTCGAGGCACCTGAAGACAGCTTTGGCATGAGGTCGAACATAGCACGGTTTTTAAAACGGCCTTGCTAATGAACAGTAATCTGTTCACACGCGAACAGTCAAAAAGAACTTGACCCGATTCCAACCGAACCGCCCCGCGATGCCAGAAATCCCGCCCTCCCGTCCCGAGAAAAAGCCGCGCCGCGTCACGCTGCGGGTGAAAACGTCGGCGGAAACGAAGCGCGCGGCGGCGCGGATCGCGCGCGATTACTCGCGGCGAAAGCTGGAAACCGTCGTCGCCGCACTCGTCGCCGATCTCGCCGTGGCCGCGTCGCGGCCCGGCTCGTGGGAGCACGAGCGCGTTACCGGGTGGCTTTCAAGCCACGTGTGGGAGTGCGAACCGAAGGACTGAATTTATGGCGATGATCCCCGAAGACGAAATCGAGCGCATCAAGCGCGGGACGGACCTTGCGGCCGTCATCCGCGCGCGCGGCGTCGAACTCAAATCCTCCGGCGGCGACCTGGTCGGCCGCTGCCCGTTCCACGACGACCACGACCCGAGCTTGCGCGTCACTGCGGCAAAAGGGCTGTGGCGGTGCATGTCGGCGGCATGCGCGGCGACGGGTAACGTGATCCAGTTCGTGCAACGCTTCGACGGCGTGAGCTTCCGCCACGCCTACGAGCTTTTGAAAAATGGCGCGGCCTTCACGGGCGCGCCGACGTGCTCGCCGGTGAAGAAAGGCACGGTGCCGCGTCTCGCGTCGCCGCTCGCGGCGGACGCCGACGATCAAGCCGCGTTGCGCCAAGTGCTCGATTACTATCACGAGCGGCTCAAAGAAAACCCGGCGGCGCTGGCCTACCTCAAAAAACGCGGCATCACGGCCGAAGCCGTCGCGACGTTCCGGCTCGGCTTCGTCGATCGCACGCTCGGGCTGCGGTTGCCGCACAACAACCGCAAGGAAGGCGCGGAAATCCGCGAGCGCTTGACCCGGCTCGGCTTGCTCCGCGACACCGGGCACGAGCACTTGCGCGGTCGCGTCGTTTTTCCCGTCGTGGCGGAGTCCGGCGAGATCGGCACGGTTTACGGCCGCGCCATCGACGACGGCGGCAAGCACGACCGGCATTTGTTTTTGCCCGGCCCGCAACGCGGCATCTGGAACCCGGCCGCGCTGCGCTCGCCGGAAATCATCCTCACCGAAGGCATCATCGACGCGCTGACGTTTTGGGGCGCGGGTTTCCGCAATGTGACGACGGGTTACAGCGCGAAGGCGTTGCCCGAGGAACTGCTCGCGGCACTCGTCGCGGCGAAAGTCCGCCGCGTGCTCATCGCGTTTGACCGCGACGAGGCCGGAGACAAAGGCGCGGCCGAAGTCGCCGCGCAGCTCGCCGCCTACGGCGTCGAGTGCCTGCGCGTCCTGTTCCCGCCGGGCCACGACGCCAACAGCTACGCGTTGGCCGTGACCCCGCCCGAGAAATCCCTCGGCGTCCTGCTGCGCTCGGCGCTGCCCTTGGGAGAACTGCGTTCGATGTCCTCAAAGCCAGAAGTGTCTTCGTCGCCGCACGTCGCGCCCGCGCCTTCTTCTTTAGCTGCTAAAGCCGCTTCTGAAGCGGCTCCCGTAGCGCGTGCGCCCGAGGTGACGGCGACGCCCAACGAAGCGGCTAAAGAAGAAAAACCGGCGACGAACAACACGGCGGCGTTGCCGCCCGTTCCCGTTGCGGCCGTCAACGGCGTCACCGTCGCGAAGAACGAGCCGGAGGAAATTTTGCTGGTGATCGACGAGCGCGAATATCGCGTGCGCGGGCTGGGCAAAAACACCGGCTTCGAATCGCTCAAGGTGACGCTGCGCGCCGCCTGCGGCGAACGCTGGCACTTGGACCAGGTTGACCTCTGCGTCGCGCGGCAGCGGGAGAACTTTGTCGCGGCGGCCGCCGTGGAAACGAACCTGCGGCCCGAACTGCTCAAGCGCGACCTCGGCAAAATCTTGGGCAAGCTCGAGGAGTTGCAGGAGGCGCGGTTGCGCGCGGAGACCGCGCCGAAGAAAACCGAGGCGGCCATCCCGGCTGCGCTCCTGGAGCAGGCGCGCGCGCTGGCGCGCGACCCGCGCCTGTGGGACTTGATTCCCGAGCACGCGGCCTTGTGCGGCATCGCCGGGGAGCGCGTCAACGTGCGCGTCGGCTATCTCGGCACGGTCTCGCGGTTGCTCGACCGGCCGCTCGCCATCATCATCCAGTCGTCTTCGGCGGCGGGCAAAACGACCTTGATGGACGCGATCCTCGCGTTCGTGCCGCCGGAGCGGCGGATCAAATACTCGGCGATGACGGGGCAGTCGCTGTTCTACATGGCGGGCACGGATCTGAAACATAAGATCCTCGCCATCGTCGAGGAAGCCGGGGCGGAAAAAGCCAGCTACGCCCTGAAGCTGCTCCAATCCGAGGGCGAGCTGTCGATTGCCTCGACGGGCAAGGACCCGCACACGGGCCGCATGGAGTCGCAGGAATACCACGTCGAGGGACCGGTCATGATTATTTTGACGACGACGGCCGTCGACCTGGACGAGGAACTGCAAAACCGCGCGCTCGTCCTGACCGTCGACGAATCGCGCGAGCAGACGGAGCGCATCCACGCCTTGCAGCGCGAGGCGCGGACCGAGGCGGGGATCGCGCGCAAGGCGCAGCGCGCCGAACTGCTCGCGTTGCACCGCGCCATGCAGTCGCTCCTGCAGCCGCTGCCGGTGTTCAATCCCTACGCGGACCAACTGCGTTTCCTCTCGCACCAGCTCCGCACGCGGCGCGACCACGAAAAATATCAGCTCCTGATCGACTCGCTCGCGCTCCTCTTCCAGCACCAGCGCGCGCGCAAAACGATCGCGGGCCGCGAGCACGTCGTCGCCACGCTCGACGACATCGCGCGCGCGAACGAGCTCGCGCACGAAGTCCTCGGCCGCGGCCTCGACGACATGCCGCCGCAGACGCGGCGGCTCCTGGAGTTGATCGAGCGCATGGTCGCCGAGAAATGCGCGGCGGCGAAGCTGGAGCGCACGGACGCGCGCTTCCGCGCGCGCCACCTGCGCGAGTTTACCGGCTGGGGGCACTCGCAGTTGCACGTGCACCTGTCGCGCCTGGTCGAGCTGGAATACTTGATCCCGCACCGCGCCGACCACGGCCAGGGCGTCGTTTACGAGCTGCTCTACGACGGCGGCGGGAAGAATGGCGCGCGGTTTTTGCCGGGCTTGATCGACGTCGAAAAACTCCGGGCGGGTGTGACTACGGCCTCCGAGTGTCCGGGGGTAAATGGCGAGTGTCCGGCCCCTGTCCGGCCCCAATCCGGCCCAGTTCCGGGGCCTGTCCGGCCCGGCGAAAACGTCGATTCCTCCTCTGAGAAGTGCGCGCCCGAAGCGAAGCCGGACGAAAACGCGCAAGCGGGGCCGGAGAAAAACGACGCGGCGGCGTAGTCGCAGGCCCATTTTTTGCCGCCATACCCATGCCGAAAAAAGGAGAACGCAAAACGCGCGCGCCGCTCGGCGACATGGCCGACGCGCACGGCTTCGCCGCGCTGCTCGCCGATTACCTCGCGTGGCTGGGCACGCGCAATTACGCGGCGGCGACCCTGCGCAACCGCGCGCACTACGTCGGAGAATTTATCGAGTGGTGCGCCGAGCGCTCGCTCACGCGCCCCTCGGAAATCACGAAGCCCATCCTCGAACGTTACCAGCGCTGGCTCTTCCAGTATCGGAAGGACAACGGCCAGCCGCTCAGCTTCCCGAGCCAAATCCAGCACCTGCTCCCGGTGCGCGCGTTCTTCAAGTGGCTGTGTCGGCGCAATCTGTTGCTCTCGAATCCGGCGTCCGATCTGGAGTTGCCGCGCGGCGAGAAGCGTTTGCCCAAGCACATCCTCAACGCGGCCGAGGCCGAGCGCGTGCTTGGGCTCCCGCTGCTCGGCGATCCGCTCGGCCTGCGCGACCGCGCGATCCTCGAAGTGTTTTACTCGACGGGAATGCGCCGCATGGAACTGCTCGGCTTGAAGCTGCACGACCTCGATGCGGAACGCGGCACGGTGATGATCCGCCAGGGCAAAGGAAAAAAGGATCGCATGATCCCGATGGGCGAACGCGCGTTCGCGTGGGTGCGTCGCTACGTCGAGGACGCGCGGCCGTCGTTCTCCCTGACGCCCGACGACGGCACGGTTTTTTTGACGAACCTCGGGACGCCGTTCGAGGCGGGCCGTCTGACGCAGCTCGTGCGCGACTACGTGAACGCGGCCGAAACCGGCAAGCGCGGCGCGTGCCACCTGTTCCGGCACACGATGGCGACGCTCATGCTGGAGAACGGCGCGGACATCCGGTTTATCCAACAACAACTCGGGCACGCCGAGTTGAGCACGACGCAGATTTACACGCAGGTCTCGATCAAGATGCTCAAGGAAGTGCATACGCGCACGCACCCGGCCGCAACGCTCTCGCCCGAGGCGCGCGCCGAGATCGACGCGGAACTCGCCGAGGAAGCCGACGAAGACGGCGCGGAGTAGGCGAGCCGCCGTCACGGCCGCGAATGCGTTAAACGCGAAAAGAACGGCTCGCCGCTTCTTCCTTTAGCCGCTTCAGTGGCCGGGTGATTTTGCGGCTCTGGCTTCTCCTGGTCCTCGCGTGTGCGGGTGCGCTTGCGCCCTCTCGCGCGGGCGCGCGCGGGGCCGAAAACCGCACCTGGGATTTTTTTCCGGCGACCACCGAATCGCGTCAGGAAAACGAGCCGCAAGTCGCTGAATCGCACCAGGGAAACTTGGTCCACGGCTATGAAACCGCGTCGGGGTGCTGTCTTGCCGCAGAGAGACGGATGACGACCGTTCTAGGCTCAATGGACGATGTGGCTCGTTTCAAAGGTAAGCCGGGTTACAATGTGCTAGAACGACCAGCAGGCATGACGGACGCTCAGTTCGGGAGATATAACGCAGAGTGGATGAATACCGCTTTGCGACGAGGTGATCCAATCATGGCCGTGACAGATCCAGCGGCTCATAGAGCGATGTTGGAGGGAGTCAGACCTGGCCTATCGGGGAAAAGTAACTATCTTAACATCGAACTGCCGATGCTGGAACATTTCGGAGCGACGGTTCCGAGCCATATTTCAGTTCCACCTGTAGTGCCTTTTTATCTTCGCCGATGAACACGCCCGCTCAGAAACAG
>Ga0335394_10008900_pt1 | contig 11324 bp, 8 predicted proteins | sample MAT03_FD_205741 | JGI IMG/M metagenome (GOLD analysis project Ga0335394, IMG submission 205741) | Freshwater microbial communities from Lake Fryxell liftoff mats and glacier meltwater in Antarctica - MAT-03 (spades assembly) (version 2) ... | reverse complement strand
GCAACGGCGCCGGGAAATCCACGACGCTCAAAGCGCTGATCGGCATGCTCGACAAGCGTCGCGGCAGCGTCTCGTTTCTCGGCGTCGACATTTCAAAAAGCGAACCGCACCACGCGGCCCGCATGGGTCTGGGCTTTGTGCCGGAAGACCGGCGCATCTTCACCGACCTGACGGTGATGGAAAACCTGGAGGTGGGGCGGCAGCCGCCGCGCCGCTGGCCGGACGGCAGCGAAGCGCCAGTCTGGACGCCTGAGCGTCTTTTTAAGCTCTTCCCCAATCTGGGTGAGATGCCAGGCCGGCCGGGTGGCCGCATCAGCGGCGGCGAGCAGCAGATGCTCACGGTGGCGCGCACCCTGATGGGCAACCCCTACCTGGTGCTGCTCGACGAACCGGCTGAAGGCGTGGCGCCGGTGATCGTCGAGCAAATGGTACACATGATTCTGGCGCTGAAGGACCAGGGCGTCAGTATTTTGCTGTCCGAGCAGAACATGCATTTTGCCGAACTGGTGTCCGACCGGGCCTATGTGCTTGAGAAAGGCCAGATCTGCTACGAAGGCTCCATGGCTGATCTTGCGGGGAATGAAGAGGTTCGCCGCGCTTACCTCAGCGTATGAGCTTGAGATGGGCACGGCAACAGGCCATTTGATTCGATGACATCCACGAACGTGAGTCTCACCGTCAACGGGGTGACGCGAACCCTGGCCGTTTCAGCGCAGGCTTCGCTGTTGCTGGTGCTGCGCAACGACCTGGCTCTGAACAGCCCCAAATACGGCTGCGGCCTCGGCGAATGCGGCGCCTGCACCGTGCTGGTCGATGGCGTGGCGGCACGTGCCTGCGTGATTCCGGCCTGTGGCGTAGCTGGCAGAGAGATCATCACGCTGGAAGGGCTGGGGTCCTCGGACGCCCTGCATCCGGTGCAGCAGGCCTTTATTGAAGAGCAGGCGGCCCAGTGCGGCTACTGCCTGAGCGGCATGATCATGATGACGGCGGCATTGCTGGCACGCCAGCCCGACCCCACGGATGAAGAGATACGCCGCGAACTGTCGGGCAACCTCTGCCGTTGCGGCACCCACCTGGAAATTCTCAAGGCTGTCAGGCGCGCCGCCCAGTTGACGCAGATGGCGCGGCAGGCCCCGCCAGCAACGCACACGCCATGACCCGCCGCGCCGATCTCCCGCTGACACGCGCCGACTTCCACGCCGCAGGCGGCGTCCTGCTCATCACGCGCGAGCCGCCGCCCGCACCCCTGCCGGCGCCGGGCCAGCCCGCACTGGTCACGGCCAATCCGCTCGAAGGTGTCGAAATCCTGATCGCCGTCTGGGACGACGGCAGCGTCACCGCGCTGAACGGCCATGTCGATCTCGGCACCGGTCTTCGCACGGCGCTGGGCCAGATCGTCGCCGAGGAACTCGACGTGGCGCTGGACTGCGTCAACATGGTGCTCGGCGACACGGCGCGCGCGCCGAACCAGGGCGCGACGATTGCCAGCGCGTCGATACAGATCCATGCTGTCCCGTTGCGGGCCGCCGCCGCGCAGGCGCGCGCCTGGCTGGTGGACCGCGCAGCCGTGCATCTGGGTGTGGACGCGGCCCTGCTGGAGGTTCAGGGTGGCGTGGTCAGTGTGGCGGGTGCCGGGGCGCGGTCGGTGGCCTACGCTGCCTTGCTGGCGCAGCAGCATGTCGAGCTGTCCCTGGCGCCGGACACGGCGCTGAAGGCGCCGCAGGACTACCGCGTGGTGGGCACCAGCCAGCCCCGGGTCGACATCCCGGCCAAGGCCACCGGCGAGTTGACCTTTGTGCATGACATGCGGGTGCCGGGCATGCTGCACGGCCGCGTCGTGCGCCCGCCTTACGCGGGTGCGGACCATGGTGACTTCATCGGCAACACGCTGGAGTCGGTGGACGAATCATCCATCGCGCATATCCCCGGCCTGCGCGCCGTGGTGGTGATCCGCGATTTTGTCGGCATCGTCGCCGAGCGCGAAGAACACGCCGAGCAGGCGCTGCGCGAACTGCGCGTGGTCTGGAAACCCTGGCCCGGCCTGGGCAAGCTGGACAATCTTGAAGAGGCCCTGCGCGCCAACCCCTCCACGCAGCGCAGGCTGATCGACGAAGGCGATGTGGACGCCGCCATTGCCGACGCCGCGCAGGCCATGGCGCGCAACTATGTCTGGCCGTACCAGATGCACGGCGCCATCGGCCCGTCCTGCGCGCTGGCCGATTGGCGGGCTATAGAGCCCCCACGTTCGCCCACTTCGTGTGGCTCACTGCCCCCCGAGGGGGCCGCGTCCCGCCTTGGGAGCGGCCCGGCGGCGGAACATCGCCTGACGGTCTGGGCTGGCACGCAGAACCCGCATGTGCTGCGGGCCGACCTGTCGCGCCTGATGGGCTTGGCCGATGTGGCCATCGACGTGGTCCGCATGGAGGCGGCCGGCTGTTATGGGCGCAACTGCGCCGACGATGTGGCGGCCGATGCGGCCCTGCTGTCCCGCGCGGTCGGCGCACCGGTGCGGGTGCAGCTGACGCGCGAGCAGGAGCATGCCTGGGAGCCCAAGGGAGCGGCGCAGCTGATGCAGGTGCGCGGCGGCCTCAACCAGGACGGTTCGGTCGCTGCCTACGATTTTCAGACCTCCTACCCGTCCAACGGCTCACCGACGCTGGCGTTGCTCCTGACCCGCACCATCGAACCGGTCGCGCAGGCCTACGAAATGGGCGACCGCACAGCGCGCCCGCCCTACAACTACAACAACCTGCGGGTCTCGGTCAACGACATGGCGCCCATGCTGCGGGCCTCCTGGTTGCGCGGCGTGTCGGCCCTGCCCAACTCCTTTGCGCACGAGTCCTATATCGACGAGCTGGCCACCGCGGCGGGCGTGGACCCGGTGGAGTTCCGCCTGCGCTACCTCAGCGAGCCGCGCGCGGCCGAGCTGGTGCGCGCCACGGCCGACCGTGCGGGATGGAAGGTCCACACGCAGCCGCAGCAGCAGGCGGCGCAGGCAGATGGGGCATCGGACATCGTGCAGGGCCAGGGCGTGGCGTATGCGCGTTATGTGCACAGCAAGTGGCCGGGCTTTGGCGCGGCCTGGGCCGCCTGGGTGGCCGACGTCGAGGTCAACCGCAAGACCGGTGAAGTGCATGTGCGGCGGGTGGTGGTCGGCCACGATGCCGGCACGCTGATCAACCCGGCCGGCGTTCAGCACCAGATCCATGGCAATGTGCTGCAGACCACCAGCCGCGCGCTGACCGAGCAGGTCACGCTGAGCCCGGCGACCGGCGCGGTCAGCAGCCTGGAGTGGGGCGCGTACCCCATCCTGAATTTTCGCGATGTGCCGGTGATAGAGGTCGTCACCATGGCCCGGCCCGGCGAGCCGCCGCTGGGTGCGGGCGAGTCGGCTTCAGTGCCCGGCACGGCGGCGATAGCCAACGCGATTTTTGACGCGACCGGCGTGCGCTTTCGTCAGCCGCCGTTCACGCCGGAAGTCATTCGCGCGGCGCTGAATCCGGTGCCCGACAGCGAACCGGCCCGCCTGCCGTCCATGCCATCCGTGCCGCAACCTCCCAGCCAGCGTTTACCGGCAAGCGCCGTCTGGCCCGGGCGCCGGAAAGCCTGGTCGCGCGGCGGCGCCGTCCTGGCCAGCGTGTTCGGGATTGCCGCCGCGCTGCTCGGTTGGCGGTCGGCGATTGCGCCGGTCACGGCAAGCAGTACGACCATCTACACCGCCGCCACGCTGGATCGTGGCCGCCAGCTTGCCGCCGCCGGGAACTGCGTAGGCTGCCACACCGCGCCCGGCGGCATCGCGAATGCGGGCGGGCGCGCCATGGACACGCCCTTCGGCCAGATAGTGACCACCAACATCACGCCCGATACGCAGACTGGCATCGGCCTGTGGTCCTTCAGCGCCTTCCAGCGCGCCATGCGTGAGGGCATCTCGCGCGACGGCCACCATTTGTATCCGGCTTTCCCCTACACGGCCTTTGCCAGGACCAGCGACGAGGACCTGACGGCGCTTTACGCCTGGCTGATGGCCCAGCCCGCCGTGCGTTCGGAAACGCCGGGCACGCGGCTGGTTTTTCCGTTCAATGTGCGGCCCTTGATGGCTGGCTGGAACGCCCTGTTTCATGACCCTGCGCCTTACCGCGCGGACCCGACGCAGACGGTGGAATGGAACCGCGGCGCCTACCTGGTCAACGGTCTGGGCCATTGCGGCGCTTGCCATACGCCGCGTAACGCTTTCGGTGCCGAGCGCGGCGGCAAGGCCTTTTTGAGCGGCGCGCTGGTGGACGGCTGGGAAGCGCCGGCGCTGACGGCGCTGTCGCGCGCCCCCGTGCCCTGGACCTCCGGGCAGCTGTACAACTACCTGCGCACCGGCCATTCACCACAGCACGGCATTGCCGCCGGGTCGATGGCACCTGTGGTGAAAGAGCTGGCTGCGCTGCCGGACGAAGACATACGTGCCATGGCTGCCTACCTGGCGTCCTACAACGAGCCGCTGGCCGACAGCGAGGCTGCCGCGCGAGCGCGCCAGGCGGTGCTGTCCGCGCAGGCCAGGTCGCTGGCCCTGCCCGGCCCGGGCCAGCGCCTGTTCAGCGGCGCCTGTTCGTCCTGCCACCATGACGGCGACGGCCCCACCTTGCTGGGTGTCAACGTGCCGCTGGCGCTGAACAGCAAGCTGCACAGCGAGCGGCCCGACAATCTGGTGCGCGTGATCCTGGACGGCATCCGCGAGCCCGTGTCTGCGCAGATCGGCTTCATGCCGGCCTTTCGCCACAGCCTGGACGACACCCAGATTGCGGCGCTGGCGACCTACATGCGCAGCCGGTATGCGCCGGGACGGGCGGCATGGAAAGACCTGCCTGCCGCCGTGTCTCGCCTGCGCGCCACAGCAGAAGGCCATGAAGGCGTTGCTATTAAATAGATAGCTACCTGCGCCCGCCAGTAAAGGGCCGGAGCCTGTTTCTTTGCTAAAAATTGACTACTCAGCCCTCTCTGAAGCATGAGAAGCAAATCGGGGAAGCCCTTACCCTAACCCTGTCCCAGAGGGAGAGGGGCAAAAGAAGCCCGCCTTGGGAACGGCCCGGCGGCTCATGGCTTCAGGAAAAAGCCGAGATGCCGGTGATGCCGCGGCCCAGGATCAGCGCATGCACATCGTGCGTGCCTTCGTAGGTGTTGACGACCTCGAGGTTGACCAGATGGCGCGCCACGCCATATTCGTCGCTGATGCCGTTGCCGCCCAGCATGTCACGCGCCATGCGCGCAATGTCCAGCGCCTTGCCGCAGGAATTGCGTTTCATGATGGAGGTGATCTCCACCGCCGCCGTGCCTTCGTCCTTCATGCGGCCCAGGCGCAAACAGCCCTGCAGGCCCAGCGCGATTTCGGTCTGCATGTCGGCGAGTTTTTTCTGGATCAGCTGGTTGGCCGCCAGCGGGCGGCCGAACTGCTGGCGGTCCAGGGTGTACTGGCGCGCCTTGTCGAAGCAGTCCTCGGCCGCGCCCAGCGCGCCCCAGGCAATGCCGTAGCGCGCGGAGTTGAGGCAGGTGAACGGGCCCTTGAGGCCGCGCACTTCGGGAAAGGCGTTTTCTTCGGGGCAAAACACCCCGTCCATGACGATCTCGCCGGTGATGGAGGCGCGCAGGCCGACCTTGCTGTGGATGACCGGGGTGCTCAGGCCCTTGCTGCCTTTGTCCAGCACAAAGCCGCGGATCGCGCCTTCGTCGTCCTTGGCCCAGACCACGAACACGTCGGCGATCGGGCTGTTGGTGATCCACATTTTGCTACCGGTCAGCGCGTAGCCGCCGGCCACCTTTTTGGCGCGGGTCAGCATGCCGGCGGGGTCGGAACCGTGATTCGGCTCGGTCAGGCCGAAGCAGCCAATCCATTCGCCGGTGGCGAGTTTGGGCAGGTATTTCTGTTTGGTTGCTTCATTGCCGAACTCGTTGATCGGCACCATCACCAGCGAGGACTGCACACTCATCATGGAGCGGTAGCCCGAATCGACCCGCTCGACCTCACGCGCCACCAGGCCGTAACAGACGTAGTTCAGGCCAGCGCCGCCGTAGGCCTCGGGGATCGTCGCGCCGAGCAGGCCCAACGCGCCCATCTCGCGAAAAATCGCCGTGTCGGTTTTTTCATGGCGGAAGGCTTCCAGCACACGCGGCACCAGTTTTTCCTGGCAGTAGCTGTAGGCCGATTCGCGCACCATGCGCTCGTCGTCGCTGAGTTGCTGGTCCAGCAGCAGCGGGTCGGCCCAGTGGAAGCTGGCTTTTTTGGGGGATGGGCTCATGAAGGTCTCCAAAGTGGGTGTGGCCGGGTGAATGCGCTCTGTGTGCGAAAATCGCAACTCAGGCGGGTGGCAAATTTTGCGTCGTTTCAGAGCATACTCTGAGCGTACGCCCCGGCGCAAGCCATGATTTGGCACATCTCTGTGCGTAAAACGAACTCCGAACCTGAAACCGAGGAGCTGACCGATGCGGCGCAACATTCCTTCCACCACGGCGCTGGCGCTGTTCGAGTCCGCCGCGCGTCACCAGAGTTTCACCCAGGCGGCGCAGGAGCATTCGGTGACGCAAAGCGCGGTTTGTCGGCAGATTGCCGGGCTCGAAGACTTCCTGAGCGTCAAACTGTTTCGGCGTACCAAACGCGGCGTGTTGTTGACCGAAGCGGGCACCAACTATGCACGCAATGTCCGCGCGCGGCTCGATGATGTGGAGCGTGACACCCTGGACCTGATGGCGCGCGGCGGCGCTGGTGGCGCGCTGGAGCTTGGCGTGGTGCCCACCTTTGCCGCCAAATGGCTGGTGCCGCGCCTGGGTCGCTTTCATGCGCGTTACCCCGACATTGCGGTGCACCTGTCGTCGCGCACACGCCCCTTTCTGTTTGCCGACACTGCGCTGGACGCGGCCATCTGCGCCGGCGAGGCCGGCTGGCCCGGCACCGAGTCCTGCTTCCTGATGGATGAAAGCATCGTCGCCGTGGGCAGCCCGGCGCTGGTCAAGACCCGGCGCACGCTGAAGGCCGCTGACCTTGCCGGCCTGCCGCTGCTGCAGATGAGCACGCGGCCCTATGCTTGGCGGCAGTGGTTTACGTCGCTGGGGCTGGAGGTCGAGAACGACCTGGCTGGCGCGCGCATGGAGCTGTTTTCCATCACCACCGAAGCGGCCATCCACGGCCAGGGGCTGGCCCTGATCCCGCGTTTTCTGATCGAAGACGATTTGAAACAGGGCCGGCTGGTGCCGCTGGTCCGGCACGAGTTTCTGAGTGACCGGCGTTATTACTTTATCTACCCCGAGCAGAAGTCGGACAACGCCGTGCTGGGGCTGTTCCGGTCCTGGCTGGAAGAAGAGGCGACGCTTTATCGCGGCGCCGCGCCCGCAGCCTGAACGGGGTAACTTAGCGCTTGTCCCCACTGGACATGCGGCCCTGCTCACGCCGGTTTTGCGCCTGCTCGCGCAGCGCGCGCTGGCCTGGCGATTCGCTCTCCTGGCGCATGCGCTGGTCGTCATGGCGCGTCTGCTCGCGCTGCTGGCGCCATAACTCCCGCTGCATCTGATGCTGGTCGCGCCACACACGCTCCTGGTCGCTGAGACCGGGCGGAGCGGGCACCCAGGTGCCGCTGCGCTGGGCCTGCTCGCGCAGCGCGCGCTGGCCCAGCGACTCCTGGCTCTCGCGCAGTTGCGCGTCCTGCTGACGCGTCAGTTCAAGCTGGCGGCGCTGGAGCTCGCGCTGCAGCTGCCATAACTCCCACTGCGCGCGCTCCAAGGCCTCGTGTTCCTGCCGCGGACCGCTGCCCGTCCAGGTCTCGGTGCGCGTGGTGACCGTCGGAAACTGCGCGTAGGCAGGCAGGGCCGCACCCGCGCACAGGGTGGCGAGGAACAGGGCGGCGGCAGATGGCGCAGATCGGTTCAGATTCAAAGCGGGGTGCATGGCGGGTCTCCGTTTGCTGCGGACTTGGCGCGGTAGGGCCTTACTTTACGCAAAGCCGAAAAACACTGGCCACAGCGCTACCTCCCTGAAAACGGTCTTTTTCTCCCATTTAGGCATCAAATCAGGCTCCAGCCCTTGCGCAGCGGGCGTAAGCAGCTATTAAAAATGTAGCAAGCGGGGTCCGCTCGCGATATGAGACCATCACCCCCATGCAAAATTTCTGGCCCTCCAGCGGTTTCAGCCAGTGCCAGCGCAACCCGCGCGGCTGGCTGCTGCCCGCTGACGACTACCTGCGTTTGTTTCTGGACCGCCCCGAGCTGGCGCTGCTGCCCGAGTCTTGCGCTGCCGAGCAGGCGCTGCACGCTGCCTTGCGGGCTGCGCCATCGCGGCCTGTGCCTGCGGGCGACCTGCAGTCCCTGCAGGACGCCGACGCGCGGGAGAGTTACAGCCTGTTCCTGCGCTTTCGCGACGGGTTGCTGGACGCTGGCACGCTCGAGGCTTATTACCTGGGCCTGTTTCGCGCCGGCAGCATCAGCATCCCGCCGCTGTTCATCGACCTGCTGGCCCAGGCCATCCTGCGCAACCTGCTCGACGACGCGACCGACGCCTACGAGGTGCGCGCCGCCGAGATGCTGTTTCGCGTCCAGCGCATCACCACCCAGGACGGGCAGGTGCTGGCCGGCGACCAGGACCGGCTGGACATGCTCAACGACACCGGCGGGCTCGGCGACTTCGGGCGATTTCTGGCTGAGGCCAAGGCGCCGCTGCGCAGCATAGACATGCAGGTGTTGACCGACAACAATGCGCCCGACTACTGGCTAACCAGCGAAAGGCACAGCTTTCTGCTCGATTTGACCCACGAAGTCAGCAATGACTTGAGCCACGGCCTGGTGCTGACCATGACGCGCGCGCGCTCCGGCCTGACAGCGCTGGCCCGCGTCCTGGAAAAATGGGTGCAGCATTTTCTCGGCGTTGCCGTGCGCATCCGGCCGTTGCAGCAAGTCGATGACGAAGCCTGGCGCTGGCATGTGGGGCTGGACGTGGAGGCCACGGCGCTGCTCAATGATTTGTACGAGGGCATCGAGGTGGTGCCCGAACGCATGCAGCGCCTGATCAGCCTGTTCCGGCTGGACTTTGCCAACCCGCAGGAGATGCGCGCCGATGTGGCGGGCAAGCCGGTCTACCTCGGGCTCATGATGAATGCCGACCGGGTGATGAAACTCAAGCCGCAGAATTTGCTGGTGAATTTACCGCTGCAGGCGGCGATGTAAGTCCGCTGCGCAAGGCCGGCCGAGCCGACTGCCCGGACTGCGGCGCGGTAGCTTAAAATCACCGGTTCTGCCATTTTTCTAACCCGGAGCCCTCCATGTCCAAAAAAATCCGCGTCGAAGCCGACATTTGCGCCCCTAAACCCGTTCCCGCAGCCGGCATGACCCGGACCGCCGGGCGTGGCCAGAAAATCAGCCTGGAGCGCGGCTCCTGGACCCGCAGCAAAAAGAACCCTGGCAAGCGCCCGCACAAAGGCGGCTAAGCCCTTTTGCTGGGCAAGGCGGCCAGACGCAAAAACCGGCCGTCGCCCGGGGCTTCTGACTTCGCGCAGGGCCCGGGCTCATCCTGCGGTTCTGCCGCACGCAGTGGCCTGTCGGCCCACCCTCTTCTTTTTATGAGCGAAACGGCCTCCAGCCCTTGTGTGGCGGGCGCAGACAGCTATAAAAAGAGGAGCGTTTCAATTGCTCCCTGTCCGAAAAAGGCTTCACATATTCCGCCGGTACTGCCCACCTACCTCAAACAAGGCGTTGGTGATCTGCCCGAGTGAGCAGACGCGCACCGCATCCATCAGCTACTTCAAACACATTGGCGTTTGCTATCGCGGCCTGCTGCAGGCGCTTGAGCATGGCAGGTGACTCTGCGGCATGGAGGGCATGGAAGGCCTCCAGGCGTTTGAGCTGGCCCTGGACGGCGCCGTAACGGCCGTGACGGTGGGTGTGGCTGAATCCATAAGAAAAACGAGTGTTTCCCTTTTCGGTAATGAATAGTTTGCTATAAATTGAGTAGCAAACGCTTTTCGAACCAGCTGGTGACAGCCGCTGGCTTGGGGGCCGCGTCGCCTAATCTCCGTGTGCTTTGACCACCTGTCGCTGCGTCCCCAAGCCCTCTACGCCCAACTCCATCACATCCCCTGGTTGAAGCCATACGTTGGGCTTCATGCCCAAGCCTACGCCGGGAGGTGTGCCAGTTGCAATGCAGTCGCCCGGTAGCAGCGTCATGAACTCGCTCACGTAGCTCACCAGCTTGGCCACGCCGAAGATCAGGTGCCGGGTTGAGCTGTCTTGCATGGTTTTGCCATTGAGCTTGAGCCACAGGCGGCGGTCTGAAAAGTCTGACACCTCGTCCGGCGTAACCAGCCATGGGCCAATCGGTGCAAAGGTGTCGCAGCCTTTGCCCTTGAACCACTGGCCCTCTCGCTCTAGCTGAAAGCGCCGCTCGGTAATGTCGTTGATCACTGAAAAGCCAGCCACGTAGCTTAGCGCGTTGGCCTCGCTCACGTATTGGGCCTTTTTGCCGATGACGATGGCAAACTCAACCTCCCAGTCACCTTTGGTGCAGCCTTTGGGCAATATCACGTCGTCGTTCGGGCCACTCAAAGCAGTTATGGCCTTTGAAAAAAGGATGGGCTCACTCGGAATCGGGTAACCCACTTCTTCGCAGTGATCGCGGTAGTTCAGCCCAATCGACACAATTTTTCCAGGCCGCGCCACAGGGGTACCCAAGCGGGGCGTGCCCGGCACAGCGGGCAGGCGGGACAGGTCGTCGGGGATTTTCTCGCGCAGGGTCGGCAGGGTGTCGGGGTCGATATCTGCGACCACGCTGCTCAGGTCGCGCAACACCCCCTCGCTATCGACAACGCCTGGTTTTTCCTTGCCTGATTCACCAAACCGCACCAGTTTCATGACAACTCCTTAGTTTTATATACACAAACGAATTTCATTAGTGTACATTTGAATCGAGTTTACTTAAATACTTGGCCGCTTTGCCGAGCATTTGTCCACATTTGTGCAGACCTCAGGAGAACCATGAAAGACAAAAAACCGGTCGCGGTCGTCACGGGCGCGCGACAAGGTATCGGCAAAGGCATCGCTGTATCTTTGGCGAACGCGGGCTTTAACCTGGTGCTGGTCGATGTGGTACGGGACCAGACAGCTGTGCAAACCGTCAATGAGCTCAGCGCCTTGGGTGCTACCTGCCACTTTTTAGAGGGCGACATTGCCGCAGTTGACAAGCGGTTTGAGCTGGTGACCGCCATCTTCTCTGCATTCGGCCAAGTGGACACGTTGGTCAACAACGCAGGCGTACAGGTGCAGGTGCGAGGCGATCTGCTGGATGTCACGCCTGAGAGTTATGA
>Ga0335394_10008887_pt1 | contig 11333 bp, 11 predicted proteins | sample MAT03_FD_205741 | JGI IMG/M metagenome (GOLD analysis project Ga0335394, IMG submission 205741) | Freshwater microbial communities from Lake Fryxell liftoff mats and glacier meltwater in Antarctica - MAT-03 (spades assembly) (version 2) ... | reverse complement strand
GGGCGTCGCCGCCGGGGCCGATGAACGGAAGAAGGTCGAGCGGCTGTCCCTCACCAGCCAGGGTCAGCTGCGCTAGATGCTGAAGACGCCGTATCGGGACGGCACCACCCACGTGGTCTTCGAGCCGAAGGCCATCGCCAGAGATGTGCGCGTTGAGGAGATACAGCCGGTAGTGAACGATCTCCTCGCAGCCAACCTCATTATGCGCAGGGGGCACGGCATGTACGGGGTCACCGATCCGTTCGTCCAGAAGACTGGGCGTGAGAAGAAGGCGTTGGAGGACAAGAGCTAAGAAGGCACGGAGCCGTCAGCTTGAGCGGGCTGACCCGTTAGCAGCGATTGATACAGACGGCGAGTACGCCGTGTCGGCCATTCCGCTCCGAACAGCTATTTGGCATCTGTCCTGAGGTGCGGAAGCGCACCTGCCCCTGGAGTTCCCGGCGAAGGCGTGATCTGCCTAGTGGTAGTCGTCCTCGCGCTGGTGCCGGGCGGCCAGGACGGTGACTGTCGCCGGCGGCTCGATTTCCACCAGCAGCACGTAGCCAACTGAACCGAAGGGCATCAGAAGTTCCCGGTGCCGCGGAAGTTCCAGAGCGGCCTTCCGGCACGACCAGGGTGAAAACCGCAGCAGCTTGAGGCTCCGGCGGATTGCCGCCAGCGCCCGTGCCGCCGCCGCCGGGTCCTTGTCGGCAAGCGGACCTTATAGCGAGGCACGCCTCTGTCAGCCGCGAGACCTGGCCCGGACTTTCTTCAGGCCTCGTTCGATGAATTGCCGCTGGTCGCGGCGCCGGGTGATGCTGTCCTGCAGGCATTCCAGCATGAAACTGGACAGGGTTTCACCGTAACGGTTGCGGCGGAGAGCGACCAGGAAAGTGCCACCGCAAACATGAGCAACGATATCCGGGTAGTCGATTACCAGCCTCGCTATCAACAGAGCTTCCAGCTTCTCAACGAGGAGTGGATCACACGCTGGTTCGCAATCGGAGAGGCCGACGCAATGACACTGGGGCAGACACAGGGGTACATCCTCGACAAGGGCGGCCACATCCTGATCGCACTGCTTGACGAGCAACCAGTGGGAACCCGCGCGCGGATGCGGATAGATGGCAAGACCGTCGAACCTGCCAAGATGAGCGTGTCGGCGCAAGGCAGGCGAAAAGGCCTTGGTCTTCTGCTGGGCGACGCGACCGTTCCTGGAAAGCAATACACTCCTGACTCCGGCAGTCAGACGGTATCGCGAGTTGAGTGTTCGGGAGATAACCGGGGCAAAATCGGTTTATGAACTGGACTGAAATCGCAGCGGGCGCTGTGACTCTCTTCCTGGTCATCCTGGCTACGCAGATGTTGCTGAACGGGATTCGCGAGTTCGCGAGGAGCCTGTAGTTGCCATCGAAAACCCTGCTCGCCTTCGGCCTGTTTGCCATCGTGTCGTCGATCACGCCGGGGCCGAACGACCTCAAGCTGCTGGCCTCGGGCTGGGCGGTTTTTTTGCCGCGTTCCCGGTGGCCTACAACGTGGTGAAGTGGGCCGGCGTGATCTACCTGCTGTACCTGGCCTGGCGCATCGCCACCGCCGGGTTGGGGTCGCGAGATGCCAGGGGGCGCGGCAAGCCGCTGTCGTTCATGGAAGCGGCACTGTTCGGCTCAGGCCTTTAGCGCTGGCTGCAGAGGCCGGGCTACGCGCGTAGCTTCAACCCGGTGATGGCCGTGCTGCTCGTTGCGTCGCTGGTCCCCGTATTCGCCCTGCAAGGGCAGATGCACTGATTCTCCAGCGCATTGCCCAGTTGATCGCCAGTCTCGCAGTGCTGGCTGTCCTCGCGCTGCTGATCGGCTACGCGGCGTCGGACAGCGGCTGCGAGGCTGCAACGGCGGGCGGCGGTGCCGATTGCGGCAATCACCGCCGTGCAGGCGCTGCGCGACAAGGCGGGGCTGAAACCGGGCCAGAAGGTGCTGGGCAACCGCGATCGGTGACTTCGTCTTCTACAAGCCACTCGGGGGTGAGGCCAGCCAGGTTGCTGACTCCGGCGTCACAATGGCCAAACCCTGGCGACGGGCCTGGCGCGCGAGCTTCAGCAGGTCCCGGTCCCGCGTAATCAGCCAGCTCGCACCCGCTGAGACGGCCAGGTCCAGGAACTTCTGGTCCAGCGGGTCCCGGCACACCCAGGGGGCGGACTGGATGACGTCCACCGCCGATGCCGACGCCTGCCACGCGTTCAGCAACGTGGTCTGCCGTTCAGGGGCCACCGAGAACAGTTCCGGCCGGCTCAGAACCTCCGCAAACTCCGCATCCGTGGCCGGGCAACGCACGGGCTGCAGCAGACCCGTCTCGAGTGCAGCCCGCAGGGGCTCGACCGCGGGATCCCGGAACAGCCACAGGGCCAGCAGCACATTGGTATCCAGTACGACTGCGTTCAGACCCGTCCCTCCGCGGCGCACGGTAGTATCCGCCATCATGACCCAGGTACCCGCTGCACCACCCGATCAACCCACCTAACCGCCGGGGGCGGGCAGAAGGCCAGTCCGGCCTAGCCAGCACCGCGGCGATGGTCTCTGAAACGGTCAGGACGTGGCGCAGATCGGCCGACCCATGCTCGTTCCGGGGTGTGCCGACAGCAATGAACTGGACTTCAGCGTGGCGTCGTCGACATAGACGCCGACCACGTGATTACCCGCCTGGGCACTGCACGCTCCCGTAACCAGGCCCACGTAGCCGGTACCGTGCACCGGTATTCTCAGTGGCTATTTCCGAGGTCAGGTTCCGAACGGACTGCCTGAAGTACTGGCTCGGCCCAGTAAGGCAACCTAACGGGTCGCGCTCACAGGCCCGGACCCCGGCGATTTACTTTATTCTCTTCGTGACGGCGACGCGTACGGCAAGATTCGGGTCCATCGACTCTGCGCTATCGAGACTGATCTGCTGGGTCACCGACCAGCCCTGGCCGATTCCCGAAGTGTTGGTCAGGTCAAAGGCCAGCACTGAGGCTTGCTCATCGGCCGGCAACGGGTTGGTAAAACTCCCTCGATCTTCGATCCAGGCCACCCGGACGAGCGGATTGATCAGCTTGCTGAAGGCCATCTGGACGCTGACATTGATCCCCCTCACCCGGTTCTGCGGCTCGAAATCGCCGTTCGTACCTTCCGTGAAGCGGATGAAGGGGTGACCGATGGCGAACCCTTCGTACACCCAACCGCCGTACTCGCTATTGTTCAGGTAGTCGTCGGGACCGGACGGTGAATTGCCGGTTGAGCGCGTATCGAGGTATTCGACGTTTATCCGCGCCATCCAGCTGCCGGGGTCCTTGTGGATCAGGGAGGCTCCGAGCAGGTAATCGCCGGGGTACCAGAAGCGCGTGCCGCTCCCGTCCTCGAACATCGTCTGGGCATACAGGAGCCAGTCGCGGCTGTGCCCCTTCAGTTCCAGGGCGAACTCAACAGTACCCCGGTGGTCACCCAGCGCGTTGCGCTGATCACTTGAGGTTGCATTGTCACCGCCACTGTTCCCGAAGAACACATCGACAAAGTCTGCAAGTCCATTCGGGTTGCCCGCGCCGCCCCAGACGGCGAGGTGGTGCAGGCCGGCATGGAATTTGACACCTTTGTCGGGATCTTTTCCGCCAAACCTGAGATAGAGATACTTCTGATGGAGGTAGGCGTTTTTCACGTAGGCGTCGTTGCCCATCCACCCGTGAGCCAGATGGGCCTTATAGGCCAGCCAGTCCGTCAGGCGGAGATAGCCGTCGGTTGCGAGCGCCACTTTCGGAATGGTGGGCGCGTTGCGGCTGTAGACCTCCGAGCCCAGAGTCAGCACGGGGTCACCCAGGCCGATCGTTTCAGCCTGGTAGCCGGCCGTGAGCGTGAACTTCTTGTAAGCCAGTCCGGCGTAGCCGTCCGTCCAGCGCAAGTCAGGGCTGCCACTCGTGCGGGCCGTGACATCAATCCCGTACCTCCAGTCAAAACCTTCTGCTGGCTCGGCGTTCTTCAGAACGACCAGGCGGGTGTAGATGCCGCTGCCGCTGTCATTACTGACGCGGCCCTGCTGATTGGCCAGCATCCAGAAGGGCGGTCCGTCGTCTTCTGCGGTCAGAGCGCCAGCGGATACCTTCAGGGTATCGATCCAGGCCGGCTGTACCGCGTCTGCCGACGAGGCAACGGGCGCCAGCGCCACGCAAAGCCAGAGTGCTGAAGGTCGCGTAACAATACTCATGAGGTCTTGACTGGCCGCTCGCTGGGACGGCGCGCGGGTGGCCCCCCGTAGCCCCGCGGAGCCCCTGCTAGGCTGCTGAAGTCCCGGTCCGCCGGGACGCGAGATCGGTGACGGTCGCCGGTTCTGCCGGGCTCGGGGTCGGGAGCGAGGTCGGGGTTTCCGCTCCAGCGGCCCGCCCCGCCTGCCAGACCAGATCATCCACGCCGTTGTCAGGCCGGTAGTTGCCCAGACACTCGATCAGGATTTCCCGGACCTTTTCGCAGTCGGACCAAGCCGAGGCCTGCAGCAACTGCTCCAGATAATGCTGCACCCGGGGCCAGGGCAGCGATTCCTCCATGGCACGAAGGATCATCGGGTGGTCAGTCCCTGTCACATTGTTCCCGATCAACAGTTCCTCGTACAGCTTCTCCGCAGGCCGCAGGCCGGTGTAGTGGATCGCGATGTTGCCATCCGGGTGCTCGTCATCCCGGACCGTGAAGCCCATGAGGTGGATCATCCGCCGGGCCAGATCGGCAATGCGCACGGGCTTGCCCATGTCGAGGACGAAGACGTCGCCGCCCTGACTCATGGCCCCCGCCTGCAAGACGAGCTGGGCGGCCTCGGGGATAGTCATGAAGTAGCGGATGATGTCCCGGTGCGTGACGGTTACGGGCCCGCCCCGCCGGATCTGCTCACGGAATACCGGCACCACTGAACCCGAAGAGTCCAGCACGTTGCCGAAACGTACCATGCAGAAACGCGTCTTCGACCGGCCTTCCGGCAAGCGGTCGCTCATCGCCTGCAGCACCAGCTCGGCCATGCGCTTGCTGGCGCCCATGACGTTGACCGGCGCCACAGCCTTGTCGGTCGAGACCAGCACGAAAGTCTCCACGCCAGCCTCACAGGCAGCCTCCGCGGCGTGCCAGGTGCCGATGACATTGTTGTGCACGCCCTCCAGCATGTTGTACTCAACCAGCGGCACGTGCTTGTAGGCAGCAGCGTGATAGACGGTTTGCACCCCGAAGTTTCGGAGTAACTGAAGCACACGCGGACGGTGATGGGCGGAACCGATAAGCGGTACCACCTCAATCTCCAATCCGGCGTTGCTCCCCCCGCCCTCGGCCAGGCGGCGACGCAGTTCCAGGTCGATGGCGAACAGCGCGGATTCTGAAATGTCGAGCAGCACGAGCCGGCGGGGTTTTAGCCGGATGATCTGCCGGCACAGCTCCGACCCGATAGACCCGCCGGCACCCGTGACCAGCACGGACTTGCCGCGCAGGCAGGCGTCGAGCAGGCGCACGTTGGGTGGCACCGCTTCCCTGCCGAGCAGATCGGCCACGTCCACGTCCTGTACGTCGTCCACGCGGGCGCGACCCGACACCAGGTCGGCGATGTCCGGGACGGTCTGGACCCGGACCTGCAGCTGCTCAAGTCGCGCAATGATTTCCTGGCGCCTCCGGCGGGACGCCGAGGGGAGGGCCAGAAGAACCCGCCGGACGTCGTACTGCAGGACCAGCTCCGTCAGCCGTTCCGGTGGCGCCACGGTCAGGCCCGCGACGACCCGGCCGTGGAGTTTCAGGTTGTCATCGACGAAGGCGCAGGGGTTCCATTCCTGGCCGCCGGCGAGGGCCGTGACCAGCCGGCGCCCGGCCTGGCCCGCGCCGTAGATGACCACCGGTTCGCCCCGCGCGGAGCGGCGGGCCAGTGCAGCGCGCATCAACAGCCGGCTCGCCGACAGGCCGAAAACAAGAAAGGCCCAGAACACGAGCCCGAGCGCCGCGCTGCTGGTCGGCGAGCGAGTCGTGTAGTAGTCCACCAGCCAGACGAGGACAGCGAGGATGCTCCCACCGCGCAGCGCGCCGAACAGCATCTCCTCGCCAATGAAACGGATGATGGCCCGGTAGAGTCCCTGGGACGCCAGCAGGGGAATGCCCGCGATGATCACCAGGGCAAACAGTAACTGCAGCTGCGCCAGTGAGCGGAACGGCGCATCACCCAGCAGCACGAGACCGATGCCCAGCGCCGAGACCAGGATTACGGCGTCACTGCCGGCGAGAATCAGCTTCTTCGCGACCGGGGGGAGCCTCACCAGACGCGCTTTGACCGTGAGTGGCAGCATGTCCCTTCCTGCCCAATAGGTGGCTTGAGTGTATCGTTAAATCAATTACTTCCGCGATCTATCCAGATTACTTCCCGCCTGATCTGAACACCACCAGACAGGTTCGTCCCAGCAGCGCCAGATCCCCGCCGAAAGTGCGGCCGCGCACGTAATCAGTGTAGAGGCGAACCTTGCGGGGCAGGATCTCCTCGACGTAGTACCGCTCCGGGTCGTGGGTTGCTGCCAGCAGGGAGCCCTCGTCGCGAAACTGAACGGCCGCCTCATCCGTAACCCCTGGCCGGACCGAGAGAATCAGAGCCCTCTCTGCCGGCGGATACATAGCCACGTATTTCGCCACCTCCGGCCGCGGACCAACGAGACTCATGTCACCTTTCAGCACATTGACCAGCTGGAGCAGTTCATCCAACTTCGTCGCCCGCAGCCACCCGCCAACCCGGGTAATGCGCCGATCTCCCGCGACGGTGATCAGCGGGCCAGGCGCCACCGCCTCAGCCCGCATGGTCCGAAATTTGAGCATCCGGAAGGGCCGGCCGAAACGCCCCACCCGCTCCTGCCGGAACACGGCGGGGCCCGGGCTGTCCAGCCGGATCACCAGCCCCACGATCAGCAGTAGTGGCCACAGGACCAGCAGGGCCGTGGCACTCACCAGCAGATCGAAGCCGCGCTTGACCATCAGGCCAGATTGGCGAGCAAGACGTCGCGCACCGTCTCGATGACCCGGCTGACATCGTCAGCGCTCAATCGGGTGTGGATCGGCAGGCTGACGGCTCGCTCGTAGGCTTGGAGCGCCTGGGGAAAATCTCCCGGACGGAAGCCGTAGCGGTCCCGCCAGTAGGGGTGCAGGTGCAGGGGAATGAAATGAACGCTCGTCCCGATGCCCCGTTCGGCCAGCAACTCAATGACACGGTCCCGGCCGATCCGCAGCGCCGGCAGATCCAGCTGCAACACATAGAGGTGCCAGGCGTGCAGCTCGTCCGGGTGGACCACCACGGGGGTCCGCAGGGGCAAATCGGCAAACCCGACTGTGTAGGCCGCGGCGATGGCGGCCCTTCGCTGCCGAAACTGCCCGGCCTTGCGCAACTGGTGCACGCCTATCGCAGCCGCCACATCGGGCATGTTGTACTTGAAGCCGGGAGCAACCACCTCGTAGTACCACGCCGGCGTTTTCGACTGGTAGCGGTCAAAGACATCCCGATTGATACCGTGCAGGCGCATGGTGCGGGCCCGGGCGAGGAGCTCCTTGTTCCGGGACACGATCATGCCCCCCTCGCCGGTTGCAATGGTCTTTGTCGCATAGAAACTGAAGACGGCCGCAGCGGTAGGCAACGCGCCAATCATTGCGCCCTTCCACGTGGCCGGCAGCGCATGGGCGGCGTCTTCCACCACGTGAATGCCCGCGGTCGCCGCCAGCTTTCCCAGCTCGTCCATTTCGCAGGACTGTCCTGCGAAATGCACAGGGATGATGGCCTTTACGGCGGACTCGCGCTTCAGCACCTCGGCTGCTGCAGCCGGGTCGAGGTTGAAGGTACGGGGATCGATATCGGCAAAAACAGGCTCGGCGCCGAGGTAGCGCACGACCTCGGCGGTGGCCGTAAACGTGTATGGAGTCGTCAACACCCGGTCGCCGGGTCCGATGCCCAAGGCCTCGAGTGCCAGGTGCAGGCCGGCAGTGGCCGAGTTCACGCTGACGGCCTCGACACCACCACCGATGAACTGAGCGAAGTCGCTCTCAAACTGGCGGGCCATTGGCCCGGTGGTGATCCAGCCGGATCTCAGGCAACGGACCACTTCGGCGATTTCTTCTTCACCGATGTCGGGGATCGCGAAGGGAATGAACGGCGGCTCGGACCTCATGGCGTCAAGACTGTTCGTTTCTGGAGCCAGCAGAGCTGATGGGTACGCAACCAGGGAACAAGATTGCACCATCCGTAAAGGGCTGGATGCAGCCTTGTTACCAGCCGGCTCAGTGGCGGCGCCAAGGTTACACGCCAGGACTGCATCGACGCCTCGGGAAACAGCTCACGAACGCGCCGCAGGGGCACTCCCCGGACATCCGCGTTGGAAGGGTTATTGACCGTAAAGTCGTACCACAGGATGCCGCCGCCGGGGCGGATCCACTGCCACATCTTTCTCGCCAGCATTGCCTGTATATCGTTGTCCAGCACGGAACTGAAGACCAGAGACTGAAACACCACGTCAAGGGACCCCGGCGCCAGATTGAGATCCAGTGCATTGCCAGCCTTGATCCGAACCCCAGCGGGAAGATTGCGGGCCGCCTGAGCTACCCGCTCCGCTTGCAGTTCATTTCCTGACAGGTTTTCAGGGGCAAAGCCGAGGCGCAGCAACTGCTGAAGATTGCCCCCGGACCCGCAGCCAACTTCCAGTAGCGTCACCTGGGCTACTCCAGACGGAAATGCGTGCCGCGCCCAGTGACTCAGGGCACGCTCCAGTTCCTGGCGCGTCATCAGCACCCAAGGCGCTAATGGATCATAGGTTTGCGTACGACGCGCATACCGCTCATGTATCGCCCGGCTTTCCGCGGTGATCCTGTCCTCCATCATCGGGTCAGATCCGATAGCTTGGCACTTGGGACGCCCCGACGGAGCGCCAAGTCCGCCAACGCACGCAGAAAGCCGAGTCCGTAAGAAAAATGATAGATCGCGAAAACGAAGGGCAGTACTGGCAGCAGCCTCCACTGCCCGAGTCGCCTGCAGGTTATGACTGAGGCAACAAGACCGATAGCCAGATAGGCCAGCACACAAAATGCAAGCACCATCGCGGCGGTCGGGACCATCACGCTCGCCACGAGCAAGAGCAGACCAGCCGCCACCGTCAGGGGTGGGACTAAATGGCGCAAGGAACCCGGCAGCCGGTGTTTCCGGATGACGTGCACTTTCCAGTAGCCGTACTGAAAGTACTGGCGAAAAAGGCCAATCGCATTGTTCCTGGGCCGATACCAAGAACGGATGCGCGGGGTTTGCCAGATCGTTCCACCCTGGCGAATTAGCCGCAAGTTCAGCTCGTCGTCCTGATTTCGCACCAGCGCTTCATCAAAACCGCCAAGGTCTTCCAGCGTCTGTTTCCGCCAGCATCCATAGGGCACCGTGTCCACCGGTCCCTCGAAGCAGGCGTCGTGAAACCGGGCGCCACCGACGGCAAACGCGGAGCCGTATGCAGCGGCATTAGCGCGCTGAAAGAAGCCGTCGGCTCGGGTGAGAGCCGGTCCGCCCACGTTACCGGCCCCGGTTCGTTCCAGCTCTTCCAGGCAACGTCGCAGGTAGTCCGGCGCGTATTCGCTATGCACGTCCATGCGGGCCACGCACAAGCCCCGGGCGCGCCGGATGGCGAGGTTTAACCCGGCCGACACGGTAAGGCCCGGGTTGTCTATCAGCACCACGCGCGAGTCCTGGCGCGATAAATTCTCAAGGATTTCACGGGTTCCGTCGTTACTGCGGCCGTCTGCGATAAGAACTTCCATTCCGCCCGGAACAGCCTCCTGAGCGCGCACGTTGGCCATGAACGTATCGATCGCACCCCGCTCGTTGCGACAAGGCACGATGACAGATACGCCGGGGCGCAACGGGTTCGTCATGTGACATCTGCCCAGACCCGGAGGCGCTCCCGCGCGATGCTCTGGGCATCCAGGTCCGCCAGCACAAAGCGGCGTGCCGCGTCCCTGTCGCGTTCGAACGTGGCCGGGTCTCTGAACACGGTTGCGAGCCAGTCAGCCGCTCCCCGCCAGTCACCCTGGGCGACCACCATCCGGTGCTCCAGGGGCGCCAGCAAATCCTCGATACCCGGTGTTTTTGTGATGATGCAGAGGCAGCGGCATGCCATCGCTTCCTTTACGGCGTTCGGGAGCCGCTCCGCAGGTGACCGGGAAAGCAGCAGCAGGACGCTCCCCCCGCACAAGTGCCCATACACCTTCGAGTGCAATATACCGCCGGTAAACAGGACTCGATCCGTCAGACCACTATCCCTGACCAGCCTCTCGAGACGCCCACGGTCGGGACCTTCACCAATAATAGTGAGCCGCAACTGCGGGCGATCGCCGGCAACGGCCGCAACAGCCCGGATCACGTCGTCAACGCCCTTGTTCTCTTCAAGCCGCGCAATGGTGACCAGTTGATTGGCATCCTTGTTGTCGCATCTCGCCGGTACCTGCCCAACCTCAATCCCGTGCAGACTCACATGGACTCGCGATGTATCGATACCCAGAGCGCCAATCGCCGGAAGGTTTGCACGGGCAATGGTCCAGAGGCTATCCGCGTCCCCGGCGACACTCGCGGACGGCGGGAAAGCGTAGACGAGGTCGTACGCATTTAGTGACATCGCCACGTGAACCTTTGGCAGCCACGTCTGGGCCATGTAGGCCAGAACGGACGGATAGTGCCCCCAGAACAGGCAAAGCACCTGGGGAGGACGCACCAGCATCTCGGCAAAGATATCGAACATTCGGGGCGTCAATAACAGGCAGCGGGCCAGGAGTGCGGGCCGCGACCACCCGTGGCGAAACAGCCAGGCAAGAGTCCGCAGGGCCATCCAGGGGTGGCGAACGAGAAACGCACAGCCGCGGACAACGCTGTCCACGCTCCAGGACGTTAAATCCAGATCTTCGAGACGCCAGTCATGCAAAAGCCCAGCGCGCTGCGCATGTGCCGAGCGCAGGGTGCGAACCCGCAGCTTCGCCCCACCTGCTCGAAGCGCCCGTACTTCGACCCCGGCGAATGCCTCGGAAGGCCAGGGGAAGACCATGGTCAGGAGCATCACGTCCATCAGTTGCGTACCGCGACGAAGTGGACCGAGGCCGTTCGGCGATCCTCTTCCGACCAGTGGCGATAAGGAGCAGCCAGATCCCGGCTGGCCACCGTGGGCGCAAGGTGGACCCGGGCTTCCCGAATCACCCGGAACCCGCTCGCCTCAAGCCACTGCCGGTGTTGAGTCGCGGACTGTCGGTTTAGCAGGTACGGCCGGGCACCTTTCACCAGCCGCCACACTGTCGACGAGTACTGCAGATGACCGTCCCATCCCG
>Ga0335394_10008886_pt1 | contig 11334 bp, 3 predicted proteins | sample MAT03_FD_205741 | JGI IMG/M metagenome (GOLD analysis project Ga0335394, IMG submission 205741) | Freshwater microbial communities from Lake Fryxell liftoff mats and glacier meltwater in Antarctica - MAT-03 (spades assembly) (version 2) ... | reverse complement strand
GCGGTGTTCGCCCCAGCACTCGCGGTGCGTCCGTACGACCTCGTCACCATCGCACTGGGCAGCAATCATTCCTGGCGCGAATCCGATGTCGGAGTCGCCGCAGAACGCGCGGCGGAGCTGGCAGAATTGGCACTCGCCGGTGGTCATCGTCGCGTCGTGTGGTTACTGCCGCCGTGGAAATCCTGCGAAGAGGGCAAAGGTCCCGCCGACTTCGCCGGCGTGCCGCTCGATCGCGCGACCGGTGAACGTGCCGGTCGCGTGCGCGCGGCGCTCAAGGAACGGCTTTCCACCTACGCACCACGTCTGGAACTGGTCGAAGACCTGATGCCGCACGATCACCGCTTGCTGCCGGATGGTCTGCATCCGCAGGCACTCGGCTTCGCGCGCTTCGCGGATAACCTGGCGGCCAAACTCGGCTGAGAAACTGGGCGAAAACCCAGGAATGACATGGAGGACCGGAGAACCGGAGGACAAGCCAGCGGGCTTCCTCCGGTCCTCCGGTCCTCCATGTCCTCCATGTCCAATCGTGTCTTTCCCGACACCTTCTGAGTTCAGTCCCCCAGGCGACGTCGACGCCAAGTCAGGAACAGCAGCAGGAATGTCAGGGTCGATGTCGCACCAAGCCCGCATCCACCGCCACCGCCTCCGCCTCCGCCACCGCCTCCGCCACCGCTGCCTGCGGTCGCGATGGTCACCGTTGCGGTCGCGGTGTTGGCGCCGTCGACCGCTTGGATGGTAGCGGTACCGGTGCTGGCCGGAGCGGTGAAGAGTCCGCTCACGTTGATCGTCCCCACGTTGGTCGACCAGACCACCGTACGGGGAGTCGCGATGATCGGGTCACCGAACTGATCGCTAGTGTGAGCGGTGAAGGTCTGCGTGACATTCGGTGCAACGGTGATCGTGCGCGGATTGATCGCCAGCGCCGGCGCCGCCGCGGTCTGCTGGACGATGACGCTGACATCACTGATGACCGTGGCATTGCTGGCATCGCTGATGGTGGCGCGCAGCATGTAAGTCCCGGCTTTGGTGAAGGTCGCAGTGCTGGACTTCGACGCATTGTCGCCATTGGGGCTGAACGCCACGGTCGCCGGCGGAGTGCCGGTGGTGCTCCAGGTGTAGAGTAACGCCGGTTCCCCCAGGTCATCTGCGCCGGTCACGCTCACCTGCGTGGTCGTTCCTGCCGTCGGCGAGGGTGTTGCGGCCGCATCGATCGCCACCGTCGGTGGACCATTGGTGATGGTAATGGTCGCGGTGGTGGAAGTGATCGCACCGCTCGCCGCCCGGATGGTCGCTGATCCCTGAGCATTGGCGGTATAGAGTCCAGTGCTGCTGTTGATCGAACCGGGACCGCTGAGCTTGGTCCAGGTGACGAGCGGTTCTCCAGCGATCGCGACACCGAACTGGTCAGCTCCGATGGCGGTGAAGTCGACCGTGGTGCCGTTGGCCAGTGTCGTCGTTGCTGGGCTGACGCTCAGCGTAGTGAGCTGTTGTGGCACCGTCGTGGTCACCGAACTGCTCACGCTCTTGCCGCCAGCATCGGTGATGGTGGCGCGCAGTTGATAGGTGCCGGCGGCGGTGAAGGTCGCGGTGCTGGACTTCGCCGCGTTGGTACCGTTGCCCGCAATGCTGAACAACGAGGTCGGTGATCCGGCGAGCGACCACGTGTAAACCAGGTTCGCTTCACCACCGCCATCACTGTCGTTACCGAGTACATTTACTGACCGGGAGGTGCCGGAACCATTCAGTAAACCGACGGCGGCGACAGTCGAAACCGTCGGTGTGGCATTGGCAGGTACGGCGGACGTCGCACGATGGAAACGTAGTGCGACATTGTTCGCCAATATGGTCGAACCATTGTGGCTGTACTGGCGTGCGACCAAGCCATCACCACTTTCCACTCCGATGGTCGCGGAACGACCGGCACCCACCGTTGGCTGCGCCGTGCGGACCTCAAGGTACTGCACCACCACATCGCCGGTCGCTTCCTCCAACAGCGCCTGGAAGGTGTAGGTATTGGTGGGGTCGGGCGTGCTGAACCAGTGCGGCACGCCGACCCAACTGACGATCACCCGGCGGTTCGGTGCACTGCCGTCGCTGGCGAAACGGATTGAACCGGCCACCGAGGGATCGAGATCATCCCACCACACCGCCAGCAAATCGTTGGGGGAACCGGCCGCTGGCAGCGCGGAGTTGAATGGGGAGGTCAGCCCCGCGATGTCGCCGAACCCGATCATACCGTTGGAAGAGACGCTGATCTCGCTGCGGTCGACACCGTAGAACGGGAAAACGAAGGGCAGTGTCAGGGCGGCACTCAGCGCATCGTCGTCGTCATTGACACCGGGATCATCGAGTGTCACCACGGCATGAGCAGTGGGGTCGACCCAGGCGAATGTCGTTGCGGCGACCGTGTAGTTGGCCCGAATGGTCAACCGTATCGGCCGCGCCACGGTCACGCCGGTGCCGGTATCGGTGAAGGTGATGGTGTCGAGGTAGGTGCCTTCCGGCAGCGCGTTGGCGCTTGCGGTGGCATTTACCGTGACGTTGGTGGTCATTCCTCCAGTCACACTGCCGCTGGTTGCCGACAGGGTGAGCCAGGGACGATTGCTGCTCGCGCTCCATCCAACCGTCGTCACCCCAGGATTGTGCAGGTTGAAACTACCGCTGACCGTAAAGGGCCCGCCGGGTTCACCTGTCATGATCACCCCAGCGGCATTCGACACCCGCAGCCGTTGCGAGGCCTCGAACGATTCGGTCACCGCCGTGCTCGAACTGTCGGACCCGGCGGAGGCACCGAATCCCAGCCCACGTTTGGCGAACGCGCGCCACAACTCGACCTGGTTGACGCCGCCGGTTTTCACCAGATCAGCTTGCAGGATGGCATCACGCGCCTGAGTGAAGGTGGGACTGGCCGGCGTCAATTTCAGACCATCAGTGACCAGCTCGAGCATCAGGGTGTTGCCGGCCACCGCGCCGTGTTTGGTGATCAATTCACCCCGGCATTCCCACAACGTCTGGCACCACACTTCGCCGATGCTGTGCACCGAATCATCGCCAATGATGTCGTTGAAGGTCTGCGGATTGAGTGAGCTGCCTATAACCAAGGCCGCTGGTTCAACGGCGTAGGGAAAGAGAAGACGGATGCCACGGTAATAATTGCGCGTGACGTACGACCCGACGGCGTAGGTGCCGAGCGGATCGTCCTCCGGTTCGCTCAGCAGCGCGAGGGCGTAGAAGTCGCTCCAACCTTCGCCCATGCCGGCGGACTGGATGGTGGTGAGACTACCGCTCGCTCCGCCACCAACCAGACGATTGGTCAGGCCGTGGACGTATTCATGCAAAATTACTGTAGCGTCCAGGCTACTATCACGATCCGGATTTGGCGAGGTGAAGATGAACATCTGCATACGCGGCGCGCTGCCGTCGGTGGGCGTAGAAAAGTTAGCGTTGTCGCGATTGAAAATCGTTTCAGGCAGCGAAGCGCTGTCCTGCGCATCGGCCTGCACCGCATCGTTGCCGCTTCCGCCACGGCCGAAGTTGTTCTGCTGGAAGTTGCCGGAGGTTTCGGTGAAACCGAGTTGGTAGAGGCGGTCGTGGGCGACGTTGCACCAGTAGAACAGGTTCACCACCGCGGCATCACGGTAGTTCGATGGTGCTTGGGTGAGAACGAGCGGAAAGTCGAAGGTCACCGGGGTTCCGGTGCCAGCGGGGCGTGGCAGGTCGGCGACGTTGTTGGCGTCCAGATCCAAGTGGGCGAAGACGTTGTTGCCGCGGGTCTCGTTGTTCACATCAATCCAGCCATCGGGCGAGGCGGTGCCGTCGATGCTCGTCAGCGTCACCAAGGTGCGGGCGACCTCTGGAGGCTGAGCGGAGGTCGACGAACCGAACCCAGGCGACATCGGCGTCGGGCTGTCACTGGTGTAGACCCGCATTGCCAACAACGTGGCCAGGTTGGCGCTGCCGCTGCCGCCGAGGTTGCTGGTCGGAGGTGTCGGATGCGAGGCGGGATGGCATTGGCAGCCGCCGCCGAGCGCGGTGAAGCGGTGGTCGGGCTTGCTGTTGCCGTTCATCGTGGTGTTCGTCGCCGGGCGTTCGGCGCGTGCGCCTTCTGCCATCGCTTTGCGCATCTGCTCCGGCGTGGCGACGTGCTCAGTGGTCAGGCGGATACGTTCCAACACTTTGAGCGTGGTGGTGTCGACCAGCACCGTATACATCAGGCTCTGCGGTTGTTCCACCAGGGTGAACGACCACGCCAAGCGCAGATCATCGGCGGTGGCGAACCACGTCAGGTGCGCCGTGATCTCACCGATCGCGGCTTGCGCGCGCAGGCGTTGGGCGTGGATGGCATCCGCCGCGACGTCAACGGTAACCACGCCATCCGAGCTCAAGCCACTTGCGCGCAGCGCTGCGGCGAGTGCCGCTTCGGCGAGGTGGAGCGGGGTGGTCGGCTGGGCATCGCGTGCCGCCAGTTTCGCCGCGGTCTGCGGCAGTCGTGGTGCAAAGGCGCTGCCGATGGCGACCAGTTCGTCACGCGCGGTGCTGCGGGCCACCAGCAGCGCGCGATGCACCGGGATGCCGTGCAGGCGCTGTTGCCAGACCTGGGTGCGCAAACCGCTGTGCGCGGTGACGTCGTCGCGCACCATATCAGCGTCGTCGAGGATCTCGGCACCGCCGCCGAACAAGTCTGGCCACGCTGCGATGAACCCACGCACCGCGCGATGGTCGCCCGCCAGGGCTGCTTGCGCGCCCGCTTTGCCCATCCCCGCAGGTCCCGTGAGAAAACCATTGGCCGCGGCGATATGTCGAGCCACACCCAGGTGTTCATCGATGGCGACCTGGACCTGTGGTAGCAGGTGGCGCAGGGCTTGTGCCGCGGCCTGCGGATCATGCTCCCCCGCCAGTGCACCAAGGCACACGTGCGAGAGCAGCAGCAACACGGTAAAAACCTGGGCAGGTAGGCGCATGTCGGTTCCCATCACGGCGAGGCGGCGAGGCGGGAAGGAATAGCCGGAGTCCACCAGCGTGCCATCAGCAACCCACTAGCGGTGCAACGTCGGGCGGACTGCGTGCGCCAGCCGCCGTCCTAGCCAGAGATCGTTGGCGGTGGTGAGGGGCCGTTGCCGACCTAGAGTTGATCACCTGTCACGCGCCGGAGCGACCCATGCCCAGCATCCGCCCCAGCTATTACGATCCCATGCTGATCACCATGTCGGGCGAGATGCTCGATGTCGATGTGTGTGTCTACGGCGGCACGGCGGCCGGGGTGGCGGCGGCACTGCAAGTCGCGCGCATGGGACGCTCGGTGGTGGTGCTCGAACCATCGCAGCGCATCGGTGGGATGGCGACCTCGGGCATGTCCTGGGGCGGTGCTGGTGTCGGCGCCAAGGCCGCTGTCGGCGGCATCGCTCGCGAGTTTCAGCAGGCGATGGCTCAGCAGTACAACGCGGCCGGCATCAAGCCTGCAGCGGACCTGTGGTCGTGGGAACCGCACATTGCCGAAGCGTGGTGCATGCGCGTGCTTGCTGACGCCAAGATCCCGGTGCGTCTCTATCAGTTCGCGCACGAGGTCCAGGTCACCGGTGGCGCGATCACGCACCTGTTGCTGGAAGGTGGGCGGCAAGTGCGTGCACGGATGTTCGTCGACGCCACCAGCGAGGGCGATCTGCTCGCGTTGGCGCAGGTGCCGTGGACCAGCGGCCGGGAAGCGCACGACGTGTACGGCGAAACCGTGGCTGGCGTTCAGCGCGGAGCGCACCAGCAGTTCGAATTCCCGGTCGATCCCTACATCGTCCCTGGGCAGGCGGCGAGCGGTGTGATAGCGGGTATCTCTGACAGCGTGGCGGCGGCCCCAGGCAGTGGTGATCAGGCGTTGCCAGCCGCGTGTTTCCGCCTGTGCCTGACGCGCACGGCGGACAAATGTCTGCGGTTCACCAAGCCGGATGATTACGATCCGCAATGGTACGAGCTGCACCTGCGCTACTTCGCCACTGGCTGGAACGATGTCTTTCGCAGTTTTCTGCCCATTCCCGGCGACAAGACCGAGGTCGGCACCCATGGCCCGATCGGTATGGATGTCATCGGTCAGAACCACGCGTGGGTCACCGCGGACTACGCCAAACGCGAGGAGATCTTTCAGGCGCACCGCCGTTATCAGCAGGGCTTGCTGTGGTTCCTCGCCAATGATCGCCGCGTGCCGGAGCGTATTCGCCAACCGATGGCGCAGTGGGGTCTGTGCAACGATGAGTTCATCGCAACCGGTGGCTGGCCCGAGCGCCTGCATCTGCCGGTGACGCGGCGAATGGTCAGCGACTACGTGCTCACTGAGCAGGACTGTCGCCGGTCACGTCTGGCCACTGACGCGGTCGCACTTGCGGGTGGAGATCTGCACCATCCGCCGTGCCAACGCGTGATCGTCGATGGTCGCGTGCAGAACGACGGTGGTCTGCACGAGTCGCTGACGAAACCATTCCCGGTGTCGTGGCGCGCACTCATCCCGCCAAGCGGCTCGGTGCAGAACCTGCTGGTACCGGTGTGTCTGTCGGCGAGCCATGTCGCCAGCGGTGCGCTTACGGGTGATGCGCTGCGTATGGCATTGGGACAGGCGGCCGCGACCGCGGCCTGCCAACTCATCACCGCCGATCGCGGCGCGCACGATCTTGATTACGGTGCACTGCGCGAACGGCTGAAACAGGATGGGCAGGTGCTGGGGTGAGTGATTTGAGAAAGGCTTGAGGCTTGAGGCTTGAGGTTCGAGACCTCTGAAATCGAAGATCATGGCGTCAACCTTAAGCCTTAAGCCTTAAGCCTTAAGCCTTAAGCCTTAAGCCTTAAGCCTTAAGCCTTAAGCCTTAAGCCTTAAGCCTTAAGCCTTAAGCCTTAAGCCTTAAGCCTTAAGCCTTTCAATTCCCCTTCCGCTCCACCGCATGCCCAGCGGCACCGTATTTCGTGAAATAGCGTTCGAGCACGCGCTTCACCACCGGCGTGCAGGCTTGTCCGCCGAAAGTCCCGCTGTGGATGAATATGGCGAAGGCGACGGTGGGATTCTTCGCTGGAGCATACCCTGTCATCCACGCGTGGTCGGGCGTTCGACCAGCGGCGCGCGATTCCGAACTGCCCCATTCCGCGGTGCCGGTCTTGGCTGCAACCTTGATGCCGGCAGCGGCGTCTTCGAGCACCAGCAGTTTGGCGGTGGACCCAGGGATATTCTCGGTCACCAGTTCCATGCCGCGCCGCAGTTCTTCAAGGTAGGCGTGCTTGATGTGCAGATCCTGCACCACGGGCTGCGTTGCGGGTTTGACCAAGTAGGGGCGCACGATGTGCCCGCCATTGGCGACGGCGGCGGCGAGTCCAGCGATCTGGAGTGGTGACGCGGTGAGGAACTGGCCGATGCCCATGCGCCAGTCGTCGCTCGGCAACCAGTGGGGTTCCTTCGGGCGCAGTCGGGCGATGGTCGAAGGTCGTGGCAGGATGCCTGGGCGTTGATCGCTGACGTCGAGCGAATTGACGCGCCCTAGGCCAAAGCTGCTGGCGACCTCGGCGAGTTTTTCCCCGCCCAAACGTTGAGCGATGGTGGCGAAGTAGACGTTGGATGACACCTGGATCGCGTGTGCCAGATCGTAGTCGCCCGGCGGCGCGTGGTCGCGCAGCACTTTCTGTCCACGCACCAACGTCATGTAGCCCTGCGAGTGGATGTGTTCACCCGGCGTCAGCACGCCATGTTCGAGGCCAGCGAGCGCGGTGCACAGTTTCATCGCCGAGCCCGGTGATTGGTCAGGCATGGTCGCATGATTGAGCAGTGGGTCGCCCGGCGCTTTCAGCAGTTCCTCATAACGCGTACGCAGATCGTCGAGTTGGTAGCCTGGGCTGCTGGCGAGTGCGATGATTGCGCCGGTATGGCAATCGATCAGCGCGAATCCGGCGCGGCCTTTGCCCACCGGCAGGGCGGCCTTCATCTTGTCCGTGGCGGTGCCGAGATCCTCCGCAAGTTTGAACCAGTTGTTCAGGCTGTCCTCTGCTAACGTCTGCAATTCCATGTCGAGTTCGGTGCTCAGATCGTTGCCGGCCAGGGGCGGATCATCGCGCACCACGCGTGGACCGTCGGGCGTACGCGCGCGGATCAGCGTTCCGGAAACACCGCGTAGGATCGAGTCGTAGCGTTTTTCCAGGCCACTGATGCCTTGCCAGCTGAATGAGCCGGGTTCTTCCGGATCTTCACCACGACGGATGCTGCCGATCAGGTGGCTGGCGGAACCAGGGAAGGGATAGGAGCGCCCGAGATCGACTTGTAGGCCGAGCCCGGGCAAGGTGGCACCGGTGTCTTCGTACTTCGCCGCAAGATCGGACGGCGGCAACACGCTGATGCCGGCAAGACGCACGGCGATGGCGTGCGGCACGCGTTCAATCAGCGGGATCAGGTCGAGGCGCGTCTGGCCGGCCCACGAGCGATCGGCGATGGCGCGCGCTTTGGACAGCGCGGCTTCGACATCCAGGCGCGTGAGCGGCAGGCCGAGGCGCGTCATCTCGGCAGACAAACCGGCGCAGAGCCGATCGTAACGCGCCGGATCGAACACCACCTGACGGATCTTGAACTCACGTTCTGCCGACACCGCGCGTTGCCGTTCGGCGTGCCGCAGGATGAGCGATTCGATGAGCGACGCTTCGACGCCGAGCGTCGCACCGAGTCGGCGGGTCACCTGGGCGAACAAGCCGTCGCTTTCCGGTGCATCGCCCTGGATCAACAGAATGCGTTCGCGCAGTCCGGGCACACCGGTGATCGGCAGCTCATGCAGACCCTGATCGATGGGCAGGAGCGGCGCGATACTTTCTGCCCGGGCGGAGTGAGCAAAATAGTACGGCGTGACCGGCGGGCGCTCACGTGCCGACGCCAGCGCGCGGTCGAAACGTTCATGCACCAGCTGTGGCGTTTCTCCCAGCAGACGTGCGAGCACTTCCTCTGCCTGCGCCCGGCGATCGGGATCGACCAGCCGCAAATCGAGCACCAGCGTAGTGCCGTCCTCCAACTGCAGATCGACGCGGAACTGCGGCAGGAACGGTTCAAGCGCTGGCGCACACTGCGGGACCTCCTGCGAAAAATCCTGGTCGAGCACGGCGGCGGCGGCGCGGAACTCGCGCTCGGTGATCAGCTCCATCGGTGCCTGCCAGCGTGCGCTCAGTTCGCGGCTGAGGGCTTCGCGTGGATCCTCGGTGACCAGATCACCTTCGACCAGACGAGCGACCTCGGAATCGCGTTCGCTGCCGGTCGGCACCAGCGCTCGACGTGGCACCGCCACCAGCGTCAGCTGGTCGTCACGTACGCGGGCTCCGCGCCGCACGGCCACCGCCGGATGGTTGATCAGGTCGCGCGTTAGCGCTTCACGTATTCCCAGCGGTGGTCGGCGCAGGCGCACGGCCAGCTCCGCCACCAGTGCATCGGTGTGCTGTTCGTCGAGCCGCCAGAGCGGCACCTGTCGGCGTTCGCGTCCGGATAGCTCCAGGTCGGCGAGCACGACTCCCAGATGATAAACCGCGCGGTTGTCGACCAGCGGCGCACCGCTGCGATCAAGGATGCGTCCCCGCCTAGGCGGCACGACCTCAGTCACATGGCGTGAATCGTCGACCACCTGCGCCAAATGGCTGCCTTGGACCAACTGCAGATCGATCAGGCGGATGAGGAAGACCCCCATCAGCAGCGCGAACAACACGGCGATGAGCCAGATGCGATCGGTCATTGGGGCGCAGGCTACAGGCTACCGGCTACAGGCTACAGGCCATCGACCGGCGGTCTCATGGCGTAAAGCTAAGCGGAGAAAAAATCGAAAGGCAGAAGGCAGAAGGCAGAAAGCAGAAAGCAGAAAGCAGAAAGCAGAAAGCAGAAAGCCTAGCCACAGAGGCCACGGAGGGCACAGCGGTGAGAAAGGTTGTTTCTCTCTGTGGCCTCTGTGGCCTCTGTGGCCTCTGTGGCCTCTGTGGCCTCTGTGGCTGGCAGTCTAGCGTTTCAGATCGGCGCTGGTCCAAAGCCGGCTTGAGGGCAGGCATGATCCAGTGGCCTGTAGCCCGTCACCCGTCACCCGTCACCCGTCACCCGTCACCCAGAGTTCAGACAAACAGGCTCATGAGCAGCACCATGGCAAAGCCGACCAGACCGACGAGGGTGAGCGAGACCGTCCACGATTTCAGGGTGTCCTTGACGCTCATGCCGAAGAAGCGGTTCACCAGCCAGAAGCCGGAGTCGTTGACATGCGACAACACCGTCGCGCCAGCGGCGATGGCGATGACCATCAGGTCGAGCGTGCGTCCACCCACTCCCAGCGCTTCGTTGATGGGGAACATCAGGCCACAGGTGGTGACCATGGCGACGGTGGCCGAACCCTGCGCCACGCGGATGAAGGAGGCGATCAGGAAGGCGGCGATCAGCGGCGACATCGCCGAGGTCTTCATCATGTCACCGATCATGGTGCCGATGCCGGTATCGCTCAGGATGCTCTTGAACACCCCACCGGCGCCGGTCACCAGGATGATGATACCAACCGGTTCGAGCGACTTGGTGGCGATCTCCTGAACTTCATCGCGGGTGTAGCCCTTGAACTTTCCAAGCAGACGGAAGGCCACCAGCGACACGATGATGAGCGCCGAGAACGGGTGGCAGATGAAGCGGATGATGTCGCCGATGGAGGCACGATCGAACATCACGGCGGTGAAATAATTGCCGATCGCGGGGATCGCGATCAGGGTGCCGATCAAGATCATCAGCAGCGGCAGCAGGATCAGGAACAGCACCATGCCGAAGCCGGGCAGATCCTTGTCGTCTGCTTCCGTGCCTTCCACGGGAAAGACGATGTTGCACGTCACCTTGTCGGCGATGTAACTACCGAACAGTGGACCGGCGATGATCGCTGCGGGAATTCCGGCGATCACGCCGAAGAGGATGACCCAACCCAGGTCGGCCTGGAGCATCACCGTTGCGGTCATCGGTCCCGGCGTCGGCGGGATGAAGCTGTGCGACACCGCCAAGCCAGCCAACAACGGAATGCCGTAATAGAGCAGCGGCTTGCCGGCCTTCTTGCACAGGCTGTAGATGATCGGGATGAGGATGACCAAGCCGACATCGAGGAAGATCGGGATCGAAATCAAGAAGCCGGTCAGGGTCATCGCCCACTGCGTGTTTTTTTCACCGAAGGCGCGCACGATCGAACGCGCCAAACGCTCCGCTCCGCCCGAGACCTCCAACATCCGTCCGAACATCGCGCCCAGGCCGACGACGATGGCGATGAAGCCGAGCGCCTTGCCCATGCCGGTCTCGACCGACTTGAGGGTCTCCAGCGGAGCCAAACCGGAACC
>Ga0335394_10008885_pt1 | contig 11335 bp, 5 predicted proteins | sample MAT03_FD_205741 | JGI IMG/M metagenome (GOLD analysis project Ga0335394, IMG submission 205741) | Freshwater microbial communities from Lake Fryxell liftoff mats and glacier meltwater in Antarctica - MAT-03 (spades assembly) (version 2) ... | reverse complement strand
GGAACCACCTCCATTACCCGCAACGGCAGTTCGGGCAGTTTCCATTGTGATGGAGGCAATACCTTTGCGGGAGCACTCGTGCTTAACAATGCAGGTTCTTCAGGGAGGGTACGAATAGCCAATACCACCCCCGACATGTACCTTGGCGATGTTACTTTTAATTCAACCGGAGGACAAGATGCATCCGACAGTTCCTTTTGTGATGAAGTATCGGATCTTCCTTACCATGTTGCAGGTGATGCGATATTCACAGCCGCTGCGATGATAGGTAAAGAAATTCATCCGCAGAGTATTTCTGCCAGGATGATGAACATTGAAAATCAGCAATTATTACCTCAGCCACTATTACATTCTTTTAAAATTGTACCCAATCCTACCAATTCTTTTTTTCAAATTCATGGAAAAACAAACGATCTTAAAGTTATTCAAATACTAAGTAGTGATGGGAAAACTATTAGGGAGTATATTACATCTCTAAATTTGGACTTACCGGTTGAAGATTTAAAGCCAGGCATTTACTATGTAAAGCTTACTGAAAAATCTGGAACGTTTCATTTTCTTAAACTAGTACTTTTACGATAAATAGAAATGAAAAATTGGATAATATTTATCAGTTTATTGTTACCTCTGTTTTGTAGTTCACAAAACAGAGGTAATATTTGGTGCTTTGGAGATAGTGCAGGTATTGATTTCAATAGCGTGAGTAATCCGATGCCCATCAGCACAGGTTTAAGAACAAGAGGAAGTTGCGCTTCTATTTCAGATGCTTCAGGTAATTTGCTGTTTTATACCAATGACCGAGCAACATTATCTGGAGATTACACGACAGTTGTATATAATCAGTTGCATTCTATTATGCCAAACGGCGATTCGATCATTGGAGAAGATTGGTATAATGAAATAATTACCTTCCCTATGCCATCAAATGATAGTTTGTATTATTTGTTTAGTATAAGTACCGCTCTTGGTCCCGGAGGATTATATTATTCGATAATTAATATGAATGCCGAAAACGGAAATGGAGATGTAATTTCCAAAAACAATCAACTTCTGACCCTACCCATGACGGATTGTTTGAATGCTGTTAAACATAGTAATGGAAGAGATTGGTGGATAATAACAAGAAGGTATGATGGAAGTAATGCAACAACTAACAATCAGTTTTATTCCTATTTAATTTCACATACCGGAATAACTAATTATCAAGTACAAAATTTAGGATCTATGTTAAATACAGGTTTAGGACAACTTAAATTTAATAGAGAAGGAAATAAAATTGCCTTCACTAGTATAAAAGGAACTTTAGAACTTTTTGATTTTGATAGATGCAGCGGTACAATTAGTAACCCTACGACTATTTATTTAGAATTCACAAGTCCACCGGCACCTTTTAGATTTAGCTGTGAATTTTCTCCAAATAGCGAATATCTTTATGTAAGCAACTTTCCCGATAGTTCATTTATCTATCAGTATGATTTGAATGCTCCTAACATTGCTTTGAGTGAAACATTAATTTGGAGTATTCCTAAAGAAATTCAAAGAAATTCTGGAGGGCATTTAAAATTAGCACCTGACAATAAAATATATTTCAGCAGTGTATATTATAATGGTTCTTTTCCTTATCCATATCCTGATTCTGTTTACAATATGTACAATATGAATTTAGGTGTGATAAATTCACCAGATAGCCTTGGAGTTGCTTGTGACTTTCAGCCGTATTCATTTTACCTTGGAGGCAAACGCACTTATTGGGGCCTTCCAAACAACCCGGATTATGATTTAGGGCCTTTACTTGGAAGTCCTTGTGATACGCTTGTTAGTCTTGCTCCACCATTAATTAATATTTCAGATGCTACGATATTTGTATATTACGATATTGGCTGGCAAACAGCCTTTATTAACGGCCATCATTTGCAGGGCACAAAAGTGAATTTAAAAGTGTATGATATTAGTGGTAAAATAATTTTTGAAGAAAATGGAAAATTGAACCCACCTTATTACACTAAGAATTTAAATTGTACCGGTTGGGCGAAAGGTATGTATGTGGTGAGTGTGGAGACGGAGAAGGAAAAGCTGACTAAGAAATTTGTGATAGAGTAAAATAGTGCCAACTTGCTTAAGAACTAACACCTCTCCATTCGTGTACTACGCACCCGATTGGCGAAGGCATTTATTAATGCGGATAAGCTGAGTGGGAAAAATTATAAGCTGCGAATGATAGATATTTTAGGAAAAGAAGTTTACTCGGAAACCGGCACACTAAGTACATCATACTTCACCCGTAATTTAAATTGCACCTCCTTTGCAAGTGGAATTTATTTGATTACATTTGAAACGGAGAAGGAGAAGTTAGTGAAGAAAATGCAGGTGAATTGGAGGTGAGTGCAAAAAAGTGATTGCAAAAAATGCAAGTAGTCCTACCTTCTGCAAGTAGGTCACAGAATACTGGCCACTAATTACTGGTCACTAAACTTTACACTTTTAAATTGTCACTACACCCTGCTCCCTACTTCACCTCCACCTCATCAACAAATATCCATGCCTTCTCGCCGGCTCCCGGGTGCCAGGCAGGACAAACTCCAATGTTTTTAGCACGAATTTTTACATAGCGTGCTTTGGTTCCCGGTAGTGTTAAGGTAAATGCTTTTACAAATGATCCATCTTCGTTTTCCGGTACCTGATTTTTTTCAATGTAAACACTTTTATATTTTTTTCCATCGGTTGATACTGAGTATTCAACTTCTTTGGGTAACCATATCCACGATGGGTATTGTTGTAGGTAGGTAGTTTTTATAGTGGAAAATGTTCTTACTTTTTCAAGATCAACAATCACTTCAAAGTCATCGCCATAAAAACCCTGCCAGCCACCAAAAGCATTTGGTTCGCCATTAATTCCATCAATTAAACCATTATTACCACCCGCAGTGTAAAGATGACTGTAAGGATTTGTATAGGAAATTGTTCTCCGGTAAGGTAATTTAAGAAAGGATGCTTCTTCGGTAAAACTACTTTCCATTCCGCTTTTGAACGCTTTCATTTTAAAATTTGTGGTGGCTTTAATATAAAATGGTTTGGTATAAATTCGTGAATCCGCATTTGGTTCAGAACCATCAGTTGTATACCGAATTATAGCATTTTCAGTATACGTCTGCATGCTAATAAAACAAGAATCCAAAAACGCCTTTTCTCCTGATATAAGAAATGGATTTATGACTAATTTTATGGTATCGATAGAAGCAGGAATAGGAAATTGTATTCCGGTTGAAATGTTAGTCATTTTAAAATTTAAAACTCCTCCATTCATTAAATCTTTATGTTGCAACGGTTGTTTCATTTTGTTGCCATTCAGCACCGCATCACTAATATAAATATTTTGATCATTTAAACTATCTGCTAGTATTATGAATTTATTTCCGTTACCATTACCTATAGTAATTTTGTTGAATAGGGGAGAGCCTAAATAATAACTGTTATCCCCGGGGCAAACCGGATAAAATCCCAGTGCCGAAAATACATACCATGCCGACATTTGTCCGCAGTCTTCGTTGCCAATCAGCCCATCTCTTTTGTCGGTATAAAACTCCGACATGATACGTTTAATTAACGATGCTGATTTTGCCGGATGAGAGGTGAAATTGTAAAGATATGCCATGTGATGACTAGGTTCATTACCATGTGCATACTGTCCTATCATGCCACTGATATCGGGTTGTGAACGTCCTGTTGTTTTTGGCGATGCACTAAAAAGAGAATCAAGTCTTGAAACAAAATTATTTTCTCCACCATTAATTGCGATCATCGAAGAAATATCGTGAGGAATAAACCAGTTATATTGCCATGCATTTGCTTCGGTGTAAAAACCACTCACTTCATACGGATCAAATGGTTGCACCCAATTGGAATTTTTCTTTCCTCTCATGAAATCTGTTGATGTATCATAACAATTTAAAAAAGTCTTCGATCGTTTTGCATACAACAGATAATCATCAGTTTTTCCAAGATCTTTTGCAACTGTTGCAATACACCAATCATCGTAGGCATATTCCAATGTTTTTGAAACAGATTCATTTTCTTTATCGGCAGGAATATATCCTTGCGATTTATAATATTTCATACCGAGATGATCTTCCATCGCACTTTTCTTCATAGCTTCATAGGCAAGCTCAGTATCAAAATCTCGCAAACCTTTGTTCCATGCATCAGTAATTACAGGCACCGAATGATAGCCAATCATGCAGCCGGTTTCGTTGCTTGCGAGTTCCCAAACCGGAAGTAAACCCGACTCAGTGTACTTCCGCAAAAGCGCCCGTACAAAATCCTGTGCCCTTTGAGGATCAATAATAGTGAATAAGGGATGTAATGCCCTGAAAGTGTCCCACAATGAAAATACCGTGTACATATTTCCCCGATCCATCTGATGAATTTTTCCATCCATACCGCGATATCTACCGTCAACATCCGACATAATATTAGGACTGATCATTACATGGTATAATGCGGTATAAAAATTTGTTCTTTCTGTTTTGCTTCCACCTTCAATTTGAATTCTTCCTAATTCACTTTCCCATGCGGAAGATGCATCTGCAATTGTTTTCATAAAATCCCAATTCGGAATTTCTGCAACAAGATTATTTTTCGCGTTTTCAACGCTCACTGTTGAAATACCTACTTTTACATACACCGCTTCAAATTTTCTGGTTGTAAATTTGGCCCAGCATTTAGCACCCGATGCATTTGTAAATGTTTTTTCTGTAATTTTTTCATCCTGCGCATTGGTAATTCCTGAAGCGTTAAATGGTTTTGAAAATTCAGCATAAAAATAAATGATGTGATCTTTTGCCCATCCTTTCGATCTTCTGTATCCCTTCCATACATTATCACCTTCAATGGTAATTTCAGCATCAATCACCTGATCACTTATACCATGAACCAAATCCATAATTATAACGGAACTGTCGGAGCCCGGAAAAGTGTATTTATGAAAACCACATCTCGTTGTAGCGGTCATCTCCGCCTGTATACGATGATCCTCCAACATTACACGATAATATCCCGGCGATGCCCTTTCCGATTCTTTATTGAATTTTGATCTGTATCCTGAAAGTGGTTCCGCTTCGGTACCTGAATTGGTTTGTATACCATGCGTAGCGGTCATTAGAATATCCCCATAATCTGCCGCACCGGTACCACTCAAATGTGTATGGCTGAATCCCAGTATTGTTGGATTACTAGAATGATATCCCGAACAATTCTCCCATCCCGATGTTCTTGTGTCCGGACTAAGTTGCACCATCCCGAATGGAAGTGTAGCTCCGGGAAAAGTATGCCCAAAGCCATCGGTTCCAATAAATGGGTTAACTTGTGAAGTTAATTTTTTACTTTGACCCATTATTGATTGGGGAGGTAAAAAGAAACAAATACCAAAATATAAACAGGAAATAAAAATTTGTTTCATAGTTCTAATAAATGAAGTGTCCGTAATTAATTTCATATATGCTAAAACGTTATGTAAATACTTTTTGATAATTGTCTTTTAATTAAAATTATCTCATCCAGAAATCTGAATCAATCAAATTATTTCCGGATTGATCGTATTTGGCAAAGTTGAAGCCCGGATGAATGGCGTAACTTCCTGTCTCACCTTTTTTATTTATTGCAAGAAAACCAACTTGCAAATCCTTTACATTTTTTTCATGCTTTGTAATTCGTTCAATGGCGGTTTTGCAGGCTTTTACAGGCGACATTCCCTGGCGCATGAGTTCCACAATTAAAAAACTTCCGCACTGACGGATAACAGCTTCTCCTAATCCTGTGGCACACGCAGCTCCAACTTCGTTATCAACAAATAAACCTGCACCTATAATTGGTGAATCACCTACTCGACCATTCATTTTAAATGAAAGTCCTGAAGTAGTGCAAGAGCCACTCAGATTTCCATCAGCATCCATAGCAAGCATTCCTATAGTATCATGGTTTTCGATATTTATTATTGGTTTATACTGACTCGTTCGGAGCCATTCTTTCCATTCTTTTTCACCTTGCGGAGTAAGTAATTTTTCTTTTTTAAATCCTTGTGCAATTGCAAAGGTAAGAGCACCTTCACCAACAAGCATTACATGAGGAGTTTTTTCCATTACCATCCTGGCCACAGAAACCGGATTAATAATGTGTTCTAAATAAGCAACTGAACCACAATCACCGTATTGATTCATAATGCAGGCATCTAACGTCACCCTTCCATCACGATCGGGCAAACCACCGATACCAACACTCTGATTTTCCGGATCGTTTTCCACAACATTTACTCCTTTTTCAACAGCATCTAAAACAGATCCTTTGGCAGAGAGTATTTTCCACGCTGCCTCATTGGCCATCAAACCATGGCTCCAGGTGGAAATCACAATTGGACCGTTGGGTTTTGGATTTTCGGTTAATTCATTTTTTCCGGCTACCGAAAGTAAAGGCAATGCGCTTACTGCAATGGAACCTGCAGCCGCACTTTTCAGAAATTCCCTTCTTGTTTTCAAATGGTTATATTTTTTAGAAATAATTATTTTAAGCAGATCTGTCACGTTTATAACCATTGGTACCAAAATAAAATATATAGCCGTAACAGAGAACAGTTGCCATCAAAGCGGTTTGTAATCCTGCAGCATCGGCAAGAACTCCGGTGAGCATTGGAACAACAGCACCACCTACAATTGCCATGCACAATATACCCGAACCTTCGCCGGTAAATTTGCCTAACCCATCCATCGACATCGTAAAAATATTTGCAAACATAATTGAATTGAATAATCCTACTGCAATTATACTATACATAGCAATTGGTCCTGATGAATTGGTGCTAATTAAAATTAAAGCTATGGAGATAATAGAGCAGGTTGCAAGCACTGCGTTTGGTCGCATCCTTTGTAACAGTATTGCCCCAATAAATCTTCCAACCATGGCACCTCCCCAGTAAAATGATACATATTTGCCTGCATCAATTTCTGCAAGTCCGCCTATATTAGGTTCCATTAAATAGTTTACCATAAAGCTACCTATGGTGACTTCGGCACCAACATACAAAAATATTGCAACAGCACCACGCATAAGATGTTTGTATTGCCAGGCACTCTTCTTGCCAAAATGCTTTGTGTCGTGATATTTTTCCATGGTGGCATCATTGATTGTTGGTAATTTTGAAAAAGCAATGAGCAAAGCAATTACTCCTAAAACCAAAGCGATTACAACATACGGTCCTTGCACACTTGCGGCTTCTTCGGCAGGTGAACGGTTTACACCTGCAACATCAAGTATGAGCAAAGAACCAAAATAAGGAGCCAAGGTGGTACCTAGTGAGTTAATTGCTTGTGTGAAATTCAACCTGCTCGAAGCAGTCTCTGGCGGACCAAGTACTGCAACAAATGGATTGGCTGCAACTTGCAATATGGTAATGCCCGATGCCAGAATAAATAATGCAACCAAAAAAAAGTTATAGGAAATGATAATGGATGCCGGAAAAAATAAAAGTGCACCAAACCCGGTTACACTCAATCCGAGAACTATGCCTCTCTTATATCCGATTTTCGAAATGATGTTACCCGCCGGAATTGAAGTGATGAAGTAAGCGCCGAAGAAACACAATTGAATTAACATCGTACGTGTATAATTCAATTCAAATAATCCTTTAAGGTGAGGAATGAGAATATCATTTAGAACAGTAATAAAACCCCACATAAAAAATAGTGTACTCAATAAAGCGAGTGAATAAAAGTGATTGCCGGATGTTGATTTCATACTTGATTTTTACCGCATCAATGTACAAATAATATAATATACGGATATAAAATCATTACATCCTTATTTGTAGATGATATTCTATTGATAGAATGATTTGAAACTTCCTGATTATTATAGGATTTTGTTCGGTTCTCATACGTTTACCTCAAAATTCCCGCAATTCACCCTGAAAAAGGAATAAATGGGCTTGAAAAATAGCTGTAAAGTGTTGAATGTCAATAGTGACTTAGTTTTTTTCTTAGTTTATTTCCACAAACCAAGTTTCTGTGTTCGTTTACCCAAATCAGGTTGCCGTTGACCAAATAAAGGACCTTTCGCATTGAACTATGTTTAATTTCGAGGAGTAGTTAATAAACAAAAAAAAGACAAACCAACATAAAAATGAAAAAAATGATACACGGAAAAATGAAAATGATGATGATGACCATGTTCGCATTGGTTCTTGCATCAAACGTAATGGCTCAAACCTGGGCTATCGGAAACAGAGTGATTACTTTCGTAGATCCTACACGGGGGAATCGCCAAATTGAAACAATGATATTTTATCCTTCGGATGTGACCGGAACACTAGTTCCTCTTGGTTCACCATCTGACAAAAAATTTCCGGTGATCGTGTTTGGTCACGGTGAGGAAATTAGTTGGAACAACTACCAGTATTTATGGGATCGTTTAGTGATGAAAGGTTTTATTCTGGCCATTCCATTAACTGAAGCAGGTGCTAATCCTGACGTGACTGAATTTGCTAAGGATTTGGCATTCGTTGCTTCTCAGTTTACAACAATGCGTTATGATCCTACCTCATTCTTCTATAAACGTCACAACAGCAAATCGTGTGTGATGGGTCATGGAATGGGTGGAGGTGCTGCAACATTAGCGGTACAATACAATCCTGCAATTACCATATTGGTAACATTAGCTGCTACCGAAACTGTTCCAAGTGCAATCGCAGCCGCATCAAATATTACCATTCCTTCTCTTATAATTGGTGGTGGCGAAGATTGTGTTTCGCCAATTGGCTCTAACCAAATGCCTATGTTTAACAACTTGGCTTCCGATTGTAAAGCGTTTATTAATTTATTAGATGCGTCACATTGTAATTTTGCTCAAAATGCAGGTGCTTGCACAGCAAATGAGGTTCTTTGCACCGGGTTCCCTACATCTTACCAGAGCACTAACTATGCAACAACTTATTTCGCTGTTTCTTTTATGAGATATTATATGAAATCAAATGCTCCTGCACTTGCGAAATTCGAATGGAAACTTCAGCAAAAGAAAAATATCACTTATATTTTCTCTTGTGGTGCTAATGCTCCCAGATTTAGTGGTGACGAAGATGATAACTCAGAGTTTAATGATTTTGCGGTAACTGAAATGAAAATGTATCCAAATCCTGTTCTTTCAGGAAACTTTGCGAACTTCACTTTCATGTCGGATGTTGAATCAGAAGCAACTATTTACATCACAAACATGATTGGTCAAACAGTGATCCAAAAAAATATATTTGTTGATGAAGACATGAACGAAATTTCACTCCCTGTTGAAAACATCAAACCAGGTTACTATATGGTAACTATCGCAAATGAGGGTGGTAAAATTTCAAAACCACTCGTCATTCAATAAGTAATCCCCAAACGAGAAAAGAGCCCCTTCTGCAATTTGCAGGAGGGGTTTTTTTTATGTGCGAATAATTCCGGATTGTTTTCTAGTGATATGATTTTCAGGAGTATACAAGAGGACATCTCGGAATTATTTCACCTTCATCTATTTACACCGATTTTGAACAAATAATAGTTCAAAACTCTCTTATGATAAGGCTTCTGAGGAGGCAAAGGTTTTCTATTATTGTTAACTTTGGGCTTTCAAATTTTAAAGGCACACCCAATTTAATGGCAAAGAAACCACTGGAATCAGTTTATAATGAGGCAAGTATCCAGTCTCTCGATTGGAAAGAGCACATCCGCCTCCGTCCGGGAATGTATATTGGAAAACTGGGAGATGGAACCTCCCGGGATGATGGTATTTATGTTTTATTGAAGGAAATCATCGACAATTCCATTGATGAATATGTGATGGGAAATGGGCGGAAAATCGATATCGTAATCGAAAATGGCATCGTAGAGGTTCGTGATTACGGACGTGGGATCCCGTTGGGGAAAGTGGTGGAGTGCGTTTCCAAAATCAATACCGGTGGTAAATACGATAGCCAGGCCTTTCAAAAATCGGTCGGCCTCAATGGTGTGGGTACCAAAGCTGTCAATGCACTTTCGCAAAATTTTGTGGTGCAGTCATTTCGTGAAGGGCAAAGTGTGGTTGCAGAATTTAATTTTGGAAACCTGATTAAAGAAAGTAAGGTGCGCGCCGGAGGTGAATCCAATGGTACGCTGATAACATTTACTCCCGACACCTCTATTTTTACCGGCTATAATTACCGAAATGATTTTGTGGAGTTGATGATCCGAAATTATACGTACCTCAATGTTGGATTAACAATTAATTTTAACGGTCAGCCTTTTACTTCAAAAGATGGATTGCTTGATTTGTTGCGTAATAACCTGAGTGACGAAAGTCTTTACCCTGTAATTCACTTGAAAGCTGATGATATTGAAGTGGCATTTACCCATACTACTTCTTATGGTGAAGATTATTATTCATTCGTTAACGGGCAACACACCACTCAGGGTGGAACACATCAGGCCGCTTTTCGCGAAGCCATTGTAAAAACTGCCAGAGAATTTTATAAGAAAGAGTTTGATCCTAGCGATGTTCGATCATCTATCGCAGCTGCAATCAGCATTCGAATTCAAGAACCTGTTTTTGAATCGCAAACAAAAACTAAACTTGGTTCGCAAGTCACTTCTCCCGGTGGTTCATCACTTCGTAACTGGATCAATGATTTCGTTAAAACGGAACTCGATAATTTCCTTCATAAAAATCCTACTGTTGCAGATGCTTGGTTGAAGAAAATTCAACAGTCGGAACGTGAAAGAAAAGAAATTGCCGGTATTAAAAAGCTGGCCAATGAAAGAGCTAAAAAAGCGAATCTTCACAATAAAAAACTGCGTGATTGCAGGGTTCATCTCGATAGCAAACATGCCGACAGACAATATTCAACTCTGTTTATTACTGAAGGGGATTCTGCCAGCGGATCAATAACTATTTCGAGAGATGTGAATCTCCAAGCTGTATTTTCATTGAAAGGTAAACCACTTAATTGCTTCGGACTTACCAAAAAAATTGTGTATGAAAATGAAGAATTTAATCTTCTTCAAAATGCGCTCAATATTGAAAATGGACTTGAAGATCTTCGTTACAACAAAATAGTTGTTGCTACCGATGCCGATGTGGATGGAATGCACATACGTTTGTTGCTCCTCACTTTCTTCCTTCAGTTTTTTCCCGATCTGGTGAGGAATGGCCACTTGTATATTTTGCAAACACCTTTGTTCAGAGTTCGTAACAAAAAAGAAACTATTTATTGTTACAATGAGCAGGAGCGACTTGCTGCCATCGAAAAACTTAAACCCAAACCTGAAATTACCCGTTTTAAGGG
>Ga0335394_10008883_pt1 | contig 11338 bp, 9 predicted proteins | sample MAT03_FD_205741 | JGI IMG/M metagenome (GOLD analysis project Ga0335394, IMG submission 205741) | Freshwater microbial communities from Lake Fryxell liftoff mats and glacier meltwater in Antarctica - MAT-03 (spades assembly) (version 2) ... | reverse complement strand
CGCGCGAGGTCTTCGCGCACCGCCACCGAGTCGGTCTCGCGCATGCGCCGCTCGAGGTTGGGCAGGATGCCCTCGAAGGGATGGCGGCGCTTGACGTTGCGGCTGCGCCCGCCGGGGGTCTCGGCGCGGTAATTGAATTCGACCTCCTCGCTGCCCGAGCCGTGCAACAGCACCTGGCGCGCCGCCTCGGGCAGCTCTTCGAATGGCGCCTCGACGTCGAAGCCGAAGTGCCGCCCGACGCTTTCGAGCATCGAGAAGGTATACGGGTTGCGCCGGTCCCAGCCCTTGACCGCACCGCTGGCCAGGCTGAGGGTGGGGAAGGAGACCACCCTATCGGCGTCGAACACAGTCACCTGGCCCAGGCCGTCGCAGGCCGGGCAGGCGCCCATCGGCGAGTTGAAGCTGAACAGGCGCGGCTCGAGTTCGGCCAATGAGTAGCTGCACAGCGGGCAGCCCCAGCGGCTGCTGAACAGGTGTTCGCGCCCGCTGTCGGTCTCGAGCACGATGGCGCGCCCGTCGGCCACGCGCATCGAGGCCTCGAAGCTTTCGGCCAGCCGCTGGCGGAACTCCTCGCGCACACGCAGGCGGTCGATGACGACGTCGATGTCGTGCTTCTCGGTCTTCTTCAGCTTGGGCAGCGATTCGGCCTCGGCCACGGCGCCGTCGACGCGAAAGCGCACGTAGCCCTGCGCCTGGAGGTCCTGGAACAGCTCGACGAACTCGCCTTTGCGGTCACGCACCACCGGTGCCAGGATCGACAGCCGCGTCTCCGCCGGCAGCGCCAGTGCGGCGTCGACCATCTGGCTCACGCTCTGCGCCCGCAGAGGCAGGTGGTGGTCCGGGCAGAAGGGCGTTCCGGCGCGCGCGTAGAGCAGGCGCAGGTAATCGTGGATCTCGGTGATGGTGCCCACGGTCGAGCGCGGGTTGTGGCTGGTCGCCTTCTGCTCGATGCTGATGGCCGGCGACAGGCCCTCGATGACGTCCACATCGGGCTTGTCCATTAGCTGCAGGAACTGCCGCGCGTAGGCCGACAGGCTCTCGACGTAGCGGCGCTGGCCCTCGGCGTACAGCGTGTCGAAGGCCAGGCTCGACTTGCCCGATCCGGACAGCCCGGTGATCACCACCAGCGCGTGCTTGGGGATGTCGAGGTCGATGTTCTTCAGGTTGTGCGTGCGAGCGCCGCGGATGCGCAGCATCGGCGGCTCGAGGGACAACGGGGCAGTTTTGGGCATGTCGCGCGGCAAACCGGTCAGTTTAGCGGGCCCCCGCGATGCGGGCTTGCCTCTGTGGTGCGCGGCCCTGTTGTGCAGAACAGGCCGTTTCCGCCGCCCGGCGCGCAGCGCAGGACGTGCAGCCGGGCACAGCGCCGACGAGGCGGTGCGCATCGTCACGTCGCTGTGGTCAGCAGACGTGAGGCGCAAACGGCGCTGCCGCGCCATGCCCCGGATGCTGTGGCCACGGCTGGGTGGCTTCGACGAGGTGCCGGGCTCGGGCACGGCGGTGATGCTCAAGGTGCCGTTGCTGAACGACGCGCGCCAGTCGGCTGGCACGGCCGCGTCATGGCCTTCATGGTGCGGCACCAGAACCCGGTTCAGACCGCAGCCAGGCGCATGGGCACGCGGGTCGAAGCCGGGTGGTCACTTGCCGGTCAGCGTCAATGGCGAGTTGCTGCCGTGCTGTGTCGACCGGTATGGGTCGGCGGCACTGCGCGCGTTCGGCTGGGTCGACACGCCGGCCAGCTCCTGGCGAGTGGGCACGTTCGACGCAGGACACCGCGGCGCGCAGGGCAACCGCGCCGCCAGGCGGTTGCCGGCGCTGGCGTCCTGCCCCCTGCGGCTACCACTCCAGCGGCGGCAGCTCGTGGAAGACCCGGCGCGTGCCGGCAACCCACTGGCTCTTCAGCGACTCGAAGTAAGGGTCGCCCACATCGAAGCGGCGCTTCATGTTCACGCTCAGGGTGCCGCTCGCATAGCACAGCAGATCGATCGGCATGCCCACCGAAAGGTTGCTCAGCATCGTCGAGTCGAAGGAGACGAGCACGCACTTGGTCGCGTCTTCCAGGGTCGCGCTGGGCGTCACCGCGAGATCGAGGATCGGCTTGCCGTACTTGGCCTCGCCCGTCTGCAGGAACGTCGTCTGACTGCCCGTCTCGATGAAGTTGCCTTCGGCGTAGATGCGGAACAACCGCATCTCCTCGCTGCCGATCTGCCCGCCGAGGATGAACGAGGCATTGAACTTGAGCCCACCACCTTCAAGGAAGGGGCCGTCGCGGCGCTCGATGTCGCGCATGGCGTCGGCGACCAGGTTCGCCACATCGAACATCGACGTCACCGACCAGATGTGCGGTGCGCTGGCAGCCGCGCGTTGGCGCAGGACGCTGATCACCGCCTGCGTCGCGGCGAGGCCGCCCGAGCTGAGCAGCACCAGCACCCGGTCGCCGGCGCGCTCGAAGACGGTCATCTTGCAGAACTTGGCGTAGTTGTCGACGCCCGCATGGGTGCGCGAATCGCTGGCGAAGATCAGCCCTTCATCGAGCTTGACGCCCACGCAGTAGGTCATCGCACCCGCAGCCTTCAGCCTGCCGCGACCACATCGGCCCAGACGCGGAAGCTTTCCAGCTGGTTGGGGCCGAAGGTGCTCGACAGCGCGACATCGCAGGCATCGCGGCCGCGGGCGATCAGCACGCGGCCGACCCGCGGCACGTTGTTGCGTGCGTCGAAGGTGTACCAGCGGTCGCCCAGATAGGCCTCGAACCAGCCCGCGAAATCCATCGGCCCGTGAGGTGGTGGGGTGCCGTAGTCGCCGAGGTAGCCGGTGCAGTAGCGGGCCGGGATGTTCATGCAGCGGCACAGCGCGATCGCCAGGTGCGCGTAATCGCGGCACACGCCGCGGCCTTCGTTATAGGCCTCCCAGGCGGTGCGCGTTCGGCGCGCATGCTGGTAGCCGAACTGGATATGCTGGTGCACGAAATCGCAGATCGCCTGCACGCGGCCCCAGCCTGTGGGGCCGGAGCCGAATCGCTGCCAGGCGATCTCGGAGAGCTGGTCGGTCTCGCAATAGCGGCTGCCGAGCAGGTAGACCAGGGTCGACTCCGGCAACACCTCGACCGGCGTCTGGCCGACCCAGGGGGCGACGATGTCGAGCGCGCCGCTGTCGTTGACGAGCGCGTCGGTGCTGAGCGAGAAGCGGCCCGCCGGCGCGACGAGGCGGCTGCACCAGTTGCCGAACAGGTCGCGGTAAGCGTTGACCGGCACCGAGGGGTTCGTCACCAGATGGTCCGGCCGCACCAGGTCGGACGCACGAGAGTAGTGGATGCTCAACTGCAGGATCATCGGCGTCGGTTGCAGACACTGATGAACCATCTCGAATCCGACGCGGAACTGCATGGTCATCCTTTGCCAAAGCGCTGAGGATGCCTGATCCTGGCTCGGCTTTCCGTTCGAATGCGTACAGACGAAGCGTCGTCGGCAGCAACTGCGTACACCGCCCATGTCCATCGGCTCCGACAGGTGGCTGACCGAGTGAGTACACCGAGGCAAACTGAGTCATGAAAATCACGAAACCTGTTCCCGGCCCATGCACTTTCGCCGGCACTTTCGGCGGCACTTTCGGCGGCACCTGCGGCGAAACTTGCGGCGGCGCTGCGGCTCGTGTCGAGCCAGGTCGCCGGTTCGCGGTGCGTTCCGTGGGCGCGGCGCTGGCCGTGGCGCTGCTGTGGCTGCCGATGCAAGCGCCGATCGCGGCAACGCCGCCGCTGCTCGCGCCGCTGGACGGCGGCGGTGCGCAGGCGGCGGTGCCATGGCGCACGGTGGCCCTGCCCGGAGACACCGTGCCGGCGACGCGTTTCTCGCTCGTCGAACTGGAGGGCAGGCGCGTGCTGCGCGTCGAGTCGGCCGGCGGCTACGCCAACCTGGTGCATCCGCTCGACGGCGCGGCTGCCGGCGCCACGACGCTGCAGTGGCGCTGGCGGCTGGACCAGCCGCTGGCGCGCGCCGACCTGCGCCAGCGCGAAGGCGACGACGCGGCGATGAAGGTCTGCGTGCTGTTCGACCTGCCGCTGGCAAGCGTGCCCTTTGTCGAGCGGCAATTGCTGCGGCTGGCGCGCTCGCGCAGCGCCGAGCCGCTGCCTTCGGCCACGCTGTGTTACGTCTGGGACACGTCGCTGCCCACCGGCTCGCTGCTGCCCAACGCTTACACGCGGCGGCTGCGCTGGCTGGTGCTGCGTGGCAGCGGCGAGCCACTGGCCGCCTGGCGCGAAGAGCGCCGCGACCTGCGTGCCGACTTCCTGCGCGCCTTCGGCGACGAAGCCCGGCAGATACCGCCGATCAGCGCCGTGGCGGTCGGCGCCGACGCCGACAACACCGGCGGCCAGGCGCTGGGCTACGTGGATGCGCTGGAACTGCGGCGCTGACCTGTCGACGACGCACGGCGACAGCCGACAAACCGGCCGAAAACAGGATCAGGCTGGCCCGCCCGGCACGTCCACGAAGAGCCGGGCCGTGTGGCCGAAGTTGGCGTACGCCGTGCCCGGGGTATCGGTCCATGGGGTGGCATCTGAACGGCAGGCTCAGAGGCTGAGAGTTTTTCGAGCGTGACCGAGCAGCGCGTCAAAAGGCGTCCGATCTAGACGCAAAGCACAGCCATAACTCGGGCTATGGCGCGCATTTGCAACGACGAGCGGGCGTCTTTTGGCGTGATGAGTGGGCATGATGGAAAGACTCTCAGCCTCTCAGGCCCGCCCCGGGGCGCAACGCCCCGATCAAGGCCGCGGCAGCAGATTCACCAGCGGCGTGCCTGCCCGGTCCCGGTAGACATCGAAGTCAGCGTCGATGCTGAGGATGTGGCCGATCTTCAACCGCGCCGCGGCTTCGGCGATGGACGCGTCAGCCAGGTCGAAGGGCAGGCTGGCAAAGCGCTCGCTGATGGCCAGCACATCCACGAGGCTGCGCTCACCAGGGCTGTCCAGGCCGATGCCGCCGCGCTGGGCCCAGCGCAGGAAGTCGAGCGCGGCCTCGTTGTGAATGCGCCGCGCCAGCAGCGCGCACACCTCGGTGGCCACCGGCCAGGTGCTCAGCAGCCTGGCGGCCGGGTGCGCCTGCAGCCAGTGCAGCACCGGCGCGTGCCAGCGGTCCGCGGCGTTGAACAGGGCGATCAGCGGGCCGCTGTCGACCAGCACGCGGGGCGGCGGGTTGAAGCGCGGCGCAGGCTCGGCAACCGCCGGGGTGGCCGATGTCGCCGCGGCCGTCTGACTGCGACTGCGGCTGCGGCGCTCAGCCGCCACGGGCAGCCGTTCTGTCGGCCCAGATCTCGCCCAGAGCATGCTTGCGGCGCGTGGCCAGGTCGGCCCGGCCGGCATGGCGGCCGAACAGATCGGCGCCCAGGGCATGGGCCGACGGCAAGGTGTCAGGTTGGCGCTCAAGCCACTGCACCAGCGCCTCGCGGATCACCTGGCTGGCCGATATGCCCTGCACGACGCAGCGCTGCCGCAACCGCTGTTCGAGCGCAGGTTCGAGTTTCACGGTCATGGTCATGGCGATGCCCGGTTGCGTAATACGCAAGAGAATACAAGCGGACTGCGGGGGCCGCAAGCGACGTTGCGATCGGCGATGCGCTCGGCGATGCGCTCGGCGATGCGCACGGCGATGCGCTCGGCGATCCGGTCGACGGCAGCGGTCCGGTATTGCGGGCTGCGGGTTTGACGTGCTGATCGGCACCGACCTGCGCGCGCCCTTCGAGTGGGGCAGCGCCGTCGCGCTTCAGCGCGGCGCGTCGCGCCCGTGCAGCATCGAGCGGATCAGCGGCAGCGAGCTCGAAGGCGCTGTGGTGGCCGCGTCGAAGGGGTGCCGCGCCGGCCCGCCGGCGGCGGCCAGCACGCGGCGCACGTACATGCGCGTCTCGGCGAACGGCGGCACGCCCAGGTAGCGTTCGACCGCGCGTTCGCCGGCGTTGTAGGCCGCGGCCACGAGCACGATGTCGCCCTCGAAGTAGGCCATCAGCCAGCGCAGGTAGGCCATGCCGCCGCGGATGTTCTGCACCGGGTCCATGGTGTTGCGCACGCCGAAGCGTGCCGCGGTGCCTGGGATCAGCTGCATCAGCCCCTGGGCGTTCTTGGGCGATACCGCAAGCGTGTCGAAGTTCGACTCGGTGGCGATGATCGCCAGCACCAGCGGCGCGTGCAGCCGGTACTCGGGCGCGACCATCTGCACGAAGTTGACGATCGAGGCCGGCGCGTTGGGCGGCGGCGGCGGCGAAGGCAGCGCGGGCGGTGGCGGCGGCACGCGGCCCGCCGGTTGCGGCGCGGCTTGCGGCCTGGGTGTTTCGGCCGCCAGCAGCAGCAGCCGGTCTTCCTCGGGCGGGCGCAGGCAGGGCGGCGGCGGGCCGCGCGGCTCGCCCATGCGCGCCACGACGTTCTGCGCCTGCGCGATGCCTTGCGCGGCGGCCGCCGCAAACAGGTGCGCTGCGGCGGCTTCGTCGCGCTCGATGCCGCGCGAGTTGGTGATCATCCAGGCCAGGTTGAACTGCGATTCGGCGTCGCCGTGGCGCGCCGCGCGGCAATACAGCTCCGCCGCGCGCACCGGGTCGCGCGGCGTGATGCTGTCGCCGTGCTCCAGCGTCTTGGCTTCTTCGCGCCAGTTCAATACCTGCATCGGCAGCACCGGCCCGCGTTCCAGCGGCGGCGGCGCCGGGCGCGGCAGGCCGTCCAGGGTCAGCGTCGGCATCTGCGCCGAAGCCACGGCGGCGCAGACCAGCAGCGCGGCGCTCAGCGTCAGCCGGCCAAAGTGCGGGCGCCAGTGCGGGCGCCAGCGCGTCCGCAGCCACAACGACGCAAAAAGCTGTACGGGCCGCAAAGTCGCCTCAACCCGCCCGCGCGCCCAGCACGCGCAGGATCTCGGTGCCGTAAGCGTCGAGCTTCTTCGCACCCACGCCGCTGATGCCGGCCAGCGCGTCCAGCGTGGCGGGTGCCTCGCGCGCCATCTCGGCCAGCGCGGCGTCGTGGAAGACGACGTAGGCCGGCAGGTTGTGCGCGCGCGCCACCTCGGCGCGCCAGTCGCGCAACGACCGGAATCGCTGCGTGGCGGCGTCGTCCAGCGGCAGCGGCGGCGGCTTGCCGGCGCTGCCGCGAACACGCTTCTCGGCGCGCACGCGGCGGGGCGTCTCGGCACTGACGCGCAGCGCCAGCGGCACATCGCCGCGCAGCACTTCGCGCGCGGTGGGGCTCAGCGCCAGCGTGTTGTATTCGCCCTCGGCCTGCAGATGGCCCAGCGCCACCAGCTGGCGCAGCACGCCGCGCCACTGCTGCTCAGACAGGTCAGCGCCCACGCCGAAGGTCGACAGCGCCTCGTGCCCGTGCTGGCGCGTCTTGTCGGTGGCCTTGCCGCGCAGCACGTCGATCAGATGCCCGGCGCCGAAGGACATGCCGCCGTGCTGGCGGAAGCGATAGATGCAGCTCAGGGCCTTGCGCGCCGCCTCGGTGGCATCCCATTTGGCCGGCGGGTTCAGACAGTTGTCGCAATTGCCGCAGGCCGAACTGGCGTCGCCGAAGTAGGCCAGCAGCCGCACGCGCCGGCAGTCGTGCGCCTCGGCCAGCGCCAGCAGCGCGTCCAGCTTGCCGCGTTGCAGCCGCTTGAAGTCTTCCCCGGCCTCGCTCTCGTCGATCATGCGGCGCTGGTTCACCACGTCGGCCAGGCCATAGGCCATCCAGGCATCGGCCGGCAGGCCGTCGCGGCCGGCGCGGCCGGTCTCCTGGTAGTAGCCCTCGATATTCTTCGGCAGGTCCAGGTGCGCCACGAAGCGCACGTCGGGCTTGTCGATGCCCATGCCGAAGGCGATCGTGGCCACCATCACCACACCGTCCTCGCGCAGGAAGCGGTCCTGGTGGCGCCGGCGCATGGCGGCCTCGAGCCCGGCGTGGTAGGGCAGCGCGGTGAGGCCTTCTTCGGCCAGCCAGGCGGCGGTTTCTTCCACCTTGCGCCGGCTCTGGCAGTAGACGATGCCGGCGTCGCCCTCGTGCTCGTCGTTCAGCCAGCGCAGCAGCTGGCGCCGTGGGTCGTCTTTCTCGACGATGGTGTAGCGGATGTTCGGCCGGTCGAAGCTGGCGACGAAGCTGCGCGCGCCCTGCAGCGCCAGCCGCTCGACGATGTCGCTGCGCGTGTGCCCGTCGGCCGTGGCCGTGAGTGCGATGCGCGGCACGTCGGGGTAGCGTTCGTACAGCGCCGACAGCCCCAGGTACTCCTCGCGGAAGTCGTGCCCCCACTGGCTGACGCAATGCGCCTCGTCGATGGCAAACAGGCTCAGCCGCCCGCGCTCGTGCAATGAGTCGAGCATGGCCAGGAAGCGCGGCGTCAGGATGCGCTCGGGCGCGGCGTACAGCAGTACCAGCCGGTGCGCCAGCAGCGCACGTTCGGTCTCACGCGCGGCGTCGCCTTCCAGACTGCTGTTGAGGAAGGCCGCGCTGACGCCGGCCTCGTCGAGCGCGCCCACCTGGTCGTGCATCAGCGCGATCAGCGGGCTGACCACCACCGTGACGCCCAGCCCGGCGCGGTGGCGCACGATCGCCGGCACCTGGTAGCACAGGCTCTTGCCGCCGCCGGTGGGCATCAGCACCAGCGCGTCGCCGCCGGCCACCACATGCTCGATCACCGCCTGCTGCTGGCCGCGGAAGGCGGGATAGCCGAAGACCTCGCGCAGCACCTCGGCGGCCGGCGAATCCTGTCGTCGGGCGTCGGCGGGCGGGGCGGTTGCGTGCATCGAAGGGGATGGTAAGCGAGGGCTCCGGCGGACCCTGTTGATGCGACGATTCGCAACCATTCACCGAGGAGCGTGCCATCGACAGCAAAGAACCCAGCGCCGAAGAACTGCGCGCCCGACTCGTGCGAAACGTCGATGAAGTCTCGCTCGAACGCCAGCAGCGCGAGCCGCTGTACGACACGGCCTGCGGCAGCGTCACCGACGGCAGCTCGGCGCGCCAGCTGGGCGCCGGCTACGACGTGCTCGCGCCGGGCAAGCGCAGCTGCCCCTACCACTACCATCTGGCGCAGGAAGAGATGTTCGTGCTGCTCGAAGGCCACGGCACCCTGCGCGTGTCTGGCCAGATGCTGCCGGTGCGTGCCGGCGACGTGGTGGTGATCCCTGCCGGGCCCGACTACCCGCACCAGTTCATCAACACCTCGGATGCGCCGATGCGCTACCTCAGCATCAGCACCCAGCAACGACCCGAGGTATGCGTCTATCCGGATTCAGGCAAGGTCGCCGCCTTCCACCACGGCGTACGCGTGATGCAGCGGCCGGAGGCGAGGCTGGACTATTGGGACGGCGAGCCCTGAGCCACAAGGGTCTCACCCGGGCAAAGAGCGACGAAGTCGCCGACCGCTGCGGACGCAGACTGCTGAATAAGGAGCTCCCCGCGTTCGTACGCGATGCCATCGCCGGCGAATACCGTCCCCGTGTCGATGAGCCTCCCGGTCCATTCCTCAATGTTGTCCAGGGCGATGGCGCGTGACTTTGACGCCGCCGGCTGCATGACGAGACCAGCTGGACTCGACCGTCCGTTGCGGTGCTGGCTTGTGGCGCATCACTCCAGTTTCCTCGGCGCGGCGTACGCCTGCTTCGGATCATTTGGCTTCTCCGGCCGGGTCAGCTCTAGCAACTCTTCCTTGAGCATTGGCCGCAGGTATCCGCTGCGCAGCGTGTCGGCCCGGCGGCCCAGGAGCGTGGCCAACTCGTCAGCCTGCCACGCTCGCACGGCGCACAGCGCCTGGATCAGCGAGCGAAGCACCTCGGGCGGTCTGCGCTGGCCGATTCCGGCCACACGGGCGGCCAGATCAGGCGGCAGTTCGGCCAGCCAGCGCTCGCGGGACGCTTGTTCCTGTGCGAGCTCAGGGGATAGGCCGGCGAGGTTGGGGGACAAGGCGGGCGGGTTGGGGGGCAAGGGTTCTGGTTTGGCGAACAAGCCGCCGGCCTGCGGGCTGCCGTCCAGCAGCCGCGGCGTCGGCCTGTACCAGGTGGCCGAGCCCCGGCCCTTCTGTTCCAGCAGGCCGGCGCCGCGCAGCCGGCCCAGGGCCTGGCTGGCCAGCAGAGTGTCGACGCGGTTGACCTCGCGGTAGGTGGCGTTGTCGATGGCGCCGTTCTCGCGCGCCACGACGATGGCCCGCGCGTCGGCGTCGCTGAGATTCAGCTCCTTGAAGCGCGCCAACCAGCGCAGGTCGTCTTCGCCCAGGAAGTGGTGGAAGGAGAAGCGGGCGACGAACAGGTCCTGCCCACGGTCGCTCTCGAACAGCGGCGGGGCAAGGCCGGCCTGCGCAGCCATCTCACGCATCACACGCACGCCGCTGCCCTTGGTCTCGGCAAACCGGGTCTCGTGCAGCACGGCAGCGATCTTGGGGTTGCGGGGCGAAGAGCCTGGCTCGCCCAGGTGCTCGGGCGACTTCAGCGAGAAGCCCGGGTTGCGAACTTCCAGCCGGTTGGCATAGCGGATGATTTGCACCGGCGAAGCGCTGCGGTAGCTGCGGTGCATCAGCGCGTTCACCACGGCCTCACGGATAACGCGCTGCGGGATCACTGGGCTGTCGGTACGCTGCAATTCGCCTTCGGGCAATCCAAAGGCTTTGGGCAGATCGTCGAGGATCGCGGCCTGGGTGCGGCGAATCAGGCGGAACAGCGGGTCGCGCAACTCGACTGTGTCGAAGCGGCGCTCGGGGTCGGGCACCCATTCGCGGCCGGGCACACGGATGTAGTCGACGCGGGTCATCGGGAAGAACCGGCGCAGTGCCTTCGGGCTGCCAAACAGCACGAGGCCGGCCACCGTGGGCCGCAACAGGTTGGCGACGTCGCGCCGGATGCAGCCCAGCGCGGTAAGCAGCTCCTCGTCGTTCCAGCGCAGTTCCTCGGCATCAGGACTGGCCTCAGCGCGGGCTCGGCGATAGTCGCCAACAGCTTCAGGCAGCAGGTCTTCCAGTTCGGCGCTGGCCACGACGCACGCGTCGAAGGTTTCCTGCTGCCGACCTTCAAAGAGCACGGGCAGGTCATCCTCGGTGCAATGCTGGTCGGTGCTGCCGATGCGGCGGAAGGCGCCGCGCGGCAGGCCCTGCGCCTTCAGGAAGACCGGCTTGTCCTGGGGCGAGGCTTCCGGCACGAAAACCACGGCCACGGTCTTGTGGGCCAGCAATTCGGTGCGGATGTCCACGCGCAGCGGCCGGTTGAACATGCTCGCGCATTGGGTGGCCAGGTCGGCGGTGAGCTTGTCAGGGTTGTCCAGGCCTTCGACCACGTAGCTCGGGAACAGGGCCATCTCCTCGCGGTGTACGCCCAACAGGATCCATCCGCCGCCGAGGCCGGGCTC
>Ga0335394_10008882_pt1 | contig 11338 bp, 7 predicted proteins | sample MAT03_FD_205741 | JGI IMG/M metagenome (GOLD analysis project Ga0335394, IMG submission 205741) | Freshwater microbial communities from Lake Fryxell liftoff mats and glacier meltwater in Antarctica - MAT-03 (spades assembly) (version 2) ... | reverse complement strand
TGGTATCATCGGCGACCTGGGCATGTACGTGGAGTTCTTCAGCGCGGTCAGCACCGAGGACGATTCCCCGTGGGTCGGCACCGTCGATATTGGGTTCACCTATGGGCTGACTCCCGACATCCAACTGGATGCGGGCGTGAACATCGGGGTCACCGATTCGGCCGACGACATCAATCCGTTCCTGGGGATCTCGTTGAGATTCTGACCCAGGGAAACCTGTATTCCCCACGGCGGCGTTTTCCACCTGCCGTCTCCTTGGTTCGATCTTTGGCGGCCCTTCCAAGTGCTCGAGCCGCGCGGTCCGCGAAGCCCATTATGAATGCCGAAATCGCCAGGAGCGCTAAACCTTCTCCACTGACGTCACTCTCGACGCTTTCCAGGGCGGTCCGGCTCACGACCGCCTACGTTGTTTTGGGGCTACTGTGCATTGCAGGATCCGGGTGGTGGCTGAATCACCTGATTTGGGACGCTTCTCCGGGCACCTCCGCGATAGCCGGGCTCGGCTGGCTCATCGTTTCAGCAACGGTTTTGCCGCTTGGGCTGGGGCTGCATCGAATTATTCGCAAGATCCGGCGTTCGACCGAGCGGCTGAAGCCTAGCGAGGAGCGCTGGCAGCAAGCGCTCGAAGGCGGTCTGGGACTGGAATCCGCAGACGAACGAGGTCTTCTACAGCACGTCCTGGAAAACGATGCTGGGATACGAGCCCCACAAGATTGGCAACACCCTGGCCGAATGGAATTCCCCGGTTCACCCGGACGATCTTCCGGGCGTCCTGACGCAGGTGAATCGGCACCTCAACGGTGAAACCTCCGCGTATGCCAGCGAACACCGTCTCCGCTGCAAGGATGGCTCGTACATATGGATCCTGGCCCAGGGCAAGGTCATGGATCGGACTCCCGACGGCAGGCCACGGCGGATTCTCGGCACCCACTTCGACATCACCGCGCGTCGGCAGGCTGAACAACAGTACCGCAACCTCTTTGAGAATTCCGTCCAAGGCATTTTTCAGGCGGATCCCAACGGCACGATCTACAATGCCAACGCCGCCTTGGCCGAGATTCTCGGCTTCGAGCACCCAAACGAGTTGATCGCCTCGTGGCGCGACCCCGCTCAAAGCTTCGGCCCGACCGAGGAATGGCAGCAGGAACTCCAGCACTTGCTGACGGCCAGTGGGGTGGTCAAGGACTTCGAGCTCCAGCTCCAGCATCGGGGGGGGGACGCGGCTCTGGGTTTCTTGCAACGCGTGGTGCGTCTCGGACTTTACCGGCAAGCTCACTCGTTACGAAGGGACGGTCACCGACATCAACACCCGCAAGATGGCCGAGGCCCTCGTCCGCGACCGTTTGGAACTTCAGGATCTACTGACCAAGGTGGCGGCCACCGTTCCCGGGATGATCTTCTCGTTTCGCATGCGCGACGACGGCTCGGCGTCCCTCCCGTTCTGCACGCAGGCGATCCAGGATCTTTGGGGACTGAGCCCTGAGGAAGTACGAGAGGATTTCTCGCACGCCTTTGCCCAAATACATCCCAAGGATTTGGAACGAACTCAGAATGGCATCGCCGAATCCGCCCGAACCCTCACCCCATGGCATAACTCGTTTCGTGTGCTGCATCCCCGGAAAGGGGAACGGTGGCTTTCGGGCCAGTCCATGCCCCGGATGGAGCCGGATGGCAGCACCCTGTGGCATGGGTTCGTGCAGGATGTCACCGAGCACAAGCTGGCCGAGGAAGCTCCCTGCCTCAGCGAGGAGCGCTACCGCAACCTGGTCGAAACCACCTCCGATTGTATCTGGGAAATCGACCTCGACGGCAGTTACACCTACATCAGCCCCAGAGTTCGCGATCTGCTCGGCTATTCACCAGAAGAAGTCCTCGGACGAACCGTGTTCGAGCTGATGCCCGACCAGGAAGCGGTTCGACTTCGCTCCTTGCTCTCGGACTTAACCACAACACGAAAATCGTTCTCGGCCCTCGAAAACGTCGGCCACCACAAGGACGCGCCGGTTGCAAGCAGCAGAATCCGGCATTTACACCATGAGCGGCGCTAAGGTAGAAACGAGATCGGTTCCCAGCCTTTCGCACGCCCATGAACGGCCACCCACCGCGTTCTCGTCTCCCGGATCGACGGTGGATCGCCGTCCTCGGAGCCTTCGCTATCTGGCTTGCCCCAGCCCCGGCCTCCGTCGCTGCCACGCCGGCGTCTCAAGTGCCGCCCGGGACGCCATTCACGACCGAACAACGATCGCATTGGGCATTTAAGCCCGTGGGTTCACCCGCAATTCCAAGCGTCCGGGAAACCGGTGCCGTTCTGAATCCCGTGGATGCCTTCCTGGTGGCGGGTCAGGAGGCGGCCGGGGTTCGACCGGGGCCCCCAGCCGACCGCGTCACCTGGATCCGGCGGGTGAGCCTCGACCTCATCGGCCTTCCTCCAACGCCTGCCGAGGTGGATGCCTTCGTGCCGGACACCTCGTCCCAGGCGTACGGGACGGTGGTCGAGCGACTGCTCGCTTCCCCCCACTTCGGAGAACGCTGGGCCCGCCATTGGCTGGATCTCGCGCGGTACGCCGAAAGCGAAGGCTTCAAGGCCGATGAAACCCGCCCCAATGCGTGGCGCTACCGGGACTACGTCATCCGATCGTTCAACGATGACAAACCCTACGACCGATTTGTCATGGAGCAGATCGCGGGCGATGAACTCTGGCCCCAAGACCCCGACGCGAACGTGGCCACCGGGTTCAACCGCCACTATCCGGACGAGAGCAACGCCCGGAACCTCGTCCAGCGCCGCCAGGAGATTCTCAACGATGTCACCGACACCATCGGTTACGCGTTCACCGGCCTGACGTACGCCTGCGCTCGCTGCCACGATCATAAATGGGATCCGATCTCGCAGGCCGATTACTTCCGGTTGCAGGCCTTCTTCGCCAACACCACCGCCGTCGACACCTTGCCGCTGGCGCCTGAATCCGAACGAGAACGTCACGCGCAACGCCTCGCAGCCTGGGAATCCGCCACCCACGAACTCCGTGAGGAAATCGCCTGCATCGAAACCCCGGGCCGAAATGCCATCATCACCGACTACGTCGAAAAGTATCCCGCCGAGATCCAGGCGATGCTCGCCAAGCCCGCGCGGGAAAGGGCGCCGTTCGAGCAACAGATGGTCGCGAAGGCGCAGTTGTACCTGGACCCTTCCTCCCATCAGTACCTTGCGCCGTCGTCCGCGGTCGGAGGCCGACTCAAGGGCGAAGAAAAGGCCCGATGGTCCGAGTTACGGGCGCAGTTGAAAACTTTCGCCGACCTTCATCCCGGAACGCTGCCGGTGGGAACCGCCATGATGGATCTCGGACCGGATTGTCCGCCCACCCATGTTCTCCGCCGGGGACTCTGGGACGCCCCCGGCGATCTCGTGGAACCCGGATTTCTCGCAGTGTTGGGTCACGAGGCGGCCGACGTTCAGACGGTGCCTTCCGGAACCAGCGGGCGCCGTGCCGCCTTGGCCAAGATCCTGGTGGATCCGGAAAACCCGCTGACCGCGCGGGTGATGGTCAATCGGTTGTGGCACCATCATTTCGGCCAAGGCCTGGTCGGAACCCCGAGCGATTTCGGATTGAAAGGCGATCGGCCGACTCACCCGGAACTTCTGGATTGGCTGGCCCGGGATTTCGTCGCCCACAACTGGAGCCTGAAGCACATGCACCGGCGGATCGTGCTGTCGGCGGCCTATCGGCAATCCTCCCAGCATCGAGCCGACGCCGCCTCGCTGGACCCGGCAAATCGTTTGCTCTGGAAGTTCCCTCGTCGACGACTCGAAGGCGAAGCGATCCGGGATGGCTTGCTGGCCGTGTCGGGGCGGTTGAACCCAAAGCCAGGGGGCCCGAGCATTTTTCCGGAACTTCCCAAAGGCATGGAAAGTCGGGGCGGATGGCCGGTGTCAGCGGATGCCGCGGAGCGGGACCGCCGAAGCATCTACGTCTTCGTCAGACGCAACACGCGTTACCCGATGTTCGAGACGTTCGACATGCCGGACACCCACGAGAGCTGCGCCCGCCGCAACGAGACGACCAGCCCCGTGCAGGCTCTCACCTTGCTGAACAGTTCCGTCACCCTCGATCTGGCGCGCAGCCTGGCCGCCCGGGTGCTCGGCGAAGCGGGGCCCGATCCGACACGCCAGGTGGAGTCGGCATGGCGTCATGCCTGGTCGCGGCGTCCCGACGATGAGGAACGCGTGGCCGCCCTGAATTTCCTGATCGCTCAGCGGAATCTCCTGGCGTCGCAGATTGAATCGGAATCGCCACCCGCCATGCCGCCGCATCCCTTGGCGGCGAGTGATCCGGCCGGGGCTGCCGCTCTCGCGGATCTGTGCCACGCGCTGATGAACGCCAACGAGTTCGTCACCCTGAACTGACCTTCCGATGCGTCCACCGTGCGGTCACATACAGTCGCCGGGTTCGCGCCGGGAGTTTCTCCGACGCTCCGGTGCCGGCTTTGGTTCGGTGGCATTGGCCTGGATGCTGCACCGCGACGGCATGAGCGCCCGTGCCTCCGCGCCCGTGATCGATCCCCTGACGCCCCTGGCCGATCGACCACCCCACATGAAGGCACGGGCGAAATCGGTGATCTGGCTTTTCATGGAGGGAGGGCCCAGCCACCTGGACCTGTTCGATCCGAAGCCCGTTCTTCAATCCATGGCGGGCCAACCGATGCCCGAGAGCTTCGGCCGACCCATCACCGCCATGGGCACGGCCAGCAATACCCTCATGGGAACCCGCCGAACCTGGGCCCGACACGGGCGGAGCGGGACCTGGGTGAGCGACTGGTATCCCGCCATCGCGAAGCACGCCGACGACCTCTGCATCCTCCGTTCCTGCCACGCCGACGGTCTAAATCACGTGGGTTCAGTGTGCCAGATGAACACCGGCGATATCCTGGCGGGCCGCCCGGCTCTGGGCGCCTGGACCACCTACGGCCTCGGTTCGGCCAACGAGAATCTCCCCGCCTTCGTGGTGCTCGCCGACGCCGGTGAAGTGCTCGGTGGACCGAAGAATTGGAGTTCGGGATTTCTTCCGGCGGTCTACCAGGGCACGCAATTGCGGAACAGCGATCCGCCGATCTTCCACCTCGCCCCGCCTCCCGAGATCGACGACCGCCGCCAGCGGGCCAAGCTGGATTTCCTCGGTGGCCTCAACCGCCGGTTCGCCCGCGACAAGGCCGAGGACACCGACCTCGCGGCCCGGCTCGATTCGTACGAACTCGCCTACCGGATGCAAACGGCGGCTCCCGAGGCGGTGGATCTCTCCAAGGAAACCGAAGCAACCCGCCGCCTGTACGGCTTGGGCGACGAGGTCACGCGTCCGTACGGGCGACTGTGCCTGATGGCCCGTCGACTGGTGGAGCGCGGGGTGCGCTTTGTGCAGTGTTATTCCGGCAGCGGCAGCGCCTGGGACGCCCACACCCACATCGAAGCCAATCACGGTAAGATGTGCCGGCAAACCGACGTCCCTATTGCGGGTCTGCTCGCGGATCTCAAGGCACGCGGGTTGCTCGAAGACACCCTCGTCGTTTGGGCTGGCGAGTTCGGCAGGACCCCCTTCAACGAGAAAGGTGACGGCCGCGATCACAATCCGTGGGGCTTCACCACCTGGTTTGCCGGCGGCGGATCGAAGCCCGGCGCGGTGGTAGGTTCCACCGACGAGATCGGTCTGCGCGCGGTGGAAAATAAGGCGCATGTCCACGATATCCACGCGACAATCCTGCATCTGATGGGGCTCGATCATGAACGGCTGACGTACTTGCACAACGGACGCGACGAACGCGCCACCCTCAACGGCGGGGACGTCGTCGAAGGCGTCCTGGCTTGATCCACAAACCGGCTTTGCCTGGCGACTCGCAGTCGCCTAATCTCCCCGAGTGATCCCCTGGCGTCTGTTGCGAATTGTGGTCCTCACCGGTGCGTGCGGCGTGACCCTCGCCGCCACCACCAGCGGCGCGGAACCGGTGTCGTTCCGCAACGAGGTGATGGCCATGCTGTCAAAGTCAGGCTGCAATGCCGGCGCCTGCCACGGCAACGCCAGCGGCAAGGGCGGCTTCAAACTGTCCCTTCGCGGGGAGGATCCCGACGCCGACTACAACGCCATCACCCGCGATGCCTTTGGTCGGCGCATCCTGCCCAACGCACCGGGCGACAGCCTCCTTCTGCTCAAGGCCACCACCCGGGTCGCTCACGAAGGCGGAGCCCGTTTTGATCCCACCTCGACCGACTACCGACTCCTGCATCGCTGGATCGCTGCCGGCGCACGCGACGACGCAGCCACCGCGCCAAGGCTGGAGGCTCTCTCCGTCGATCCCAACGAGCAGGTGGTGTTGGCCCCGACCCAATCGGTTTCCCTGAAGGTTCGCGCCCGATTCTCCGACGGCTCGCTCCGCGATGTCGGACGTCTCGCGGTGTACGAACCCACAGCCGCCAATGTGACCGTCACACCCGACGGTGCCGTGCAAGCGTTCCGTCCGGGCGAAGTAACCGTCGTGGTCCGGTACCTCGAACAACAGGTCCCCGCCCGGCTCGCTTTCGTTCCCGATCGGCCGGATTTCCTCTGGCCGGACCTAGAGCCTCACAACCGGGTCGACGACCATGTGTTCGCCAAACTCCGACAGCTTCGCATCCGTCCGTCGCCGGTGGTCGACGACGCTCGCTTTCTGCGGCGTGCGTCCTTGGACCTCCTGGGAATCCTGCCCACCGCTGAGGAAGCCAAGGCGTTCGTCGCGGATTCCTATCCGAACAAGCGTGCGCGCGCCATCGACGCCATGCTCCTTCGCCCTGAGTTCGCCGACACCTGGGCGCTGAAGTGGTCGGACCTGCTGCGGACCGAGGAGAAAGCGTTGGATCGAAAAGGCGTGGAACTATTCCACCGGTGGATTCGGGAGGGGATCGCCTCAGGCAAACCGATGGATCAGTTTGTCCGGGAAATCATCCTTGCGCGGGGCAGCACCTACGAGAATCCGCCGGCCAACTTCTATCGCAGTCTGCGGGATGTGAGTTCACGGGCCGAAACCGTGGCGCAGGTCTTTTTGGGTACCCGATTGCTCTGCGCCCAATGCCACAACCACCCGTTCGATCGGTGGACCCAGGCCGACTACCATCAATGGTCCGGCTTCTTCACCCGGGTGAACTACAAGGTCCTCGAGAACCGTTACCCGGACGGCTTGGACAAACACGCTTTCACCGGCGAACAGGTGGTCTACGCCACCGACGAGGGTGACGCTAAACTGCCGAAAACCGGTAAAATCGCACCGCCGCGCTTTCTTGGTTCAGCGAGTCCCATCGACCCCAACACGGATCGCCTGGAAGCCCTCGCGCAGTGGGTAACGTCCCCCGAGAATCCCCGGTTCGCGAAAACCCAGGTGAACCGGATCTGGTATCACCTGATGGGACGCGGGTTGGTCGATCCCGTAGACGACTTCCGCGCCACCAACCCTCCCAGTCATCCGGCTTTGCTCGAGGCGCTCACCTCCATCTTTGTGAACCACAACTTCAACCTGCGGGAGGTGGTCCGGCTCATAGCGAATTCCCACGCCTATCAGGCAGACTCCGTTCCCGACATCACCGCGGTGGAGGACGAATCGAACTATTCCCATAACGTCCCGCGTCGTCTGAACGCCGAACCGATGCTCGACGCGCTCAGCCAGGTGGCGGGCGTTCCGCTGATCTTCCAGGGATACCCGGAGGGCATGCGAGCAGGGCAGATCCCCGGAGTCCAGGCCGTGAATGTCCGGCGACGTGGTTCCGGCAGCGGCGAACGTTTTCTCACCGTCTTTGGAAAGCCCCAGCGTCTTCTCGCCAGTGAGGAGGAGCGCTCCTGCCAGACCACCTTGGGCCAGACCTTTCAGCTCATGACCGGCCCGGCCCTGGTGGAGCTCTTGCGTCGACCGGGGAATCGCCTGGATCAGCTGGCCAGTTCTGGGCTGCCACCCGAAGCAATGCTCGAAGACCTCTATTGGACGGCGCTAAGCCGCGCACCCGCGCCCGAGGAGCGCGAAGCGATGGTGCGACATATGGAAACTTCCACCGACCGGCGTGCCGGGTTGGAGGACGTGGTCTGGGCGCTGGTGAATGCGAAGGAATTCGTGCTGAGACCGTGAAGGCTTACCTCATGAAACCACTCTCCCCCCGTTCTGCCTGCTCCAGCTTCGACGCCTGCGGATTTAGTCGCCGGCACGCCCTGAAGGTGGGCGGGCTGGGCTTGCTGGGACTGAATCTCCCCGGATTGCTGCGGGCCGAAGAACAGGCGAGGCGCATCGGCACCATCAAACCGCGGATCAAGTCGGTCATCTTCCTCTTCCAGTATGGCGGGCCAAGCCATGTCGACATGTTCGATATGAAGCCCGGCGCGCCGGAGGCCATCCGGGGTCCGTATAAGCCGATCGCCTCGAGCGCCGACGGCATTCAGGTGAGCGAGAAGCTGGAGCGCACGGCCCGGATCATGGACCGGGTGACGCTGATCCGGAGCGTTCACCACACCATGAACAACCACAATTCGGCGGGGTACTATGCCCTGACCGGTCATGCTCCAGCAGTCGACGACCAGCGTCTTCGCGATTCGCTCGAACTGTTTCCGGGCTACGGGTCGGTGGTCGACAAATTCCTGCCGCGCGATCCGGAAGTGCCCACCTACGTTTCCTATCCGCACGTCATTCGCGACGGTTCCATCACCCCGGGCCAGCACGCGAGTTTCCTGGGCAAGGACCATGATCCTTTCTTCTTCACCCAGGATCCCAACGCGGCGGGCTTTGCACTGCCCGAACTCACCTTACCCAGCGGGGTGGAGCCCGCACGGCTCGCACAACGTCGTGAACTGCAGCGGATCATCGACCGCCAATCGCGGATGCTCGAGGTGTCCGCGGCGGCCCGTGGCCTCGATCAGTATTATGACCGCGCCTTGAACATGCTGGGATCCGAACGCTTGCGGAAGGCGTTCGATCTCTCGAAGGAACCCGAGCCGCTGCGGGAGGCGTATGGGCGGACCACCTACGGGCAGAGCTGCCTGCTCGCCCGTCGCTTGGTCGAACACGGCGCGCGTTTCGTCACCGTCTATTTCTCGGACAACATCGGAGGCCAAAGCACCACCTCGGGAGGCTGGGACACCCATGGCTTCAACAACACCCGCATGTTCCCGATCGTGGAGAAGTTTCATTTCCCGATCACCGAGCAAACCCTGCCGACGCTCCTGACCGACCTCGAAACCCGCGGCATGCTCGACGAAACGCTGGTGCTGTGGATGGGGGAATTCGGCCGAACACCCCGCATCAATGAAAACGTCAGTCGCGATCACTGGCCGCATTGCTACACCGTGATGCTAGCAGGCGCGGGGGTGAAGAAGGGGTTCGTCTACGGCGCTTCGGACAAGGAAGGCATGTACCCGGCGGAAAATCCGGTCCGCCCCGACGACCTCGCCGCCACGCTCTATCACCTGTTCGGAATCGATCCGAAATCGGAGGTGGTCGCCACGGGAAGCCGACCGCTACCAATCTCCGCCGGAGAGCCGGTCACCGGCATTTTCACCGGAGCCTCATAGAGCCTGGCGTCTTTCCCGGCGCACAACTTCCGGTTCGTGATCCTCGAACCGTTCTCTTTGGAACCGCCAACCCGTAGCTCGCGCCGGGACGTCCGTCAGGTTCTGGCCTGTGTCCGCCCTCGGACGCTTCGCTCGCCCGGTCCCTCCGCGGCGCGCCGGCTTTGGATATGCCGCCTCAAAGAGTTTGCACTTTCTCCGCGATACGGACACAACCGCCCCCCGCGTTGCCGCCAAGGCCGGGTCGAACCGATCGCAACCTTATTCGAAAGCCGCCACCGACGAGATGAAGTCCAAGTCCATCACCGAAGCCCAGTTTCTGTCCCTGCTCCAAAAGATCCTGCCTGAAACCACCCGTGACCTGAAACTCGCCGAGGCGATTCTGGATCGGGTGACGAAGGAGATCCGGTTGATGCGGTCGTTGGAACGATTCGAGACGTTCTGTGCCGAGGGCTCGCTGCCGGATCTCGAGCCAGCCACGGTTGCGAATCTCCAGAACGACCTGGCTTCCACGTTTGGCGAGGAGAACGTTGCCGTGATCCCCGAGGAGACCGGCGAAGCCGTGGCAGTCGAGATCAAGTTGCCGGATCGCACCATGACCAGCCGGCTCAGGGTGCAATCGCCGGATGCCGTTCCCGAGGAAGACGAAGCGAAAGTGCGGTTTGTGCCCTTCCCCCTGGCGTTGCCCGAAGACCCGGAACTTCTCTGGGTGTTGGCCCGGCGGGAAGATCTGGCTCCCGAAGAGGCCATGCGATCCCTCGCCTCGATCGAGGAGGAATTCTGGGCCAGCAAGGGCGGCCTCAAATTGCAGAAGGACCGAGTCGATCGGACCTTCGCCGAATTCATCGCCAACGTTCCAGCCGGCATGCTCGCCGACAGCGGCATGAAGCGGCACTACAAGGATCCGGAGCCGCGACAGACGCTGCGACGGCTGCCCCCTGTCCAACAGGACAAGGCTTAGCCCGGCCCTCACGGAGCCGCTGTGAAATCGTGGGCGGATTCCCCGGTTGTGGAATCCCAGACCCGCACCCTGCCGTTGTGATGGCCGGCGGCGATGACGTTCGAGGAAATGGCCAAAGCCAGAACGCCTTCGCCCGCCGTTCCCAACTCCCGCACCTGCATCAAGGTGTCGGCCCGGTGTTCTCGAAGCATCCCATCGCTCCAGGCGCTCAGAATGCGATCGCCTCGAACCACCAGTCGGGACACCTGCGCATCCACCGCCTCGGATGCCTTCGCGTCTTTCCCGGTCAGGACGTTCCAACTCCTCAGCCGGCCCTCCTTGCTGGCTGTCACCACCCGCTCGGAACCTTCAAGAAAAGCGACGGCCGTGACCGCGTCCTTGTGCTCCCGAAAAGCGCTGATCAAGGAACCGTCGGAAACGTCAAAAACCCGGGCCGTACGATCTCGACTGGCCGTAGCCAGATAGCGGCCGTCCCCGCTGAACGCCAGATCGAGCACCCAGTCGGAGTGGCCGGTGATTGTCCGCAAACGAACAAGCGTCACTCCATCCACGATCGCGATCCCGCGGTCGGTTCCGCCCACCGCGATGCGTGAACCATCCGGGCTCACCGCCAGCGCCAGCAAGGTGTCGCGGGTCCTCAGGAAAATTTGCGGAGCCTGGGTTCCTGCCAAAAAGACACGGCCCGCCGCTCCCGCCCTGCCCGGCGCTCCTCCGGCAAACAGCAGCGTCTGGTCCTCGGCCCGGTAAACGAGGGATTGAATGCGTTCCGGAACGTTCGCGATCCGTTGCCTCAATCCTCCCTCCGACCCCC
>Ga0335394_10008881_pt1 | contig 11339 bp, 8 predicted proteins | sample MAT03_FD_205741 | JGI IMG/M metagenome (GOLD analysis project Ga0335394, IMG submission 205741) | Freshwater microbial communities from Lake Fryxell liftoff mats and glacier meltwater in Antarctica - MAT-03 (spades assembly) (version 2) ... | reverse complement strand
AAGCTTGCGCTCCCACGAGTGAACTCGCGGGGGGCGGGCTGGCTACGCAGTGTCCAACCTAGCAATTAGGCGATCGGCAGAATCAAACACACCAAGTGGCATGTGCGTCCCTCCCATGTTTTGAGGGGCGAGACGCCCGTTCCACGTGTTGTCCGTCGCTCGCAAATAACTAACCCACTTGCAATGTAGCTTCCAAGCTCTTTAGCATATCGCGAACCGCGACTTGCCCGCGACCACAGCCGATGAGTTCGTCTCCCGCAATCCAGCTCTCCACTTTTTTCTGAGCTGAGATTACGGTCGAGTGCTGACGGTTGCCAAAATAGTCGCCAATCTCCGACAAAGCGGTTCGCGTATACTTGCGTGCCAGAAACATGGCGAGCATCCGCGGTTGACTCACGTTCTGGCACTTGGTTTTGGCTCGCAGTGTTTTGCCTTCGAGACCAAACGCTTCACAGACCACTTTCTCAATATCATTCATGCGTACGACGGGATGGCTTGCTCGAATCAAGTCCAACGTACATCGAACCGCTTCGTCTTCGGTCAATACTCGACCGACAACACGTTGTTGTGCCACCAAACGGTGAGACACACCCTGCAGAATTCTTGCGTCGCCACAGCACTGCGTTGCCAGACTCTGAACGATACTACTGTTGAGTTCCACCTGCGACTTGGCGCACATTTTCGTCAACACCTGGACGCGAGTCTTGGTATCCAGTGGATCGATTCCGCATGCCATCCCGCCAGATAGCCTGGCATAAAGATCGGCACCCAAGCCTGAAAGTTCATTCAATCCGCGATCCGCAACCAAAACCACTTGGCGTCGATCCCTGAGCAGCATGTCGATTGTATTGCGAAGTTCGACCAGCGTTCCAGCTTTGCCTAAACAGAATTGAATATCGTCGATCACGATCGCTTCGACATCGCGGTACTTGCGTCGAAAATTAGCAAAACCGCCGCCACGTGCGCTTTCCGTGTACTCGATCGTGAACTGCTCAGCAGTCAAAACCAAAACGCGCCGCATCCGATAGGACACTCGTAACTTGTGAGCCAAGCCGATCGCAAGGTGGCTCTTGCCGGTTCCACTCGGACCGTGAATCAAAAGCGGATTAATCTGGCCAGGTCGCTCCAAAACCATCTCGGCAGCCGTATAGGCCAATCGATTGTGATCGCCCGCGACAAACTCGTCCCAACGGCGTTCATTCTCGCGTCGCAACTCCATCAATCGATCGACTTGGATGTCGACCGATGATCTATCGGACTCGTCGACCTCGCCTTCACTCAAACCATCAGGGCCAGCAGATGCGTTATCTCGCACAACTCTCAAATTGGTCGCTTGCTCAACGACCGCCCTGTCACGCTTCCTGGCCACATGGTGCCCAGGCTCCGTTTTTGTAGACTTCGACAGATTTAGTGGATTGGTGAGGAGCACGGTACCGTCGACTGGGGTGTGACTAGGCTGTTCTGCCTTGGACGCAACCGCTTCGATTGGTGAAGCAATTGAGATTTGGAATCCGAAATGAGGACCAGCAGATTCCCATACCGCCGCTTGAAGATCGTCCCGAAACATTTTCGAAACACAATCGGCAACAAAGGAACTGGCAACTTCGATTCCGATCACATTATTGCCGATCTGCGTCCATTTAGCATCAGCACCAAACCAAAGATCCATCCGATCTTTGCCAATCCTTTGTCGCAATCTGGTTTCCACCGAATCGGCGACAGAACCCTCGAACATAGCAACTTCGTGCGCTATTTTCATCGCTAACTCCTGGACCATGCGAGTCCGCAGATGAAAATCATTCGCCTGCGGTATCCTTTCCAAACAGGAACCATCCTGTCTGATGTCTAAACCAATGGTGCGCAAAATCGCCTTAAAAGCAAACTGGGGTTCCAAATCATAAGGAACCGTTTGCCTTGCTCGCTTGCACTCCATCTGCTCGACGGTCGACGATTCTATGAATGCTAGCTCTGAAGTCAAATTCGAAAACGGATTACCGACTTAAGAAATCTTTTTCAAATGATGAAGATGCGGTAAAGTCCGCTTAAAACCGACGCGAAGGCATTGCCAAAGAATCCGAAAGCGGCGATTGCGGTACGGTGGAAAACCTGTCGGCTGAAAAGGCTCAGACTTCCGACTGCCAAACGAACTGACTGGCCTCGACCCGCCAAAGTGAAACACCCAGCAAGACAACCGTGTACAAACCCAGGCAAATGAGATGAAACGACACTGTCGCGCTCGTATCGAAGAAGCGTGCCATGTCGGCAGCAACATTTATTTTCAAATCGAGCATCTGAAACAACATAGATCGCAATCGAAAGCTCACGGTCAACTGGTTGATTGTTGCCGGTAACGTAGACAGAATCGCCTCCACGAATATTCCGTATAAAAAAGCCAGCACCATAGCACGCTTTTGAATCAAAGTTCCAATGGTTGCGAAAAGCGCTGCGTACGACAACGCAGCCACCAAGTTCAAAAAACAAAGGACATACCAGGTTTGAAAGGGATGCAAGACAGAAGTGAAGGGTATCGCGAGCGTGACGGCCACGGACGCGCTGGAGAATGCCCACAGGACTGCGATACAGTACTTGCCGAGCAAGACAGCTCGCCTCGCTCCTGGACGAACCACTGCGTAACCCCAGGTCTGCGCCTCTAGCTCAGAATGAACGATCGGTGTCGCCCATAGAAGCAGCCCCAAAACCGTTACAACTTGGGGAATCAACAAAAACATCATTACCACGTAGCCGAAATTCATCTCAGCCGCACCCATCGAGCTTTGACGCCCAATTTGCCAGCTTGCGATTCCGATCAGCGTCGGTGGAAACATTGCCATCGCAAACCAAGTCATGATCCGACCAAACGTCAAGGTTCGGTACACCTCGAGCTTGAAAACACCAATGGGTCCCCAAATCCAACTCGGCTTAGATTTCAATGCATTGGCTGGCTTGCCGAGAAGGCCAATTTCGGATGAGTTCATTTTTGAGCGGAGGTTGGGGTAATCGCGTTGGTATTGAGTGTGTTCGCATGATAATTCATTTGCTTTGATCGCTTGAAAAGAAAACTTTGAAAAAGAGGCACCCGATTTCGCACTCGGGCACCGCACCGCTGAGCGGCACTCACTTTGTGAGCGGCAAGGCGCTAGCCGCCCGTATTCCCACTGCATATTCGCTGTGATATCCGTCACCCGCGGCTAGCGCCCAGCGGCTCACTTACGCCAAAGTGAGTGGCATTCGACGCGAGCCATCCGGTTTCGCTGCACTTATCGGGCACTCACCGGACGGCTTGCGCCGTTCCGCTAACAAAGTGAGTACCAATTTCCGCACCGCCGCCAATACGCAAAAGGACATGGCGCCATTCACTATGGACGAGAGATAAAAGCTATACTGAATCCCGACCCGGTGCGTCTTCAAATCCAATCCTTGGGCTGAACCGCAGCAGATTCTTACTTTTGAAAAAGGAAAAAGGAATGAATTCGACCATGCCACCGACTGCCAACCGACCGGCGTGGAAGTCGCTTGAACTCCATGCGGAATCGATGCGGAATGTTCATCTTCGAACTCTTTTCGCTGAGGATCCGGTTCGCGGTGAACGCCTAACTACCGAGGCCGTCGGACTTTTTCTAGACTATTCAAAGAACCGGGTGAGCAACGAGACGATTGCACTGCTCATCCAACTGGCCGACGAATCGGGACTGCGTGGCCGAATCGACGCTATGTTCCGTGGCGAAAAGATCAACATCACTGAGGATCGAGCCGTTCTTCATGTGGCGCTCCGCGCGCCGCGCGATGCCTCGATCGTTGTCGATGGCAAGAATGTTGTTCCGGAGGTGCATGCGGTCTTGGACAAAATGGCTGGTTTTGCAAACCGAGTTCGAAATGGCCAATGGCTGGGGCATACCGGCAAGCGAATCAAGAATGTCATCAACATCGGCATCGGTGGCTCGGATCTTGGGCCGGTCATGGCCTACGAAGCGCTGCGACACTATAGCGACCGTTCGATGAATTTCCGCTTCGTCTCGAACGTGGACGGGATTGATCTCGTCGAAGCGACTCAAGACCTAGATCCAGCTGAGACGCTCTTCATTGTCTCGTCCAAGACCTTCACGACGCTTGAGACAATAAGCAATGCCGAGAGCGCCCGCGACTGGCTGCTAACTGGCCTAGGCGGCAACACCGAGGCGGTGGCTAAGCATTTTGTTGCCGTCTCGACCAACGGCGAGAAGGTGTCGAAATTTGGCATCGATACGGCCAACATGTTTGGATTTTGGGATTGGGTTGGAGGTCGCTATTCGATGGACTCGGCCATTGGTCTTTCGACGATGCTTGCGATCGGTCCAGATCATTTTCTTGCGATGCTTCGAGGTTTCCATCGGATGGACGAGCACTTCCGCACGGTTCCTTTCGAAAGCAATCTGCCAGTGCTGATGGGGCTCATGTCGGTTTGGTACGCCGATTTCTTCGATGCACAAACAGTGGCCGTGTTGCCTTACGAAAATTATCTCAAACGTTTCCCCGCTTATCTTCAGCAGTTGACGATGGAGAGCAATGGCAAAAGCGTCACGCTCGATGGCGCACCGGTAACCTGCGATACTGGTCCGATATATTGGGGCGAGCCCGGGACCAATGGTCAGCATTCGTTCTACCAGTTAATACATCAAGGTACTCGGCTGATTCCATGTGACTTCATTGCCTTTACGCATGCTCTCACTCCATTGGGCCGGCATCACGACATTCTTTTGGCAAATGTTTTCGCCCAGTCTGAGGCGTTGGCATTTGGCAAGACACCCGAGCAAGTCGAGGCGGAGGGCACACCTGACTGGCTGGTTCCACATCGAGTTTTCGAAGGCAACCGACCATCGAACACGATTATTGCCGACCGTCTCACTCCAGAGATATTGGGCACGCTCGTTGCCCTTTACGAGCACGTGGTGTTCGTGCAAGGTGCCATATGGAACATTAATCCGTTTGACCAGTGGGGCGTTGAACTGGGCAAGGCTCTTGCCCAACGTATTCTCCCTGAACTTGAAGCTTCGGAGGCCCCTGCGTTTAAGCACGACAGCTCCACCAACAACCTTATCAAACGGTACCGCTCCGCGCGTAGCAAGCCCTGAAGCACGAAGCTCTGGGGGTGCAGGCTTAACAATCCACGACATTGACAGCCAGTCCGCCAAGCGATGTCTCTTTGTACTTTACCTGCATGTCGACGCCGGTTTGTCGCATCGTCTCGATCACGCGATCCAGCGATACGAAGTGCTTGCCATCACCATACAGGACCGCGAGCCTTGCGGCGTTGATCGCTTTGGTCGCGCCCATAGTGTTTCTTTCAATGCAAGGGACCTGAACAAGTCCGGCAATTGGATCGCACGTCAATCCGAGATTGTGCTCCATGCCGATTTCGGCTGCGTTTTCAATTTGCTCAACCGTACCGCCCATGCACGCCGCTAGTCCGCCTGCGGCCATGCTACACGCAACACCCACTTCTCCTTGGCAGCCCATTTCGGCGGCGGACAGCGACGCATTCCGTTTATAGAGCAACCCGATCGCGCCTGCTGTTTTGAGGAAACGGTGTATGCCGACTCGATCTGCATTGGGATAGAAATGAATGTAATAGGCGAGCACGGCAGGAATGATTCCGGCGGCACCGTTGGTGGGCGCAGTGACGACTCGACCTCCAGCAGCGTTTTCTTCGTTGACCGCCAAAGCAAAGAGACTGACCCAGTCCAACTGTTGTAGCGGATCATTTGAGATAGAAGCAATCGGTCTCGGTGCGGCTAGGAATTGACTGGGTGGCGTTCGCACCGAAGCTTTGGCTTCTTGGGAAGCGGACTGTGCGGACAGTTTGCCATAGATATCAGGGGCGCGGCGAGGAACTCGCAGCGAACCTGGCAAAATACCCGACGCGAGACAGCCTCCGTCAATACACTTGCTCATGACCATCCAGAGTTTGTCCAACTGCGATGCGATCTCAGATTCAGACCGTTTTGAAAGTTCATTCTGTTGAATGAGCGCCTCGATCGACAACCCCGAGTCCTTGCACAATTGCAAAAGTTCTTTTGCACTGCGAAAGGCAAATGGCACCGAATCCTCCGTCGTGCTTAACGCCGCGGGTTGTGGATTTTGGAATCGCTGTTTGAACTCGGTCTTCGAATAGACAAAGCCTCCGCCGGTTGAGAAGTATTGGTCGTCAAAGAAACAATCGCCATTGTCCGTAAAGGCCTTAAACTGCATAGCGTTTGGATGTTGCGGCAAAGTCTGATTGCGTAGCCATAACAGGTCCAATTTTTCGTCGAAGGGCAACTCAATGAGACCGTTCAACCGCATTTGTTTCGTGGCTCTGACATCGCGAGCGGTGGATTGAATCACGTCGGGCTCGGTTCGGTCGGGCAAACAACCTGCTAACCCAACGACAATGGCAATGTCCGTTGCGTGCCCGATGCCCGTCAGTGCCAGCGATCCATACAACTGCACTTGCACGCGAGCGATTTTGTGGTGAGCATCTTGTGAAGCCTGTAGCCTTTCGACGCATTCCCTCCCAAATCGAAACGCGGCGATCATGGGGCCGACAGTGTGCGAACTGGACGGACCAACACCAATTTTGAACAGATCAAAAATACTGTACACGCGATTGCCTTTGTTGTGTTTTGATATGCCAGAAACACTATTATTGTATCGGAACTTCCGCCTCCAATCCAAACCAACCGTAGACTCAAGCGGGTTTACGCCACGAAAAGTCCATGATAATGACATCGTCCCAGTCGCAGCCAAGACAGTTTTTGATTCCCGTTACCAGAAACTTGGTCGAATATGCTGCGATCCTAGTGTGGTGGCTAATAGTCCTATGGTTGGTGACTGCTAGCAAATTGGATGGAACATTTTTGACTTGTGTTGTCATCCTGGGATGCTGGACGAAGACGGCACTCTTTGGTGCCGAAAACCTTAAGCAGCTTTACGACGCGTCTCAGTGCAACCTCGCCCATCATCGTTTCTTGATGTTGATGGGGATCAACATGTCGCAAATGATCCTTTCGTTTGCATTCGATTTTCATTTGCTGCACAGCCTCAATGCAGTTGCCTTCTCAGGCGTTGCCAAAGATGTTGGGCAGTTGGAGGTTCTGTTTGATTTCTTTTACCTCAGCACGCTTAACTTTTCCTTCTTTGGCTACAGCGAAATCATGCCTCAAACGGTGCCGGCCAAGATCGTAAACTTGACCGAAATTGTAATGGCGTTTGTGACGGTGATCTTTCTACTGTCCGACTTCATCAGCCTAAAGGATTCCATACGAAGCCAGCCATGATTCGGCATTAGATAAGTCTGCGGCGGGCCAGGAAGCCAGGGAGACGGGGCGAAACAGAATGCCGATGAGTTATGTCGGCAAGCCAAAGCGTGTCATAGGAAGGAGTTATCGTTCTTTTCGAGTCGTTTTCTTAGCGTTGCCCTCGGTTGCGACATCCTTTTGTATTGGTCCCTGCGACGCTTCACGACGCGAGGTTCAAATCGTCTTGGCCGATCGACTACAACACACTGACTTATCGATAAAAGCATTTTGCGGCAGTAGACTTCTAGCACAGCCGAGTTTGCTATTCTGCAAATCTCTTGCCAGCCCCCTAACACGAATTGGCATGCGCTGGTACAGCTGATTTGCCTCGGCGTCATATCGGCCAGTGTAGCTGCCAATGCGATTTTTGTTCGAATGCGATTGTATGCCAGCAGCATCGTTATCCAAAACCAGCGGTGGACCATCTCAGGTGACTTGCATCGAACGTGAGCCAAGTTCATGTTCGACTTGATACTTCTGCAATCCAATTCGACGTTCCAGCGGAAGCCAAAGAGCTCTGAAATTTCGTCTTTGGTTATCGCGTTCTCCCCTTTGGCATCAAGCATGGTCGTTACGATGAAAAATGGCTGTTGTGTATAGCGACGACTAGTTTTCCCTCGCCGCGACAACAAAAACTCCCGAGTAAAAATCGAAACGCTAGCATTTTGGCGGGCGTTTTCGCACGATAAACGGGATCGCACCCATCTTCGAGATGTCCTCTTGAGAAAATCCGCGCAAAGCGTGTCAAGCATCCGATTCCGAAAATCGCCCAAAATCTGGTTGACAAATGCCCCCCCCTCTTTACAACGTAGAAACGTGTCAACGGTCTAACAGGGGTTGTATGCTCCTGTATCGGTGGCAGCAAAAAAATTCGACCTATACGGTTCGATTTGATCTTTCAAACCAAAAGGCGGGAAAACTTAACCACAACCCGACGCGTAAGCGAGGGAAACGTACAAATCCCTCGCTCACGCGTCGGGTTATGTACGGATTTACAATCAATTCGCACAGGTCGAATTTTTTTTCCAGAACAGAGGCTGTTTGTGAAAAGACATACTGACGACGGTTTAATCTTTTCTCTTCTGACGATGTTTTTTTATCCTGTTTTGATTGTTTTTGCCATTCCCGTCCAGTGTTGCTTTGCGGACGAGTACTACCTGCTAAGTGGTGAGATTTCGTCAACCGGCAAACAAGCTTCGGGGAAGACAGTAACGACGAGAAGTAGATTTGTGGTTGCGTCCGCTAAAGAGGTTTGCCTGTCTGGGATTTCTACGAGCGACGGAAACGAGTCATTTCACATCGCTGGAAAGAAATTCGATCGGCTCACTGTAGAAACCAGTTTGGCGACTGGAGAAATACTATTGGGAGCTAAATCTAAACGGCAGGTAGATCACGTAATTGAGCAAGGGTCGTTTGATCCTAGCAAGCCTCCTCTCTACCAATCGCAATCAATCTCTTTCATCCCCTTTGCGATATACTTTAGTTCAGGTTCGACAGAAATTGAAGCTTCCAAAGTTCTCAGGGGAGAGGCTCCTTTTTCAAATGAGTACGGCACCCTAAGTGTGGAGAGAGATGGCAACAAAATTCGCTCGATCAGCTTCGAGCAGAGTGCCGGTCAGCTAATTAGCGCACAATCTCGCATCAAACTTGAGGACTTTAGATCGAAGCTTTACACGCGAGGAGTGAAAAGAATTGGTTCCAAAGTTGTGTTTGATCCGTATCTTTCTTTTCAGGAACCGGCACTTTGGACCGCCAATGGGACAGTTGAGAGATTACCTGTGTCACTCGATGAAGTTGGTTCTCGTATAGAGCTGTTTTTTGCTGTGACGGATTTCAAGGTTGGCGAACACTTTGCACGCGACTACGTGGACTCTATCCTTTCAATCATACCGGACGGAACGCGCGTTGTTCGAAACGGAACCGTCCTTTATGAGTGGAGAGGCGGCAAGAAAACGGCCGCTGTCGATTTCTCTGCTCTCCAAGCTGGTAAGGAATTGTCTTTCAAGGAAAGAGGCTGGTCCGTCAATTTGATAGTCACCGGTTTATTGGTAGTTGTTTTCACCCTGTCTTCCTTAGTTTTAGCCTTCCATAAGCTATTCAAATGACGCTAATCTTCAATACTCAGTCTTTACGCAGTGGGTCAAAGAGGTACGGAACAACAATTACAGAGCTTGTTGTCAGTATTGCCGTGGTCTGCTTGCTTGTGTCGCTGCTTCTTAACGCAGTGCATTCAGCTAGGGAAGCAGCCAGAAGGTTTCATTGTTTAAGCAACCTTCGCAACCTCTCCATATCAGCCCTTGCTTTTGAGTCGGCAAACGGTTCCCTCCCCAAGGGAATTGACTCGCCGAAAAGTATGTCACACAACTCCAGAGGACTCCACAATTTTGTTGGGCACCTTGTCCATCTTCTGCCGCACATAAACGAGAATATGCAGCACGATTTTTGGGATGGTAGTTATCGGTCACAGTCGCCTTGGTGGAAAAGGGATTTACCGACATGCATCAAATCAGCAAATGTGGTCTTCCGCTGCCCATCTGACGACGCTTCTTTCGCGATTAAGGCAGGAAGTCGGGATAACGGAACGATAATGTGGGCAAGCGGACAGAATAGGACAGTGTCTTATCTGTGGCTCTCTGGAATTCCCCCAAGTCCCGTTTCGTCCGATGTTGGTTTGACGAACTACCTGGGTAATGCAGGACGTTGGCCTATTGATGGACGCGATACGACGTTCCCTCCCAACCAGCAGTTATTACTAGATGAATTTCGCGGCCCATTCCGGATAGGAAGAGCAATAAGGCTTCGAGAGATAACCGATGGGCTTTCCAACACATTGCTCTTGGGAGAAGTGACCGGCGGGTACGACAGCGATAGGCTGCGAATTACGTCATTCGGGCTACCTTGCTCACCAATGTGGACGCACGCAAATGCGGAAAATGTTAACAGTACAACCTACCGTCACCATAAAGACTGGTTTCGATTTAGTAGCTCGCACACTGGGAATCTGTTGAATTGGACGAAGGCTGATGGATCGTGCTTGACGATTGCAGCCCACATGGATTCACGAATCATGCTATCTCTAAGCGGAATAGCGGATTCAAAAATTACACTATTAGATTAAATGGAGCAGTGATGCGCATGTTATCGCTTATTTCAATCTTGCTACTACTGACTGGTTTCAATCAAGCGTCTTCCTCGCTAGCTTCTCAAGAAGAGTCCTCCAGTTCAGATTTCTCCGAATCTCGCACGCCCACGTCCTATTGTGGAATCTATTGTGTTAATGCGGTAGCCACGTCGTTCGGGCGGACCTCAGACCCCGCGAGCATCATTCAAGAAAAGTACCTTTCTGGACGATTTGGTTCCACAGCAAAAGATCTTGAACAATTGAGCTCAGACCTTGGGCTGATGTCCGTATCAAGACAAAACCTTTCCTTTCTAGATCTCGAACTTTCGAACTGTCCAGCGATACTACATGTACGCACTCCAGGCTCGGTTAAATCCTCGCATTGGATGTTATTCTTCGGATTCGAGAAAAATGGTAAGGTACGAGTCTACGATCCACCACGACACCAGGGTTCGCTAACAGAGGGTGAATTGCTTTCAATATGGGACGGTGTCGCCATTTTTGTTTCCGACGATCAAAAACATCTTCCAAAATATTTTTATCCGTTCTTTGTCCTGATTTCGATTTGTGTTCCGATTGCTGGATTTCATTTTACAAACAGGATAGGTCTCAATTGCAAGCTTGAATTTTTGGTTGTAATAGTTGCGTCGGTCGTATTTACTCATGTGTGTTTTCCAGCTGGATTCTTATGGAATCACTTGCCGCAGAGCATTTTATTCGCTGCACATCAGAAGATTTCCCATAAAGACTACTCTTATGAGGATATACGGAAGTTGCATAGCCGGAATGAAGTTCAATTGATTGATGCCAGAGCAGAAGACGCCTTTGACGAATACCGACTACCTGATGCAAAGAACCTCCCGGTCAGCTCGGGGATTTTGGCGATTAAGAATTTTTCTGAATCT
>Ga0335394_10008875_pt1 | contig 11348 bp, 9 predicted proteins | sample MAT03_FD_205741 | JGI IMG/M metagenome (GOLD analysis project Ga0335394, IMG submission 205741) | Freshwater microbial communities from Lake Fryxell liftoff mats and glacier meltwater in Antarctica - MAT-03 (spades assembly) (version 2) ... | reverse complement strand
GAGCCCGACTTGGCTCCATCACAGCCCGCGCCGAGTGCACCTGTTAGCAGGAGGGCCGCGAGCAGCACGGCCCTTTGCGAGTTTCCGTCAAGTGTCATAGTGGATCGACCCTGTGGCCTACGCCGTGCTCGTTACCGAGAAATTCGAGATCGTCCGCTTTGGAATTGCCGGCGCCCCACTTTCGCTCAGCCCCACTGAGGATCCCGCCGTGCGGTGTCCCACCAGAGGTGACGCCTCCAGCTGTCACGGCGCCAATGTTGCCATCCTCCCACGCGATCGGCTTGCCAGAATCGCCTGTTGGAGAAAGCCGGCCACACAGGGTCTCGACCTGTCGAGCAGGGTTCGGGTCGGCAGGATCGGGGTCATAGCTTGGGTGACAGGCGTGATTGTAGAGGCTCATCACTTCGGACAGACCGATGTCAGCGTTGACTGCGAATAGGAACGTCATCCAGTCGTACTCAGTGCCCATGACCGGTTTCGAGATCGGCTCCAGTCGCGCGTCGACGGCGCACTCTCTGCGATTGCGCCAACGTACGGGCGCTTTGCAACTAACGGGTACCGGCGGGAGCGTGACAGTGGCCGTGTCGCCGTTGCGCATTGCAAAGGTTTTGCATGCCTCGGGATCATTCAGCACGCGGCAGTCTGCCGCAGCGCCGCTGGCTGCGGGCGGGTCTAGAAACTCCTTGTAGTAGTTGAAGACGCAGTCGCCCGCGGTGTCGTTCCAAATCAACGAGGAAAAGAACTGGGCGAACCCCTCCTTGTTTGCGCGCCCGGGTCGCTCGATCGACTGGAGGCAGTGGAGCGCATTTGCGGCGTTTACGTGCTGGCATCCGCAGGATTCGTCCATCAGCGGAGGGTCGGACAAGAGGACGGGGGAGGTCACCAGCGCGTTTTGCTCGACTTTGCCCAGGGTGCGGAGGCAGGTGCCCGGATTGCTGAGGTCCTCCTGACAGGTGAAAGCATAGCTGCCACCAGAAGGCGGACCGCCTCCAGTCAGCCCATTTTGCATCAGGTGGCCAAACTCATGGGCGGTGACGAACTTCATCGTGCCCTGGTCGGCCCAGGCGCAGAAGCAGGATCCACCTTCGCATCCGTCTGCGGCGTCTGAGTATTTTGCGCAATGCTGTCCGCCGGCGCACCGAGCGTCGTCCGAGCAGGCCGTGCGACATTCCGCCATCCCAACTCTTGCCGGGTCACAGGGGAAAAACGCCGGCCCAATGGACAACGTGTTCGCGATGACAGCCGAGTCCGCGACCGCCTTGCCGGCGAAGTCCACCGTGCCGGCATTTGAACCGGCATTCACGACCGTTGGGAAGGTCTGGGCCGGGAGGGCGACCCCCAGGTCAACGAGACGCTTGACTGCATGGGAGAGCGACGCAGCGACGGTCGAACCGTGGTCACGCCACGGCTGCGTGAGCACGACTTCCGCAGGCGGCACGCGAAACCCTCGTTCCGTGGCCCAGCCTCCGTTGTCGTCGAAAGCTGTCAAGTGAATGACCTTCTCTGTGAACGCACCGGACGTCGAGCCGAGCGTTACCGGGAACTTCGTCACCACGCCGCCGCGAGTGACCTCGAGGTCCGAGCGAATCAGCATGTGGAGTGAGATGCCTCCCAGCGAGCCATCCATGACACTGTCGTCGTAGACCAGTGCGGCCGTGGGCACGAGCGTGCATCCATTCTCGTCAAGCCGACCGCTACGCTTGAGCGAAGCAGAGGCGCCTTTGACGGCCAGCTCGAAGCCCGCAAACGAGGCCCGATGCCCGCGCACACGCAGGCTGCCGTCGAGCGGCGTCCCGCGGAACGTCTCCAATTGTCCGCCTGGCGTGGGCAATGCTTCATCGACGAAGTACGCGGTCCAGTTCGCGCAAACGCGTGTGTTCCCGGCGGGAGAAGGAGGAGACGAGATGCTCCAACGCGCGGTATTGAAGCCATGAAACGGAAAAGTGAACGTTTGACCCAGCACGCCCAGTACGTTCCGTGAATTCAGAACGTTGTACGATTCGATCGAGAACGGCAGACCAAAGACCCAGGTCTTGTTGACGACTGCGCTCTCCTCCACGCCGCTGACTGCACCCGTCGTCAGGCTCACCTGAAGATCCGCCTTGACCGATTCGTGATCGCTGTATGTGTTGTATTCGATCTGCTGGAATCTCACGTGAACAGGAGCGTTTCTCGTGATCTCGGCGGTGTGCGCATAGACGCCGTTGTTCGCGGGCGTCGCGATGTTCTGCCAGTCGCGGTAGTCGTCGCCAATCTGGCTCCAGCCCCGGAGGTCGTTGCCTTCGGGAAAGCCTTCGCCAATGAGATCCGTCTCCACTCGCAACGTCACCGGCACCGTCGGCGCGGAGAACAGGCCGTCCGGAACAACTGGCGGTATCCCTGCGACAGCCGGCGCAACGTTGGGGTCCGCGACAACCGGCAACACGCCAAAGCCGAGGCTCCGCGTGCCAAGGAACCGCCCGGGCCCGGAGGCGTTCTCGAGCGCTAGCTTCTCCTTACGCGGCGCCGGAACACTGGGGACGCTGCGACGCGGGTGTGGGCGACCTTCCGTTGTCGTGGAGTCCGCGACCGAGGCGGCGCCCGAGGGAAAGGTGCAGCGCTGCGCTGCAACCGTGGCAGTCACGCCGCGTCCTTGAATCGTCCACGTCACTCCCGTCTCCGGCATCGGTACCCACAGGGCTTCGTTCACCTTGCCGGGAAGAAAACGGGTGATGGGCGCGAAGGAAGAGCCCGGATTCGGCGTCAGGAAGTTGCGCGGTCCTGCGGGGATATCGACTGACGCATTCGGCCGGTTCTCGTAGCCGAACGCAGCGACCCACTGACCCCGACCTGAAGAGAACACGCACGACACCACGGGCCTGGGCGGTAGAATCCAGCTCCAATATTCGAAGGGCACGTAGGTCACAGCGACGTCGGGCTCGATCTGAATGCCTTTTGCGTACACCGAGCCCCGATACCGTGCGCCGCCCGTCGCCAGCTCGACCGTTGCCTTGGGAGCGACGATGGCCATATCTGCCGAGCGCTCGAGGCGCAGAGCACTCGTGCCCTTGTGGACGAGGAGCAGACTCTCGGAGGTCGACTGCGTCGATGTCACCACGCGACCGCGAAACGCCCTGACGTCGTCGACATAAAGAGCCACGGGACCGTTGGCCGGGGGGACGGTCACGTCGAGGATGGCGTCCGGCTCGAGCCGCAGACTCGAGAAAGCGTAGTTGCCCGACCGTAGCTTCAGCTTGCCGCGCGAGAAGACGGTGACCGCGCCATAGGCTCCGGGCGGCAGCTCGAGCTGGCCATTTGGCGCGACCGTGCGCGGCTGGGCCGGCTGGGGCGCAACCGGCGCGTCCCAAGAAACTATTGCGGGGGCGGGGAGCGCCGCATGCTCCGTCGTGGTCCCCAGGACGCGGGCGCCGTTCTGAGCCGAGACCGTCTGCTTTGTGATGAGGTTGCCGTGCACGGTTGCGTTGCTGCGGAGCGTCACCCCCGCGTGGGAGGTGACGGGGCCCGAGTGCGAGCTGGCGCCGAGTTCGGTGGTGGTGGAGCCGTCCCGTTCGCCGCCAGTCCGACCTGATCAACGTCCTTCCCCGCCGGCAGTGCGATGGTCAGGAGTGCAGCTTCCTCGGCAGTCTGCGCCAGAGCCTTCTCGCCCGCTCCCTCCGTATCGTCTGCGTGGCCACACGCCATACTGACCAGTGCACCTACCAGGACCAGGGGGCGACAGATGCGGGTGTACATATCCCAGCACAGATGCGGGGCCGCGCTAGGAGTCAAGGCAGGCGCGCCAACTGGTCGATAGTGCGCCGGCTTGTGGGCCGTCTCTAACAGGCGCTCGTGGGACTGCTGGCCAAATTCCAGAGTGAGCGTGCCTTGCGGGCGACGAACCCGGACATGGCCAATTCCCACCACGATAGGATTCGAGCAACAACGAGGCCTCGGAACTCCAAGACCGATGACGAATGCCTGGCGGGCCGGTTCGCTCAGCCCTTCTTCTGAAACCAGGTACCCAGCACCACGAGAGCCGTAATCAGCGCGACCAAACCGAATTCGCCGCCTGTCATCGAGAGCATGCTGTGCGCTATCATGGGCTCTGTGCCCGACACCAGTCCCGCCTTTCCAGTGGTCCTCGGTCTGGGGGCAAATGAAGGAGAGCCGCGCGCTCAGCTGGTGCGTGCCATCCAAGAGTTGCGCTCGGCGGTTGAGGGGCCAGTTTGGGTTGCGGGCCTTTACCAAAGTGCAGCCATCGGGCCCGAGCAGCCTGATTTCCTCAATAGCGCGGCCCTGCTCGACTTCCCGGGGGAACCACTGGCGCTTCTCGAACTCACGCAGGCCATCGAGCAGCGCCTTGGTCGCATTCGTCGGGGCCGCTGGGGCCCGCGCCGTATCGATCTCGACTTGCTTTGGGCCGGAGAGCGTCAGGTCCGCAGTGCGCGGCTGACGGTGCCCCACGCGCAGCTGACGGCGCGCGCCTTTGCCCTACTGCCCCTCCTCGAGTTGTGCCCTGAAGCGGCTGACCCCGAAGACGGACAGCCGTATCGCAGCCTGCTTCCTCGGTTCCATTCCCAGCGGATCCAAAAGATTGACTCCGCGGGTTGGGAGCTGGTTCCGTGAACGCGCCAAAATGGTCACCTTCTGTCGACGCTTCGGACAACAGTAGACAGGTAGGGATCGAGGTGGTACCTGCCCGCCGCCTCATGCCTTCGCAGCGGCCCGGTTGGACGCTTCCGACCACTTTTTGGGTTCGCTCCGGCAGGTCGAGGAATTCGCCGACATGAGCCCGTTTGTGGAAAGCGCGGCGGCTGCCGCACACTCGCCGTTGATTCTTGCGGTGACCGTTGATTTGGACAAAAGCGTCTTCGTTCAGATGGCGCTGTTTGCCGCTTTGGTCGTCGTACTGAAGCCCTTGCTGTTCGATCCGATGCTGCGCGTCTTTGCGCTGCGCGAAGAACGAACGGTGGGCGCCAAAGCTGAAGCCCGCGCCATGCAAGAGCGCGCAGCCGACATCTTGGCCAGGTACGACGGAGCCTTGAAGCAGGCTCGTTCGACCGCGGCTGAGCAGCGCGAGAGTCACCGCAAGGAGACCGCCCAGCTCGAGTCCCAAATCCTCGAGGAGGCGCGTTTAGCCGCAGAAACCATCATGGCTGCGGGTCGCGGTCGCATCATCGCCGAGATCGAGACTCTGCAAAAGGACCTCGCCGCGACGTCGACTGGTCTGGCAGGCGAAATCGGCAGCCAAGTCCTGGGTCGTGAGGTGCGGTCGTGAAGCGCTGGGCAGTGTGCTTGGCCCTTGGCTCGAGTCTTTGCGCGTCCGTCGCGCGTGCGCACGAGGGGCCCGACGGTCGCGACCACGCAGCAGCGGTCCACGCAGCGTCGGGCCTTGCAGCGTCAGCTCCCGAGCATGATGCGGCGTCCGAACACGGTCAGGGTGAGCAGGCTCACGGCGCTGAAGCACACGGCCACGCCCCGCACGTTTCGGACATCAACTGGTTCACCGGCATGATCGGCGAGAGCGCCGACGCGGAGCCGGGCTTGCTCTGGCGCGCACCTGGCACGCCGGTGCCGCTGGGTGCCTTGCTCATCAACACCGCCATCCTTTTCTTCTTGCTCGGTCGCCTGGGTGGGCCGACGGTGAAGAAAGGCTTGGTCGAACGCAAGCAGCGCATTGCCGGCGAGATCGAGGCAGCTCGTGTCATGAAGGCCGATGCCGAGGAGCAGCTCGCTCACTACGAGACGCAGCTCGGGCAGATGGAATCCGAGATGGAGCGCATCAAGGCCGAGATGCGGGAGCAATCGCAGCTCGAACGCGAGCGTATCTTGGCCGAAGCCAAGGCTCGCCGCGAAGTCGTCGAGCGCGAAGCTCACCTGGCCATCACCCAAGAGTCGAACGCTGCGCGCGAAGCCATCTCGCAGAGCGTTGCGCGCGAGGCGATCTCGGCCGCGAGAGCCCTGATCGCGCGCTCCCTCAACGAGCAAGATCACGAGCGTCTGGCCAAGGATTTGTTGTCGAGCGTCGAAAAGAACGTGAAGAGCGAGGCCCGATCATGAGTGAAGGTGTCGTCGCCGAGCGCTATGCGCAGGCCCTATTCGAGCTGGGTGCCGAGTCGGGCCAATTGGTCGTCTTGGCCGAAAAGATCCAGGCGTTCGCCAGCGTCTACGCCGAGAGTCGGCAGCTGCGCCAAACGCTCGAGAATCCCGTGACCGGCCGCGAGCAGCGCGAAGCCATCCTGGCTGAGGTTGCTCGGCGCTTGGGTGTTCCCGAGGTCGGCGTGCGCGGTCTATTGATCCTGGCGCGTCGTCGTCGCCTGCCGGTCGTACCTGCACTGGCGCGTCGCCTTGGCGAGTTGAGCGACGCGAAGAACGGCGTCGTGCGGGCGCAAGTCACCACCGCGCAGAAAATGCCGGAAGCCTACTACGAGGCTCTCGAGCGGCAGCTCGGCGCGTCCACTTCGCGCAAGATCGTGCTGTCCCGGCTCGAGGATCCGTCGCTTATCGGTGGCGCCGTCACCCGGATCGGGGACTCTGTCATCGACAGCAGTTTGCGCGGGCGTCTCGAGCAGGCCGAGCAGAAGCTCATGCGCGCGCTCTCCAACCTGTCTGCTGGCTGAGTCCTCGGCCAGCCATACCTGCCGGCCGAGTCGCTCGCTTTCAGTTCTTCGATTCCGGCGTCAGCGCCAGGTCTTCCCCGAAACTCTCCAAAGTCCCCACCGGTGACGCACCGGATCCAACAGCCCCACCGTCCGAACGGAATCAGCCATGCAGCTCAGCGCCGACGAAATCGCCTCGATCATCAAGAAGCAAATCGAAAACTTCGACCGCTCGGCGGTAGTTTCCGAGACCGGCACCGTGCTCACCTCGGGTGACGGCATCGCCCGCGTCTACGGCCTCGAAGGCGTGATGGCAGGCGAGCTCGTCGAGTTCCCGGGCCAAGTCTACGGTCTGGTGTTGAATCTCGAGCAGGACAACGTCGGTGTCGCAATCCTCGCCGACGCCGCCACCGTGCGCGAAGGCGACACGGTCAAGCGCACCGGCCGCATCGCGGACGTGCCGGTCGGTCCGGGTCTCGCGGGCCGCGTCGTCAACGCGCTTGGTCAACCCGTCGATGGCAAGGGTCCGCTCGACAGCAAGATCACCCGCCGTATCGATATGAAGGCGCCGGGCATCATCGCTCGGCAGCCGGTGAAGGAGCCCATGCAGACGGGCCTCAAGGCCATCGATGCCATGATTCCCATCGGTCGCGGTCAGCGCGAGTTGATCATCGGCGACCGTCAGACCGGCAAGACCGCCGTTGCACTCGACACGATCATCAACCAGAAGGGCAAAGGCGTGCACTGCGTGTACGTCGCCATCGGGCAGAAGGCCTCGACTGTCGCCCAGGTGGTCGAAAAGCTGCGTCAGCATGGCGCTCTCGACTACACGACCATCGTCGTCGCAACCGCCAACGAGCAGGCGCCTTTGCAGTTCTTGGCGCCCTACACCGGCGTCACCATCGGCGAGTATTTCCGCGACACTGGCGGTCACGCCCTCTGCATCTACGACGATCTTTCCAAGCAAGCCGTCGCCTACCGCCAGATGTCTTTGCTCCTGCGCCGCCCGCCCGGGCGCGAAGCGTACCCCGGCGACGTGTTTTACATTCATTCCCGCTTGCTCGAACGCGCAGCCAAGGTGGCCGAGCGCTGGTTCGTCGTCGCCGACGGCCAAGAGGTTCCGGCCGGCGACCAGAAGTTCAAGGGCGCCGATGGCCTGGTTCACCTCGGTGAAGCGGGCAAGCACGAGGCGGAGCAGTCGCTCAAGACGCTGGGCAAGTCCGGTCACTCGGTGAAGAAGGATCCGCACTCCGGTGGTTCGCTCACTGCGCTGCCGATCATCGAAACGCAGGCAGGCGACGTCTCGGCCTACATTCCCACCAACGTGATTTCGATCACCGACGGTCAGATCTTCTTGGAGAGCGATCTGTTCAACTCCGGCGTGCGCCCGGCCATCAACGTCGGCATTTCCGTGTCACGCGTGGGCGGCAACGCCCAGATCAAGGCGATGAAGAAGCTGTCCGGTACGCTGCGCCTCGACTTGGCTCAGTACCGCGAGAAGGCGGCGTTCTCGCAGTTCGCCAGCGATCTCGACGCTGCGACTCGCGCGCAGCTCGAGCGCGGCGTGCGCTTGGTCGAGCTGCTCAAGCAGGCTCAATACGTGCCCTTGGCGGTCGAAAAGCAGGTCCTCATCCTGTACGCAGGCATGAACGGTTTCGTCGACAAGCTGCCCGTATCGTCACTCAAGAAGTTCGAGGACAGCCTGTACAAGCTGGTCGAGTCCAAGCACGCGGCCATCCTCGACAGCATCCGCGAGAAGCGCGAGATCACCGAAGACAACAAGAAGAAGATTGACGAAGTGCTGACGGCGTTCACCAAGGACTTCGCAGCTACCCTGTTGGTCTGAGTCTCGGCGAAACGGAAATCTCGTGGCGAACCTCAAGGACATCCGTAAGCGCATTGGCGCGGTGAAGAACACGCAGAAGATCACCCGCGCCATGAAGATGGTGGCGGGTGCTCGTCTGCATCGTGCGCAATCGCGCATCCAAGCGCTGCGCCCTTACGCGCTGCAGACGTCGCAGGTTCTCCATTCGGTAGTCGGTACGCCGACGCAGACCGACGGCCAGCACGGAGCCATCTTGGAGCCGGCACCCCATCCGCTGCTGGCTCGTCGCGAAGAGCGCACCATGCTGATTTTGGCCATCACCAGCGACCGCGGCCTGTGCGGTGGTTTCAACACCAATATTCTGCGGCGCGCCGATCGCCTGTGGCGCGAAGCCGAGGCTGAAGGCAAGACGGTCCAGATCTTCACGATCGGCCGCAAGGGTCGCGACTACTTCAAGCGTCGCAACGCTCCGTTGGTCGAGCACTTCTCGGGCCTTTGGGACGATCTGGGACTCGACCAGGCCCGTCGAGTCGCACGTGGCATCATCGGCCCGTATTTGCGCGAAGAGGTCGACTCGATCTACGTCGTCTACAACGAGTTCAAGAGCGCCATGACGCAGCTTGTCGTGGCGCAGCCGTTGTTCCCGCTCAGCGCCGAAGCCGTGAACGGCGAGGATCGCGAGTCGCGCCCGCCCGAGCAACGGGAAGAGTACATTTTCGAACCTAGCCGCGAGCTTTTGCTCGAGGTGCTCGTGCCCATGTACACCGAGGTGACGCTGCTTCGCGCGCTCTATGAGTCGATGGCCTCGGAGCTCGGTGCACGAATGACGGCCATGGATGCGGCGACCAAAAACGCGCGCGACATGATTAGTTCGTTGACGCTGCAGTACAATCGCGCGCGTCAGGCGGCCATCACCACCGAGCTCATGGAGATCATCGGTGGAGCCGAGGCTCTCAACTCCTGAATGACACGTCGTCCCTCGCTGGGACGCGCGAAGGGCTCGGTTCAACTTGGCAAAACAAAAGACGCGCTCGGCAAGAAAAGAGCAACGAGGGCGCTCGGCGCGAGCGGGTGAGCGCGGTCTGCCTCAGGCAGCGATCCCCGAGATCAAAAAGCGCGTTCCGAACCTGGCAACCGGCACCGCTTCGCCGGCAGCGCGTCGCGCCGCCGCGACCAAAAAGAACCAAGTCCCCTTGCCGGGTGGACGCGTGCCCACGATCGCCAAGGTCGGCTTCGTTGGCCTGGGCGTGCTCGTGCTCGTCTACGTTTTTGCGCTCTACCGCTCCCAGCAAGCAGACCCCGGCGCCGAGAGCAGCGGAGCGCTCGATAGCGAGACGACCGAACGGCAGAAGGACGTAGCGCCCGAACTCGATCCTCAGGCGCTGAGCGACACGCTGAACGCCGCTGCGAGCGATCTATCGAAGGCAGCGCCGAGCGCAGGAGCGGTGGAGCCGGAGGCAGCCGCTGCGAGCACGTCCGCCCCGGCGCCGAGCACTCCCGCGGCCGCGCTAGCAGCCGCAGCTTCCCCCGAGCGCAAGCCAGCTCCGACTGCGATCGCGACGCCGATCGCGACGCCCACCGTCAACGTTCCAACGGCCGCTCGGCCGATTGTCACCGCGCCCACCATCACGCCGCCGAGCGTGACGGTGCCAACCGTACCGACAGTGTCTGCACCACTGAAACCGGTCATGGCACCGGCGGCGCCCGTTGCCCCCAGTGTGCCTTCGAGCCCGCCGCCCGTTGCTCCAGCTCCTTCGCCGGCGACTCCGTGAGCCGCTGGGACTGACCCGCCTGAAGCCGGCTGACGAGCTTCGACTCGAATCGGCGCTTCTTGACCTGACGATCAGTGCTCGACGTCGTCGTCGATCGAGAACACTTCAGGCATTCGCGTGTACACGAAACGCTGGCAGACCAGCACTAAGAGCATGCCGGGCAGCCACCAAACGAGCCCGATCCCGAGAGAATAAGCGCCCGTTTTTGCCGATTCGATGGTCAGGCCGGTTTCGGGGCTCGTGCCCGGCAAGAGCCACGGATACAGGCTGAGCGCAGCGGCGCCGAGCAGACCGTAAATGTGGAGCGCAGAGGCGAAGAAGGCATGTCGCCGCCGCCCGCGCCGAAGGAGCCAGGGAATTGCCAACAGGGCGGAAGCAGGTGCGACGGCGAGCCAGACGCTGGGCCGCTCTCCGATGTTCTCGAGCAGACGTGGCTGCACGAATAGCGAAGCCGCCGTACAAGCCAGCGCTCCGCCGAGGGCGCCCCACCATAGGCGTCCGGCGAGGGTTGCTGCACGCTCCTGCACCTCGGCGTCGGTGCGCCAACCAAGCCACAGCGCACCGTGCAGGCCGAGCACGACGACCGCCTCCAGGGCCACCAAGATCGTGTACCAGTCGAGCGCGCCGACTGGTGCTTGCACGCCAAAATGCGTCCAAAGAGGCGCGAAAAAGTGGCCCTCCGGCTCGAACGTGACCCCGCGCACGACGTTGCCTAGAGCCGCACCCAAAAGGACGATCAAGAGTCCGCTCGAGAGGAACAAGAGTGCGTCCCAGAGAGCCGTCCACATGCGGTCGTGCACTTGGTGCCGCAGCTCGATGCTCAGGCCACGAAAGAGCAGCAGCCAAAGAACGAGCATGATCGGTAGATAGAAGCCGCTCAGCGCCGTGGCCAGCAAATGCGGGAAAGCCAGGAACATCGTGCCACCCGAGGCCAAGAGCCACACCTCGTTGCCGTCCCAAACCGGACCAATCGAGCGCAAGACCTGCTGCCTCTCCTTTTCCGTCTTGGCAACGAACAAGTGGAGCATGCCCGCGCCCAAATCGAAGCCGTCGAGCACGACGTAGGTCGAGAGCACCAGAGCGAGTAGCGCGAACCAGATCGTTTCCATTCGGGCCTCCGGTCAGGTCGAGCGTGCTGCACGGTCGTCGTCCCGATCGGGCGGCCCCGAGGCG
>Ga0335394_10008872_pt1 | contig 11350 bp, 7 predicted proteins | sample MAT03_FD_205741 | JGI IMG/M metagenome (GOLD analysis project Ga0335394, IMG submission 205741) | Freshwater microbial communities from Lake Fryxell liftoff mats and glacier meltwater in Antarctica - MAT-03 (spades assembly) (version 2) ... | reverse complement strand
AGTGGCGGTACCCTCATCGACGGGCGCATCTGCGTGCTCAGTGGCGTGCGGTCTGCCGGGGACGACCAGCTCATATACTTTGCTGAAACCCTCGTAGCATAGAAACAGGCCGCCGCCGATCAGCAGCGGCGTGATCGCCCAGGGTGCCACTGTCGACAACAGCAGCGCACCAGGCAGCAGGAACAGCAGCTTGTTCCTGATTGACCCTAGCGCGATCTTGCCGATGATCGGCAGTTCGCGCTCGGCGGCGAATCCGACCACGTAGCGGGGAGCGACAGCGGCGTCATCGATGACGATGCCTGCCGCCTTCGTCCCGGCCTTGGCTGCCTGCCCGGCGATATCGTCAAGCGACGCAGCGGCGACCTTGGCGATGGCGGCCACATCATCCAAGAGGGCAAACAGGCCGGAGGCCATCGGTCATCCTTGCTGACTGGTCACACGGGTGCGCCACGGCGTGCCAATGGCTTCGGGCATGCCCTGAGTGTTAAAACCGGACGCGCGGGGAGGAGGTTTTATCGATCTGCCGTTGCGCTGGGCGATGCGGGCGGTTCGCGCAAAAACCGCGCCTGCCGACTGCGCGGCCTGGCACGATATAATCATCGCCGATCGGTCAGAGTCTCAGAGGGGTTCGCACATGAAAGTGGTGGTCGCAGTCAAGCGCGTGGTCGATTACAACGTCAAGGTGCGGGTGAAGGCCGATGGCAGCGGGGTCGATGTCGCCAATGTCAAGATGTCGATGAATCCGTTCGACGAGATTGGCGTGGAAGAGGCTATCCGGCTGAAGGAGGCGGGCATCTGCTCCGAGATCATCGTGGTCTCGCTCGGCCTGCCGCAGTGCCAGGAAACCCTGCGTAGCGCGCTGGCGATGGGTGCCGACCGGGCGATCCTGGTCGAGACCGATGTCGAGCTGCAGCCGCTGGCGGTGGCCAAGTTGCTGAAGGCGATCGTCGATCGCGAACAGCCGAAGCTCGCCATCCTGGGCAAGCAGGCGATCGATGACGACGCCAACCAGACCGGTCAGATGCTGGCGGCCCTGCTCGGCTGGCCACAGGCAACGTTCGCCTCCAAGCTCACGGTTACCGGGGAGCGCGCAGAAGTCGTGCGCGAGATCGATGGCGGCCTGGAGACGCTCGCGCTCGGTCTGCCCGCAGTGATGACCACTGACCTGCGGCTGAACGAACCGCGTTACGTCACCCTTCCCAACATCATGAAGGCGAAGAAGAAGCCGCTCGAGGTAATCAAGCCGGATGCGCTCGGCGTCGACCCCTCGCCACGGCTGGCCACCCTCAAGGTGGAGGAGCCGCCGAAGCGGCAGGCCGGCGCCAAGGTCGCCGATGTGAAGGAACTGGTTGCCAAGCTCAAGGGCGAAGCGAAGATCATCTGAAAGAGGTCGACACGATGAGTATCCTGGTCATTGCAGAACATGATGAAGGCGTGCTCAAGCCGAGCACATTGAACGCTATCACCGCCGCTTCGAAGCTTGGCAGCGAGATCGCGGTACTGGTCGCCTCGGATCGGGCCGAGCCGGTGGCTGCAGCGGTGTCGAAGGTGGCCGGCGTGACCCGGGTGCTGGCGGTGCAGGCTCCTTATTACGGCAAGCCGACGGCAGAGAACATCGCGGCACTGGTGCTGTCGATCGCGCGCAGCTATACCCATGTGCTGGCCCCGGCCACCAACTTCGGCAAGAACTTCATGCCACGGGTCGCCGCGCTGCTCGATGTCGCGCAGATATCGGAGATCTCCGCGGTGGTGTCTGCGGATACCTTCGTGCGTCCGATCTATGCCGGCAACGCGCTGGCGACGGTGCAGTCGAAGGACCCGATCAAGGTGATCACCGTGCGCTCGACCGCTTTCGATGCGGCTGCCGAGGGCAACAGTGCGCCGATCGAGTCGGTGGCGGCAGTGGCCGATGGCGGGCAGACCGAAGTGACCGGACGCAACCTGACCAAGACCGCGCGGCCCGAGCTGACTGCGGCGCGGATCATCGTGTCGGGTGGGCGCGGCATGGGCAACGGCGAGAACTTCAAGCTGCTGGAAGCGCTGGCCGACAAGCTGGGTGCGGCAGTCGGTGCTTCGCGCGCTGCGGTCGATGCCGGTTTCGTGCCCAACGACTATCAGGTCGGCCAGACTGGCAAGGTCGTCGCGCCCGATCTTTACGTCGCAGTCGGTATCTCCGGGGCGATCCAGCATCTGGCTGGAATGAAGGACAGCAAGGTGATCGTGGCGATCAACAAGGACGCCGAGGCACCGATCTTCCAGGTGGCCGATTACGGCCTGGTCGCCGACCTGTTTCAGGCGGTGCCGGAACTTACCGCCGAACTCGGCGCCTGAGGGCGGGCGGCGGGCCGGCTGGTTTCGCAGCGCGCAGTTTCGATTCGCCTGGGGACTGCGCATCATGGCCGAGTCTGTCAGCACTGTGGCATGGCGGGCGCCGCTTGACGATCTGCGCTTCGTCATCGCAGATGTCGTCGGTTGGGATCGTTACCCCTCGAGCGCTGACGGCGGCTTCGACCGGGCACTGACTGACGACATCCTTGCCGAGGCCGGGCGTTTCGCCGAGCAGCGGCTCGCCCCGCTGGACGCGGTCGCCGACCGGGCGGGGGTGCAGTGGAAAGACGGGCGGGTGACTACCGCGCCTGGCATGGTCGAGGCGTGGCAGGCGTTCTGTGCCAACGGGTGGAACGCTCTGGATGCGCCAGTCGAATCCGGTGGCCAGGCACTGCCGCATCTGCTCGCCTGCGCGGTCGAGGAACTCTGGGCGGGTGCAAACCTGTCGTTCAGTCTGGCGCCGATGCTGACCTCGGCGCTGGCCGCCACCCTGGTGCGTCATGGCTCGCCCCAGCAGCGGGCGCTCTGGCTGCCCCGGCTGGTGTCCGGCGAATGGACCGGCGCGATGAATCTCACCGAGCCGCAGGCGGGGTCGGATCTTTCCGCTGTGCGCACCCGTGCGGTAGCTGAAGCCAGCGCCGATTCCGTCATGGCAGCGGCCGCCGCGGTGGACAACGGTGCGGCGGGCGACGCTGCAGCCGGCAACCGTGAGTCGGGGAACGATGCGGGTCAGCGCTACCGACTGTTCGGCACCAAGATCTACATCACCTGGGGCGAGCATGACCTCACTGGCAATATCGTGCACCTGGTCCTGGCGAGGACGGCGGACGCGCCGCCCGGGGTAAAGGGCCTGTCGCTGTTCATCGTGCCCTCGGTGCTGGTCGATGAGAGGGGCGGTCTGCTCGGACGAAACGATGTGCGCTGCGTATCGGTCGAGCACAAGCTGGGCCTGCATGGCTGCCCGACCGCTGTGATGGCATTCGGCGATGGCGAGGGTGCGCTCGGCTGGCGGCTCGGCGAAGCGCACCGCGGGCTCGAGTACATGTTCACCATGATGAATCGTGCGCGGCTGGCGGTCGGCGTCGAAGGTGTCGGCCTGTCGGAACGCGCTTTCCAGCTCGCGCACCGCTATGCGCTCGAGCGTGTCCAGGGGCGCGCGATCGGCACTGACACGCCCCGCGCAGTGCCGATCATCGAGCATCCGGACGTGCGCCGCATGCTGCTGTCGATGCGGGTGTCCACCGAGGCCGGACGCGCATTCGCACTGCAGACCGCGATGCTGCTCGACGCCTCGCAGCAGGATGCGCAGGCCATGGCACGGCTCGAACTGTTCACGCCGATCGTCAAGGGCTGGTGCACCGAGCAGGCGGTCCTGAACGCCTCGACTGGTATCCAGGTGCATGGTGGCATGGGCTACATCGAGGCCACCGGCGCGGCGCAGGTGTTGCGCGATGCGCGGATCACGCCGATCTACGAAGGTACGACCGCGATCCAGGCCAACGACCTGCTCTGGCGAAAGCTGCGCCGAGACGATGGTGTGGCCTTGAACGACTGGCTGGCCGAGGTCGACCGGGTAGCGGCTGCTATTGGCGCCTGCCGCTTTGCCCATGCGATGGAGGTGTCGCGCGCGCTGGCTGCGGCGAGCGCACAACTCACCGAGTCCGTGGGGTTCCTGCTGCGTTTCACTGAGCGCGATCCAGCGGGTCTGCGCGAGTGTGCGGCGGCCGCGGTGTCGCTGCTCGAACTGTCCGCAGTGGTGGCCAGTGGCTGGATGATGGCGCGCAGCGCGATCGCCGCCGAGTCCGCCCTTGCGCGCGGCGACCCGCGCGTCAGGCTGCTTGCACGCAAGCTCGATCATGTGCGCTTTCACGCGTCTACCGTGCTGCCGATGGCCGGTCTGTTCTCGGCACAGATCCGCGGTGCGGGCGAGGCAATCCTGTCCGCCGACCTGAGCGCCGACTACTGAATCGACCCGCCGCGCTGCGCTGGGGCGATGAATGGCGCACCTGAGGGTGCCCGCTTGAAGCGAACGCTGATCAGCGTTCCGCGGCCCTGCGCACCGTCGTCGATCGAGATCGTGGCGCCATGCGCGTTGACGATCTCCTGCACGATCGCCAGCCCGAGTCCGCTGCCGTCGCCGGCTGCGCCCGGCACCCGGTAGAAGCGCTGGAACACCTGACTGCGCTCTTGCTGGGCGATGCCCGGACCATCGTCTTCCACGCTGAGCACCGATTGTTCGCCGGCGGTCGTGGTGCGCACCGTGATGCGCCCGCTGTCGGGCGTATAGCGGATCGCGTTCTCGAGGAGGTTGTCGAGCAGGTCGCGCAGCAGTCGCGCATCGCCCAGTATCGGCGCCGGCTCCAGCTCGAAGCCCAGGTCGAGATCCTTCAGCAGCGCGCGCGGCACCCAGAGCGAGGCCGCGTCCTGCGCCACCGAGCGCAGGTCGATCGGGCGCGGGGCTTCGGCGCGATGGCCGCCAGGCTCGGCACGTGCCAGTGCGAGCAACTGGTTGGCCAGATGCGAGGCGCGCACGGTCGCGCCATGAAGCTGCTTCAGGCTGTGCACGAGCGCTGTCGGCGCGGGCTGGCGAAGCGCCAGTTCGACCTGAGTCTGCAGGCCGGCCAGCGGCGTACGCAGCTGATGTGCAGCGTTGGCGGTGAACCGCTGCTGGGCGCCCAGTGCATCGTGCAGGTCAAGCAACAGCTCGTTCAGGGTATGTACCAGCGGCCGTACTTCGCTGGGCGCATAGCTCCCATCCAGCGGACGCAGGTCGCGTGCCGAGCGTTCCGCGATCTCGGCGCGCAATCGCTCGAGCGGCGCGAGGCTGCGCCGGATACCGAACCAGACCAGGACCATGGCAACCACCGCAATCAGCAGCGCCGGTATCGTCTCGCCAACCAGGATCTCGCGCGCCAGCCGGTTGCGCTTGAGCAGCGTCTCGGCCACCTGGATCACGATCGGGCCCTCCGCGCTGGGCAGAAACAGCGCGGCTACGCGCACCTTCTCGCCGGCGACCCTGCTGTCGTAGAACATCCGATGGCCATCCGGGGCCATCGATGGGGGTTTCGGCACCTCGGTCTGGCCGGCCAGCAGTTCTCCCGCTGCGCTGGTGACTGAAAGGTATCTGCGGTCGACGCTGTCCGCCCTGAGCATGTCCTGCGCGACCTTGGGCAGGTCGACCACGCTTCGGTCGCCCACCGTCTTGACATGGGCTGCCAGGGTCAGCGCAGGGTCGAGCAGCGCGCGGTCATAGGCGACGTTGGCCGAGCGCAGGGCGACTGCATAAGAGAGCAGGGCGCCCGAGACCAGCAGCACCGCGAGTGGCGTGACCAGCCAGCGAAGAAGCTGTTGGCGCAGGCTTCGGCCAGTTGGGCGATCGGATACAGGCAGTACTGGGCCGATAGGCGTTCCGGGTTTGCGATCGCCAGAACTAGCCCGGCTCATTCTGCTCTTCGAGCAGATAACCGAAGCCACGCACCGTGCGGATACGGACGCCGCCGGACTCGATCTTGGCGCGCAGCCGTGACATGTAGACCTCGATCGCATTCATCGACAATTCCTTGTCCCAATTGGACAGGGCCTGCATCAGGTTCTCCTTCGAGACGACCTGGCCCGCCCGCAGCATCAGGTTCTCCAGCACGCTCCACTCGCGGCTGGTGAGATCGATCGGCTGGCCGTTCAGTGTCGCCCGGCGTGCGATGGTGTCGAGCACCAGCGGGCCATTGCGCAGTTGCGGGTTCTTGCTCGCCTGACCGCGGCGCAGCAGCGCGCGCACCCGGGCCTCGAGTTCCGGCAGCGCGAACGGCTTGGGCAGATAGTCGTCTGCGCCCAGGTCCAGGCCGTGCACCCGGTCTTCCACCGCGTCCCGCGCGGTCAGGACCAGCACCGGCACATACTCCGGACGCTTGCGCAGCCGACGCAGCACCTCGAAGCCGTCGATACCGGGCAGGCCGATGTCGAGCACGATCAGATCGAAGCGCTCGCGCAGGAATGCCGCCTCGGCCGCCTCGCCAGTCACCACATGCTCGACCCGCAGTTCCGACTCCCCGAGGATGCGGGTCAGTCCGTCGGCCAGTGTCGCGTCGTCTTCAACGATCAGAATCTTCAATTGCCCTCCCGAGAGGTCGTGAAATCAGAATACTGACAGTCTGCGCTTCGAACCTTGCGCCAGACTTTCCCGCAGCGCAAGGCCCTGCGTCGAGTCTGGCCGGCTGGCGGTAGCCGTGCGCATCAGTGGCAGGTCGCAGCCCGGATCGGGTCGGTCGGCTGACCAGCGGCTCTACGGCTAATGATCGCCTAACGGGTCTTGTCAAGTCCGTATGCCATACTTACGTCAAGCTTTCTAACGTCTTTTCTGACGTCTTTGACGGCAAACGATGACGGGCAGCGAGGGAGGCGCGGCCTGTCTTGAGCAGTGCCTGCGAGTTTTTGAACACTGTTCTACCAGGAACGGAACGGAGTGGATGCTGTGGTTGTGCTGCGTCGGAAATGCGGGTTTGTATTGCGGGTGTCAGGGTGATGGGTGTGTCGTGCGCACCGCCGTCCACGGCATTGATGTTGGCGATGCTGGTGTTGTCCGCTGGCGCGATCGGGGCAACAGTGCCCGCGCAGCCCCGGCTGGCGAGCGAGACTATTCCCGGGGCAGCGGGCACCAAGTTGTTGACCATTGGCGAGGCGCTGCTCCTGGCCGAGCGCAACAACCTGTCTCTGCAGGTCGGTGCGGCGCGGCAGGAGAGCGCGCGTGCGGCCGGGATCACCGCGCGTCAGCGCCCGAATCCAGATCTGGAAGTGCAGGCTGGCCCGGTTCGTCCGCGCTCGCTCGGGGGGCCTGACGGCACCGGCTATGGCTTCAATCTGGCTCAGCCGCTCGACTACTCGAACGTGCGCGAGGCGCGCAGCCGGGTCGCCGATGGCAGTGTTCAGGGCGCGGAGGCTGCTTTGCTTGCACTGCGCCGGTCACTGCAGGCACGGGTCAAGACTGCGTTCTATCAGGTTCTGCAGCGGCTGGAGCAAGTGCGCATCGCAGAAGAGGAGCTGGTCACGCTGCAGCAGATTCGCGAGCGGGTGAATCTGCGGGTGCAGTTGGGCGAGTCCCCACGTCTGGACCTGATTCGCGCCGACACCGAGGTGCTCAACGCTCGGCGCAACCGCGACTCAGCAAGCACCCGTGTCGAGCAGGCGCGAGGCAGTCTTTTCGTTCTGGTGGGCATCGCCCTGGGCGACCCGGTTCGGCTGGACGGCGGGTTGCCGGCGTTCGCAGCACTACCCCCGCTCGCCGACATCCGCGACCGCGCGCTTCGCAGCAATCCGGAACTGGCTCAGTTCGAGGCCGAGCGGCGACGGGCGCAGGCGCGGGTCGATCTGGAGCAGCGTCTGCGTACGCCTCAGGTCACCCTGCGTGCCGGGCGCGAAGTCACCCCCGATCAGGGTGTCTGGCGTTTCGGGCTGTCGGTGCCACTGCCACTGTTCAATCAGCGGCAAGGACAGATTCGCGAGGCGCAAGCCGAGTCGGCAGTGGCCGACGCCCAGTTGGAATCCCGGCGACAGGTGCTTGCGGGCGAACTCGACTTCGCGCTCACCAGCTACGCCATTGCCCGCCAGCAGGTCGATGCTTTCGAAAGCGGCCTGTTGCGCCAGGCGGAGCAGACGGTACGGGTGGCCGAAGCAGCCTATCGCTTCGGCGAGCGCGGAATCATCGAATTCCTCGATGCCCAACGCACGCGCCGCCTGGTCAGGCAGGACTACATCAACGCTTTGTATGAGGCACGCTATGCGCTCCTCGAGATCGAGCGTTTGGCGGGATTCGATCTGCAAGAGGAAAAGAAATGAACCATCACGCGAGGCGTGTCGTCGGCTTGCTTGGGGCCGTCGCCCTGGGTCTGGGAAGTGCGGCCTTTCTCGGGGGCTGCGGCAAGGAGCCGGTGAAGCCGGCGGCTGCACCGGCGCGTGACCCGGGGCAGGTGCGCGCCGCCGAGTCGTTGCTCGCGCGGCTGCAGGTGTCCGAGCTGGTCGAGGTGGACATCCAGCAGTCGCTGCGGGTTGCTGGCAGCGTGCATGTCGACGAGGAGCGGGTCGCACGCATCGGCTCTTCGGTCACCGGAAGGATCACCGATGCGCCCGGGGTGCTCGGGCTGGAGGTGCGTGCCGGGCAGGCGCTTGCGCGGCTGGACAGCAGCGAGCTGGCCGGCGTACAGCGCAATTTCCTGAAGGCTGGCCTCGATATGGAGCTTGCGCAGCGCGCAGTCGAGCGCGCCAAGCTGCTGTTGTCGGCCGATGTTATCGGCTCGGCCGAACTGCAGCGGCGCGAGAGCGAGCTGTTGTCGGCCGAGGCGGAACTGCGCACCGAGCGGGGCAATCTGCTCATCCTGGGCATGAGTGGCGAGGCGATCGAGCGACTGGAGAACAACCGGGCGATCGTCCCGGTGATCTCGATCACCTCGAAGCAGACCGGTACGATCATCGAGCGCAAGGTCACGGTGGGGCAGGTGGTGCAGCCGGCCGACCTGCTGTTCACCGTCGCCGACCTGTCCCAGGTCTGGGTGGTGAGCGAGGTGCCGGAAGAGCTGGCGTTCGGCGTCGGGGTGGGTGAGCCGGTCGAGGTCGAGATTCCTGCCCTGCGTGACCGGCGCATCGCCGGCAAGGTCACCTTCGTCGGCAGCACGGTGAACCCGGAGACCCGGACGATCACGGTGCGCACCACCCTGCTCAACCCGGACCGTTCGATCAAGCCGGCGATGTTGGTGACCATGTCGATCCGCGAGCCGGTGCGCCGGGCGCTCGCTGTGCCCTCTGGTGCGGTGGTGCGCGAGGCCAACCAGGATCATGTGTTCGTGCGCCTGCAGCCCGATCTGTTCCAGCTTCGCCCGGTCAAGCTTGCACCGGAGACCGCCAACGGCCTGCGGCCGGTGCTGGCAGGCGTCTCGGCAGGCGAGACGATCGTGACCGACGGGGCGTTCCATCTTAACAACGAGCGTAACCGCCAATGATCGAGATGGTGATCCGCACCAGTCTGCAGCAGCGGCTGGTGTTGCTGGTGGTGTTCATCGTACTCGGCCTTTTCGGTGCGCGCTCGGTGCAGAACCTGTCGCTCGACGCGTTCCCGGACGTGACCAATGTCCAGGTGCAGGTAGCCACCGAGGCGGCCGGGCGATCGCCGGAGGAAGTGGAGCGCTTCGTCACCGTGCCGATCGAGATCGCGCTGACCGGCCTGCCCGGCCTGGTCGAGCAGCGTTCGCTGAACCGTGCCGGATTGTCGTTGGTGACGCTCGTCTTCACCGATGCTACTGACATCTACTTCGCGCGCCAGGTGGTCCTTGAACGACTGATCGAGGTGCAGTCGCGGCTGCCCAGTGATGTGGTGCCGGTACTTGGTCCCGTGTCCACTGGACTTGGCCAAGTCTACCAGTACACGCTGGAGCGCCCGGATGACGGCAAGCGGGCGTTAAGCCGCGAAGAGCTGACCGAGCGGCGCATCGTGCAGGACTGGGTGGTACGGCCGCTGCTGCGAAGCATCCCGGGCGTGACCGAGGTGAACACGCACGGCGGCTATGTACGGCAGTATCAGGTGATCGCCGATCCCCAGCGCATGCGCGGCTTCAACGTGACCCTGGCCGAGATCTATACCGCACTGGAACGTAACAATGCCAACAGTGGCGGGGGAGTTCTCGCGCGCGGCGTGGAGCAGTCCATCATCCGCGGGATCGGCCTGGTGCGTACGCTCGAGGATCTCGGCAACATCGTCATCAAGGAGGTGGGCGGCACACCTGTTTTTCTGCGAAGTGTGGCCAAAGTGAGCCTGGGCGAAGAGGTTCGTGCCGGCGCCGCGGTGAAGAACGGGGATACCGAGGCTGTCGCCGGTATCGTGATGATGATTCGCGGCGGCAATGCGCGCGAAGTGGTGAACCGGGTAAAAGTACGAGTCGACCAGATAAACGCACAGGGCATGCTGCCGAACGATCTCAAGATCGTGCCCTTCTACGATCGTACCGAACTCGTCGATTCGGCCCTCTGGACGATCGTCAAGGTGCTGCTCGAGGCGATTCTGTTCGTGGTGATCGTGTTGTTCGTATTCCTCGGCGACCTGCGCTCCAGCCTGATTGTGGTCGCGACGCTGATCCTCACGCCGTTGCTCACCTTCATGGTGATGAATCACTATGGAATATCGGCCAACCTGATGTCCCTCGGCGGACTGGTGATCGCGATCGGGCTCATGGTCGACGGATCCGTGGTGGTGGTCGAGAATACGTACAAGCGGCTGGGCGAGGCAGGCGACTCCGGGGAGAGCCGGTTGCGCGTGGTGTTGCGCGCGGCCTCCGAGGTCGGGGTGCCGGTCGTCTTTGGCATGGGCATAATCATCATGGTGTTCATGCCGCTGCTGACGCTGACCGACATGGAAGGCAAGATGTTCTCGCCGCTGGCACAGGTAATCGGAATAGCGCTGGCGATATCCCTGGTACTGTCGCTCACGCTCACCCCGATCCTCTCCTCGTACATGCTCAAGGGCGGGGCAAATCACGACACGTTCGTGCTCCGTCTGATCAAGCCGGGATACCTGCGGCTGCTGGGTTGGTCCATTGCCCACGAAAAGACGGTGGTCGCGGTGGCGGTGGGGCTGCTGATCGCCGCAGGCGCAGCGTTCCCCTACCTCGGGACATCGTTCTTGCCGGTGATGCAGGAAGGTTCTGTCACCCCGCAGACTGTCCGTGTGCCTTCGGTGTCGCTCGAAGAATCGATCCGAATGGAATTCGAGGCAATGAAGCTTGTGGCGGCGGTTCCGGGCGTGCGTTCCGCCGTGTCGCTGATCGGGCGTGGCGAAAATGCGGCGGACCCGGCGGGCGTCAACGAGTCCGAACCGGTCGTGAGCCTGCTCCCGCCGGGAGAACGACCAGCGGGATTCAAGCTGCAGTCCGACGTGGAACGCCGGATCCGCGAGGTACTTTCAGTCCTGCCCGGCGTCCAGCTTGTGATGAGCCAGCCGATTCAGGATCGAGTCGACGAGATGTTGACTGGCGTGCGGTCGCAG
>Ga0335394_10008871_pt1 | contig 11350 bp, 10 predicted proteins | sample MAT03_FD_205741 | JGI IMG/M metagenome (GOLD analysis project Ga0335394, IMG submission 205741) | Freshwater microbial communities from Lake Fryxell liftoff mats and glacier meltwater in Antarctica - MAT-03 (spades assembly) (version 2) ... | reverse complement strand
TAAATTTGCAAAAAAATATCAAAAAGCATTTAACATTTAATTGCCTCATTTAAAAAGTGTACGTCTGAAAATAATAGATATAGATAACGAGCAAATGAAAAATAAATCTCAAATAGCTTCTTCTCAAATCATAATCATTGAAAGTGATACAACTTTTGATTTTTTGAAAGGCAAGACTTTATTTCCCGAAAAAGTGGCCAAAGCCAAGGAAAAGCTCAAAAGCATTGTCCTTCCGCCTAAATAGTTGTTCTCAAGGTGATTTGCGTTTGCAATGCGAATCTACGAACAGTGCGTTTGCAACGCACGAAAAATGAAAGCTGGTTTGCGTTTTTCTTGGGGCTGCTATTGGGGCAGGGGTAACGGTATCGGCTGCCTACAACGCACTAAAACACAAAACTTCAATTATTAAAAATGCAATTTTCGCACCTGCACTGCCACACCCAATACTCGCTGCTCGACGGCGCGGCCGACATTAAAAAGCTCTTCAAAAAAGCCAAAGCCGACGAAATGCCCGCCATTGCCATTACCGACCACGGCAATATGTTCGGCGTGTTTGAGTTTGTGGCCGAGGGCCACAAAACGGGCATCAAGCCCATCGTGGGTTGTGAGTTTTATTTGGTCGAAGACCGCCACAAAAAACAATTTACCAAAGAGCAAAAAGACTTGCGCCGCCACCAATTGCTGTTGGCCAAAAACGAAGAAGGCTACCGCAATTTGTCCAAACTCTGCTCGCTGGGTTTTATTGAAGGCATGTACGGCAAATATCCGCGCATTGACAAAGAGCTGCTGGTGCAATACCACAAAGGGCTCATTGCCACCACTTGTTGCATTGGTGCGTCGGTGCCGCAGGCCATCATCAAGAAAGGCGAAGAAGCTGGCCGCCGCGAGTTTGAGTGGTGGTACAACTTGTTTCAAGACGATTTTTACATCGAAATTCAGCGGCATGGTATCCGCGACCAAAACATTGCCAACGAGGTGCTGCTCAAGTTTGCCAAAGAATACAACGTCAAGATAATTTGCTCAAACGACAGCCATTATGTAGAACAAGACGATGCCAACGCCCACGATATTTTGTTGTGTATAAACACGGGCGACAAGCAAAGTACGCCCACCAACAAAGATTTTGACGACGGAAATCCCATGCCCAAAGGCACGCGCTTTGCGTTTTCTAACGACGAGTTTTATTTCAAAACCAAAGCCGAAATGCTCAAAACCTTCCACGACCTGCCCGAGTCGTTGGACAACACGCAGGAGATTGTGGACAAGGTAGCGTTGTTGAAACTCAACCGCGATATTTTGCTGCCCAATTTCCCGATTCCTGACGCGTTCAAAAAGCACAGCATTTCGCAGATGATTGAGTTTAATGGCAAAATGAAAGAACTCACTCCAGAGGTGCACAACCAATGGGAATACCTGAAGCATTGGGCTTTTGAAGGAGCCAAAGTCAAATACGGAGAGATAACCCAAGAAGTACAAGAACGCCTTGATTTTGAGCTAAATACCATCAAAAATATGGGGTTTCCCGGTTATTTTCTCATCGTAGCCGACTTCATTCAGGCGGGCCGCGACATGGGCGTACTCATTGGCCCAGGGCGTGGGTCGGCGGCGGGGAGCGCGGTGGCCTACGCCGTTGGCATTACCAACATTGACCCCATTAAGTACGACCTGCTGTTTGAGCGTTTCTTGAATCCCGACCGTATTTCAATGCCCGATATTGACACCGACTTTGACGACGAAGGCCGCCAAAAAGTGATTGATTATGTAGTAAAAAAATATGGCAAAAACCAAGTAGCCCAGATTGTTACTTACGGCACAATGGCTTCTAAATCGTCTATCAAAGACGTGGCGCGGGTCATGGATTTGCCCCTGTCCGAAGCCAATGCCATCGTAAAACTCGTGCCAGACAAGCCCACCTACAACATGAATTTGGACAAGGTGTTTAAGGTGCCGCTCGAAAAAATGGCCGAGATCATCTCGCCCGATGAAATTGAAAACTTGAAAAAATTGCGCGAAATGCTGAAAGGCAATGACCTCACGGCCAAGGTGTTGAAAGAAGCGCAGCGGCTCGAAGGAACCGTCCGAAACGTGGGCATTCACGCGGCGGGTATTATCATTGCTCCCTCTGACTTAACCAACCTGATTCCCGTCAGTACGTCCAAAGAATCGGAGTTGCTCATTACGCAATATGAAGGCAAAATCATTGAAGATGCGGGCGTTATCAAAATGGACTTTTTGGGGCTGCGCAACCTCACCATCATCAAAGAAGCCCTGCGGCTCATTAAACAAAACCACGGCGTAGAGATTAATATTGATGAAGTGCCGCTCGACGACCCAAAGGTGTACGAACTTTTCCAGCGGGGCGAAACCAACGCCATTTTTCAGTTTGAATCTGACGGCATGAAAAAATACATGCGCGAGCTGAAACCCGACCGTTTTGGCGACCTCATTGCCATGAACGCACTCTACCGGCCTGGCCCCATTGCCTACATTCCCAACTACATCAACCGCAAGCATGGCCGCGAATTGGTGCAGTACGACCTGCCCGAAATGGAAGAGTATCTCGCTGATACTTACGGAATTTGTACTTACCAAGAGCAACTGATGTTGCTCTCCCAGAAGTTAGGTAACTTCACCAAAGGCGATGCCGACGTGCTGCGCAAGGCCATGGGCAAAAAGCAAATTGAGGTTTTGAACAAGATGAAGGGTAAATTCATCGAAGGAGGCAAAACGAATGGATTGGACGAAAAAAAACTCGAAAAAATTTGGACCGACTGGAAAGCCTTTGCCAGCTATGCCTTCAACAAAAGCCACTCTACCTGCTACGCTTTTGTGGCCTACCAAACGGCGTATCTCAAAACCCACTACCGCGCCGAATACATGGCGGCGGTTTTGACGAGCTCGCTGGGAGCCATTGAAAAAATTACGTTTTTCATGGAAGAATGTAAGGCCATCAATATTCCAGTACTTGGCCCCGACATCAACGAGTCGGAGCAACGATTTGGCGTAAATAAAAAAGGCGAAATTCGTTTTGGGCTGGGAGGCATCAAAGGTACGGGCGACGCGGCCGTAGAAAGCATCATCGAAGAGCGCACCGCCAATGGCCCTTTCAAAGACTTGTACGATTTTGTTACGCGGGTCAATTTACGCACCGTAAACAAAAAAACGCTCGAATCGCTGGCGTATGCGGGTGCCCTTGATTGTTTTGAACTGCATCGCGCCCAGTATTTTGTGCCACTCGAAGGCGAGCACCAAAATTTTATCGAAAAACTTATCAAGTATGCCAACAACCACGCCGCCGATAAAGCCAACGCCCAATCTTCGTTGTTTGGCACAATGGACGGTGCTCAAATGGCCATTCAAAAGCCCAAAGCTCCCGCCGTTGAGCCTTGGGGCGACATCGAACGCTTGCGCTTTGAAAAAGACGTGGTAGGTTTTTATATTTCGGGACACCCGCTCGATATGTTTCGTTTGGAGTTGGAAAACTTTTGCACCTGCACCTTAGACCGCTTAATGGCCACAAAAGAAAAAGAAGACACCGAAATAATCGGGGCTGGCCGTGCGGAAGAAAATGAAAGCATTGCCACCATAAACGCCGAAGTAGGCGGCAAGCCGCTGCTATTGGGTAAAGAAATTTCGGTGGCAGGCATTGTGAGCAGTTTTCAGATTCGTACTACCAAAACGGGCAATCCGTTTTGTATTTATAAACTCGAAGATTACAGTGGCTCGATAGAAATGAGCCTCTTTGGCGAAGATTTCGTTAAGTTTTCTAATTATATTCAAGTAGGCCATTTTTTGTACCTGAAAGGCCGCTTGCAAAACCGCTGGAAATCGGAAGATCAGTTTGAGTTTAAACCTTCGCAGATACAATTGTTGAGTCAAATCCGTGAAAAACTCACCAAAGAAATTAGGCTAAAAATAGAGTTGGACATGATAGACGAAACATTGGTACAACAAATAAACGAAGCGGTGGTCAAAAATCCAGGGTCGTGTTCGCTCACGCTCGAAGTGGTAGATACCAGCCAGCGCACCGAAGTAAAACTACTTTCGCGCACGCGCCGCGTGGCACCAACCAATGCGTTTTTTAAAATTATAGAGGGCCTAGAAGGCGTAAAATTTGGGCTGAACTAAGCCTATTTCGGCTAAATCAGTCGTTTGAGGGCATCAAACATACCCTTCGTAAATGCCCACAGCGGCACCGTGGACATGGTTTGCAGGTCTTGCCAAAGTGAGGTGTCTTCGTCCAAAAAAGCGAAGAGGCGCGGGGTAGGGTTTTTGGCGTAAAGCGCCGTAAAAACATCTTTTCCTGAATAACGACTCTTTAATAACACATTTAACAAAGTGCTGTCTAACAATGATTTGAATTTTTTCATGGCGCTCTTTTTTGCCAAAAAAGGCGGGCCAGCAGTGAGTAAATTTTTAACAATTTGTTGCGTAAATCGCTGCGTGCGCTGAAAAGCATAGCCGCTCGAAGCCTTCACGTAGCCGCCTGCCGTGCCGATGCGCATCACGTGTTTGCCGTCGCGTTCGGGCGTGGGTTCGTCGGTCATTGGAATAACACCGTATTCCACTTGTTGAATGCTGAATTCGGCAATATGCAGCGTTTCGCTGATGTACTTGGTTAGTTCGGCATCGTACTGGTCTTGCGGCCAAAGTTGGTCTGAAAAAACGGTGTATTCTACCATTGCCCGCGTGGGACTTTCGGGTAGCACGTAGCAAAAATAGACTCCCAAACCGCGCTGCGGCACGCGGTAGTCCATCATAATGGGGCAATTTACGTCGAAAGCGGGCGTGGGCGTGCTTATTTCCCAGCCTTTGAAGTGCTGCAACATGTTGTGCTGCTTGGGCAAGTTGAGTTTGAGGGCATACACGCTGTCAAAAACATACTGGCCGAGGTATTGGTTTTGGTCAGTAATGACAAATCCACCGTCGGGCGTATCTTTGATGCGCTCCACTTTTTCTTGCCGAAACGTGATATTGGGATTTTTGGCCAGGTCGGCTTTTACGAAATTGTAAAAATCAATGCCGCGCATCCATTTGTAAAAATACGGCCCGAGGTTTAATTTATTCGAAAAATTGGTGCCATGAAAATAAACCTGCTGCCATTTGCGGTGCACGATTGATTCAAAAGCGTTTTCTTCGCCTTTTTCCCAAAACGACCAAGTGCGGTCGTTCCTGGTTTTGGGGTCTTGGTCGAGAATCAAGATTGATTTTTCGCGCAAAATGGTCTGGTTCATGTAATAAGCCAAACTCAACCCCGAAAGGCCGCCACCCGCCATGATGTAGTCGAAACGCTGCATTATATCAACTGCATTTTTGTTATTTTTGGGTTGACAATAGCGACATCTTGTTCAAAATTGAGTTTGATAGGCCATTTCTGCAGGGTATCTGCCCCGATAATTGTCTCTTCGCTCAAGCCTGATATAGCTATGAGGCGAATACGCCCTAAGTTATTGCTGGTTTCCAAATCTTGCAATGGTTCTTGGTTGATACAAGAAAGACAGGCACTATAATTGTACAAAGTGCAAAGGTGCGTTTCGCGCAACGAGCCAGCGTAAAGCAATGGTTGATTAATAATCGACATTTTTTAGCTATTTTTTCACTTAAATCGGCACGTTCACGTGCCGTTCGGAGTGGTAGCTGGAGCGCACCAACGGCCCCGATTCGACGTATTTGAGGCCGCGTTTGAGTCCTTCTTCGCGGTACATGGCAAAAGTATCGGGGTGAATCCAGTCAATGACTTCGTGGTGCATTTTGGTAGGTTGCAGGTATTGGCCGAGGGTCAAAATGTCCAATCCGTGTACCACGAGGTCGTCTATAGCTTTTAGCAGTTCGTCTTGGGTTTCGCCCAGGCCCAGCATAATGCCCGACTTGGTGCGTTTGCCAAAGGCTTTGGTGCGTTGAATTTGCTCCAAACTCCGCTCGTAGCGGGCTTGTGGGCGTACGGCGCGGTAGAGCCGCGCCACGGTTTCCATGTTGTGCGAAACTACTTCTTGTCCCGCCGAAATCATGCGTTCGAGGGCTTCCCAGTTGCTTTTAGTGTCCGGAATAAGCGTTTCGATGGTAGTGCTGGGGCTTAGTTTTTTGGTCAAAACTACGGTTTGGTGCCAAATTTCGGCCCCACGGTCTTTGAGTTCGTCGCGATTTACGGACGTAATGACGGCGTGTTTTACGCCCATTGTTTTGATGGCCTCGGCCACGCGGCGCGGCTCGTCGGTGTCGTATTCGTTGGGTCGGCCCGTGGCTACGGCACAAAACGAGCAAGAGCGGGTGCAAACGTTGCCCAAAATCATAAACGTAGCCGTGCCTTCGCCCCAGCACTCGCCCATGTTGGGGCAGTTGCCGCTTTCGCAAATGGTGTGGAGTTTGTTGCTATCTACAATGGTGCGCACCTTGCGGTATTCGGGGCCAGTGGGCAATTTGACGCGCAGCCAATCGGGTTTTTTTCTTCTTTCGGAGGCTATAACGGGTAATTCTATCATTTTTGTAATAAATTGAACCTGCGGTGGGGTGGGGTAAATGAGCTGATAATGAGGTACTTATTTTTTGTTGCCAAAAAACAGCGTAACGTAGCCGCTGGTAAAAAAACTGCGGTTTTCGGCCAGGGCCATAATGACAATTTTTTCGCTGAATGCCTCGGCCAAAAAGCCAATTTCTAAACCGGTGCTGTTGCTCCGAAAGGCGCTTAGTTCAAAGCTTAATGCCAATTTTAGGTTGATTCCAGGCACTATTCGGGCTTGGTCTAAACCTTGAAAAATGCCGCCCGTACCCAAAATACTACTACCCATTGGAATACTCGACGGGTTGTATGGAATGGTCTGCGACTGCCCTGGCCTTGATTGCAGTTGCAAAAAATAAGGTTTTACTACGCCAATAGACGGCCCAACGGCTACTATTCCGTGAATGGATATTCCTTCGTCGGCACTGCGGTTTGAAAGTACGATTTCGCGCCCATATTGCGGGCGTATGACGAACAAGTAATTTTGTTTGCCAGGCACAAACCGCGACCCCGAATTGGTGGGCTCGTTTACTTCTTTGGGGTGTTTTACGTTCACTATTTCGAGGCCAAGGTAGCGGTATTGCTTTCGGCCAAATAGTTCATTGGGCAGTTGTTTGGCGTGGCGCAGCACCAAGCCGCCAATTAGCCCCGAATTGGTGTTGGTAGTTAGGCCGTAGGCCAAAACCGAAGCATAATCGTCGTTGTCGGGGTCGGTAGTAACACTGGGTGTGGTCTGCCGCTGTGCCAAGGCCAACTGTGCCACTGCCAAACAGACCAGCAATGATAGGGTTATATTTTTCAAGGTGTTGCAGGTTTTTGTCTTTAAAACTAATTATGTACCTTTATGGTTCAAGAAATGCCCACCTAAATGGTGGAATAATAAAACGTAAAAATAATAAAAATAACAATGGCAACTGCTCAAATTACTTATCTTGGCGACCTTCGCACCGAATCGGTTCATCTTCAATCGGGTACGGCCATCTTAACCGATGCTCCCACCGACAATCAAGGCAGGGGAGAGGCGTTTTCGCCCACCGACTTGCTGGCTACGGCGCTGGGAACTTGCATCGTTACAACAATGGGTATTCTGGCCCGCCGCGATGGCATTGACCTGCGCGGTTCGGTTGTAGAAATTACCAAAGTGATGTCGTCTGAGCCGCCCCGCAAAGTTGCCCGTGTCGTAGTTAAAATGGTCATGTGTACGGCCGCCGCCCTTGACGATGACACCAAAGCCAAATACGTGCGAATAGCCCACACCTGCCCCGTGGCCATTAGTCTTCACCCCGACGTGGTGCAAGAGGTTACTGTAGAATGGCGAAATAGCAAAATAGCAGATAGTGAATAGCAGATAGTGGGGGTATACCGCTTTTGGCTACAATCTGCTATGGAATGGCTATTTCGGACAAATTACTGCCCAGAAATACGTTATAATCAACGGGCGTGCTGATGCCTTCGGCCCAGCCTGTTTTTGAATGTTGCCAAAACAAAATATGGGCATTGTCGTAGCGGTTGAGCGTGTAGCGCGAGTAGTCGGCTATCCAGAGCGGATACTGGTCTAAGTTGTCTTTGAGGTAGCGTTTGTAAAAATCGGCATTGGTATAAATAATGGGCCGTACGCCGTAGTGTTTTTCGACCAAATCAAGCCAAATTTTGAGATTTTTGATAATTTGCTCGCGCGAAAAAGCATTGGTGCCAATTTCAAAATCCAATACGGGCGGCAAATCGCCTTTTTTGAGTTTTGCAGTTTTGATAAAATTGGCAGCTTGCGGTTGGGGCGCTTTCCACGGAATATAAAAATGGTAAGCCCCCCGATACAGGCCCACGGCATCGGCTTGCTGCCAGTTGTGCTTGAAGTCAGCATCTATTAGGGAAGTGCCTTCGGTAGCTTTCACAAAAGCAAATTGCAGTCTAAGGTCTTCAAAACGCATTTGACGGAGTTTGGCCCAGTTGATATTGTCGTTGTGGTGCGACACATCAACGCCGTGCGTGGCGTAGCGCAGCGGTAGTCTGATTCCTAACTTATCAATGTGCGCCCAACGGTTGATGTTGCGTATTTGCCAATACCACACCCCACCAATGAAGGCCAGTGCTATTGCCGCCGCCCCAAGCCAAGCCCAGCGTGGTAAGGGTTTTTTAGAAAATTGAGCAGAAGAAGTACGACGTGCCATAGTGACGCAAAGGTAACAACGGAAAATGTAGAATTTAAAAACCGATTCAATGATTTTAGTTATTATTGCTGTTTTTGTGGTGGGGTATTTGGCCATTGTGTTTGAAGAAATCTTGCATTTCAACAAAACGGCCACTGCCTTGATGACGGGCGTTGGCTGCTGGACGGTCTATGCTTTGGCAAGCCAAAATACGGGCCTGCTGGCCGAACTTTCGCACCATTTGGCGGGCATTTCAGAAATACTGTTTTTTTTGTTGGGGGCAATGGTGGTAGTCGAACTAATTGATGCCCACGGTGGCTTTGACATTATCACCGACCGTATTTCGACCCGCGACCCGCGCCTTTTGATGTGGATAATTGGTTTTTTGTCCTTTTTTTTGTCGGCTTTTCTCGACAATCTTACTGCGGCCATTGTAATGGTGTCATTGCTCCGAAAAATTATTCAACAAGCCGAGATGCGTAAACTCATGGCGGGGGTAGTGATTATTGCGGTCAATGCAGGCGGAGCGTGGTCGCCGATTGGCGACGTAACGACCACCATGCTCTGGATAGGCGGCCAAGTTACGACCTTGAACATCATCAAAGTCTTGTTTGTGCCAAGTTTAGTGTGTATGACTGTGCCGCTGTTGTGCTTGACTTTTAGCAATGTGCTCAAAAAAACGCCCAATGAAACTGCGCTGCCATTGATTCAGGTAGATGCGCGGGCGCGTTTTGAGCGTTCTGTTATGTTTTGGCTGGGTTTGGGAGGCTTGTTGTTTGTTCCTATTTTCAAGACCATCACGCATTTGCCACCTTACATGGGTATGTTGTTGGTGCTGGGCGTGCTGTGGGGCGCGTCCGAAATTGTGCACAAACACAAAGACACCGAAGCCCGCAAACCGTTCACGGCAGCCTACGCACTGAGCCAAATAGATGCCACCAGCATTTTGTTTTTTCTGGGTATTTTGTTGGCCATAAGCTGCTTAGAATCCACGCATTTACTGCTCAATTTGGCGGGCTGGCTCGCACAAACCATTGGCAATATGGATATTATCGTGCTGCTTATTGGGTTAGCCTCGGCCATCATTGACAACGTGCCGCTGGTAGCTGCCACAACGGGCATGTACGACCTGGCCACCTACCCTCCCGACCACCGAATGTGGGAATTTTTGGCCTATTGCGCGGGTACGGGCGGGAGTATTCTTATTATTGGTTCGGCGGCGGGCGTAGCCGTAATGGGCATGGAAAACATTGATTTTATGTGGTACCTGCGGCGTATCAGTTGGCTGGCCTTGTTGGGCTATTTGGCAGGTGCGCTGGTGTATTTTTTATTAGGTTAACCATGAAAGGCCTGTTTTTTGCGTTTTTTGCCTACACGGCGGCTTTGTGCCAAACCCCCGATGAGCAGATTTTTGCCAAAAAAATGGAACTACGGCGCGGAAGCACCAAAGCCGAAACAGCCTTGATGCTGGCGCAGAGTTTGGTGGGGAGCCCCTACGTGCCGCACACGCTCGAACAAACCCCCGAAACCTTGCTTTGCAATTTGCGCCAATACGACTGCTACACGTTGTTAGAAAACGTGCTTTCGTTGATGCTTACCCGCGAAAGTCGGGGTGCGTTTTCTGATTACAAGCAGTTTATAGAAAAAATGCGCTACCGCAACGGCCTAATCAATGGCTACGGTTCGCGGCTGCACTACTTTTTAGAATGGATTGAACAAGCCCAAAAATACAACTACCTACGCGACATAACCCCCGATTTGGGCGGGCAACCGATTCAAAAAAATATTCATTTTATGACAGCACACCGCGCGCTTTATCCGGCGCTAACGACTGGCCAGGTGGAAAAAACAATTGCCGACGTTGAAAAAAAATTAAGCAAAAAAACTTGGTACTTTATTCCTAAAAACAAAGTGTCGGGCATTTTGTCGAAGCTCAAAGACGGCGATATGGTGGCTTTTACGTCGGCAAAAGAAGGGTTGGACTTTAACCACCAAGGATTTGTGATTAGAAAAAACGGACAAGTCTATTTGCTCCACGCCTCCTCCGACCGCCGCCAAGTAGTCGTTAGCTCCGAAACACTGCTCGAATACCTTTTCAAAATGAAGCACCACAGCGGAATTGTAGTGCTCAGGCTCAACCAATAGTGGTTAATGTTGTTTGATGTAGGTTTATGCAATTGCATTCATGCGCCCTCTAAGAAGTCCGTGAAGATGATCATTATTTAGCATACTTCAGCGGCTCTGTGAAAGGCAGAAATAGTAACATAGAATGTTCAATTCAACACTTTTGCAAAATAATATGTTGCCTGTCACTTTCTCACTTAAACGTGTTACTTGATGTACTTTTCAAATGGCTTGACAAATTTGGTTATCATATCGCTTGAGCGTTTTTTTGCTTGTGCTACGAAGTGTTTGAGGTAGGCTTTCGCCCAATTGCATAGCGGCTGCCCAGTTGATATAAAGAGTATCAGGGGTAGAACGAAACAAGTTTACAAAACAAGCATCTTTACAAATCAATTTCTCTTTTTCCAATTCCCAATCAATCCCAAAATAGTTGATGGTAAAGTTGTCAAACTCTTTATTAAGTAGTTAAGTATAAATAAACGACACTTTTTTTAAAATATGGCTAACTTTGCTTCATGTTACATATATCAGATCTTCCTTTGGAAGAAAAACAGACTTTAGAATCAGGAAAGCAAAATGGGAA
>Ga0335394_10008867_pt1 | contig 11353 bp, 9 predicted proteins | sample MAT03_FD_205741 | JGI IMG/M metagenome (GOLD analysis project Ga0335394, IMG submission 205741) | Freshwater microbial communities from Lake Fryxell liftoff mats and glacier meltwater in Antarctica - MAT-03 (spades assembly) (version 2) ... | reverse complement strand
CACCGCCAAGGATTTGCCGAAGGCGGTCATGGAGGCAATCGACGCCAAGTACCCGAAGGCCAAGTTCAAGAAAGTCGAAGAGGTCACCAAGGGGGAAAAGGTCGCCTACGAGGTCTTGATTGACACGGCCGACAAGAAGACCCTGGAAATCAAGTACGATGCGGACGGGAAAGTTCTGGAGATGGAGGACAAGACCGGCAAGGACGATGAGAACGACAAGAAGGAAGAAAAGAAGAAGGACAAGTAACATGAGTATTCGGGTGCTACTAGTCGAGGACGAGCCGGCCATCGCCGACTTCGTCGTTCGCGGCCTGCGGGAAGAAGGATTCGTGGTGGACCACCAGGCCGACGGGCCAGGTGGTCTCCACGCTCTTCGCGGTGGCACTTGGGACGTTGCACTCCTGGACTGGTGGCTACCCGGATTCGACGGGCTGACTGTACTCAAGCGGTATCGCGATGAAGGCGGGACGTGTCCCGTGCTGTTCCTCACGGCACGGGACGCCATCTCGGATCGAGTTCGCGGCCTCGATGGCGGGGCCGACGATTATTTGTGCAAGCCATTCGCATTCGAAGAACTCTTGGCTCGCGTTCGCGCTCTCGCCCGCCGCCCGGCACGTGCCGCCGATTCAACACTCTCTGTCGCGGATGTATCTGCCGACCTGACTTCTCAGCGTGTGACGCGAGCCGGTCATCGCCTGGAACTGACGGCCAAAGAGTATGCGTTGCTCGTGTTTTTCCTCAGGCACCCGGAGGAAGTGCTTTCTCGAACGCGAATCTACGGGGCAGTCTGGGATGAACGTTACGATGGAATCTCGAACACGCTCGAGGTTCACGTCAAGGAATTGCGGAGAAAGCTGGAAGCCGATGGTTCGAGATTAATTCATACGCTTCGCGGGCGTGGCTATCGGTTTGGGATTTCCGGAGAAGGCGAATGACACTGACTAACCGAGTATCGTCGTTCTTCCTGGGTTGGCTTGGCCTGTCCCTTGTTGGTTTTGCATTGACTGTTTATTTCATCACGCGGGCGAATCTCTATTCACAGGTCGATGAGCGTTTGAAGAGCACGCTCGAAACTCTCTCTGCCGGGGCCGAGATCAATGAAAAAGGTGTCGAGTGGGAACCGCACGAACGAACCTTGCCGCGGCCCCAGGCCGGCGAGGGCGGTGTGGCCTGGCTGGTCGTCGCACCGGGCGGCCAGGCGATAGATCAGGCGGGCAACCGAACCGCGACCAACTGGTTGTTGTTCCAGGCAGAGCAGGCGAAGTCCGATTCGGTTTACACGGCACAGCACCCGATTGACGTTTCGATGCGTGTGGGCCGGCTTCGCTTGGAAGGCCCGACGAATTCAACATACCCGACGTCGAATCCGCGCGAGGTAACGTACCCCTCGATCGAACTATTAGTCGCCGAGTCGCTGGTGCCGGTCCACTCGGAGTTGAAACGGCTCGCAGCCTGGCTTGCCGGCCTCACCTTAGGGCTATGGTTATTCGCCGCCGTGGTCGGCCGCTGGCTCTGTCGGCGAACGCTGGCTCCGGTCACCCTGATGGCGAATGAAGCCCGCTCCATCGGATCTGTTGGCTCGGGAGAACGACTTACCGTGTTCAAGACGGACGATGAGCTGGAAGAACTGGGACGAACCTTCAACGAAGCACTCGATCGGCAAGATGAAGCATTTGAACGCCAAAGGCAATTCACTGGTGCTGCCGCACATCAGTTGCGAACTCCGTTGGCCGCGATGCTCGGTCAGGTCGAGGTGGCGTTGAGAAGAGATCGCGATGGAGAGGAATACCGGGCGACTCTGAAGACGGTAGCCGACGAGGTTCGACACTTGCATGGACTCACGGAATCGTTGCTCTTCATGGCTCGCGCCGATGCGGATGCACTCGTTCCCGATGTGCAAGCGATTGTTCTCGCCGATTGGCTCAACAACTTCCTGGAGGATTGGAAGTCGAATCACTCTGGAGTGTATGTGACCTTCTCAGCGGACGAGAGAGCGAACACGCAAGTGCGTGCCCATCCGGAATTCCTTTCGCAGTTGATGAGCAACCTTCTCGACAATGCAGCGAAGTACGGCAAACACGGTTCACCCATCACGCTGCGAATCGTCTTTTCAGAAAACGAAGTCGGCATCGAGGTCGAAGATCATGGCACTGGCATCGACGCGAAAGACCTGCCTCATGTCTTCGAGCCCTTCTTCCGCACGGACTCTGCACGCACTGGTGGTTTGCGGGGAGTCGGTCTCGGACTGGCCATCGCAAAAAGGCTTGCTTCGGCGGTGTCGGCCCGAATTACAGTCACGAGCATCGTTGGTCAGGGAAGTCGCTTCGTTGTCTGGTTCCCATCCCTCGCAGATTCCGCAAGGGAAGCATAATCGGCAAACTCGTTAAACTCCGCCAGGACGGTGGTCGATGAAAGTCCATAACTCTGTACCTGGGGTTCGCTTCAACACGATGACACGTTCACTCGCTACGATCGCGATCCTGCTGCCGGCATTGCTCATGCTTTCCGGCTGCATGAACACGCGCGCAGTGTGCGAAGATGAAGAACGAGTCCTGTCGGCCGTACGAGAACGAACGGCGACGGTGAAACCTGAGGACCGCCTGACGGTGCCAGGTACGGTTGAATTGGCGGATGGACTATCGGAGGCCGAGGCCGTCCAACTCGCCCTGTTCAACAATGCCGCGTTCCAGGAATTATTAACCGATCTCGAACTCGCCCATTCCGACCTCATTCAGGCCGGATTGCTTCCCAACCCCGAGTTCTTTTATGTGTTCCCCGCCGGTGGGAAGCCGTTCAAATATCTCGTCGATTTTCCCGTCGACTCGCTTGTGCTGCGGCCATTACGGAAGCGGGCTGCTGAGGCAGACGTCGAACGGACTCGCGAACGCCTGACACAGGCTGGACTCGATCTTGCTCGAGACGCTCGTCTCGCTTATGCCGACTGGGTGTTCGCCCGGGATCGCGTGCAGATAGCCGAAGCCAACCGCAAGCTGCGCGACCGCATCAACTCGCTGACGGAAGTCAGGCTCAAGGCGGGCGACGCTACACCGCTCGAAGAATCCACGGCTCGAATCGACATTCTGCGAGCGAGGCAGGAAGAAACGCGTGCGATCAACGACTTGCCGGTCTTTGAGGAACGTTTGCGAAACGTCGCGGGACTGGGTCTATTTCGGCCCGACCTCATACCAGAGAAATCCGAACCCGCACCGGTCGTAGCCACGAACGTGGATGAATTGTCGGCCGAGGCGATCGCGACGCGGCCGGACATTGCTTCCGCCCACCGCGCGATCGAGGCTGCGGAAGCTCGCATTCGTTTAGCGAAGCTTGGTTGGTTGCGGATCCTGGGCATTGGCGATTCGACTAGCGGCTCGCAAGGCTATCGACTCAGCCCGGGCTTTCGCGTCGGCATCCCGATCTTTAATTGGAACCAAGGAGCAATCGCCCGCGGTGAAGCCGAGCGAGACAAGGCCATCAGGCAACTCGATACATTTCAGCAACGGGTTGCCCTCGAAGTGCGGCAAGCACATGCTCTTCACGTGCAAGCCGCAAGCGATTATCGCCAATGGACCGACTCCATTCGGCCGACCGTCGAGGAGGCGGTTCGCAGGGCGGACAACACTTACAAGGAAGGTGGCACGTCTTTGCTCCTCGTCCTGGAAACTTCCCGGCAAATGATCGACACTCGTTTCCGCGAAGCCCAATTACGAGCGGATTTGTTGAAGACATGGGCCGAACTCGAACGTTCGGTTGGCCGAAAACTTCTCGGAAACGAATCCTGCTTCGGCATCGAACGATAACCTGACACCATGAACTTTCGCGCCGGACTACTCACCGGATTCGTTGCTGCCCTCGCGCTGGCGGGCTTACTTGCGCTGGCATGGTCGGCATTCGGTCGAAAATCGAGTGCTCCCTCTTCGGCCAAGACGCCACCTGCCACCATCCTGAAAGAGGAGGACATCCTCACCATCACGCTCACTCCGGATGCGGAGACGCGTCTCGGCATCGAAGTCGGCAAGGTGAAAGAAGGCAGCGTCCCACGCACTCGCACATTTGGCGGCGACGTGACAACTCCTCCCGGGCAAGCTATTCTCGTGGCCGCCCCACTGAGCGGAACGATCAAAGCCCCGGCTGCGGGCGTGCCCCAGGCCGGATCGAGAGTGACGAAAGGACAGGTTGTTTTCCAACTGCTCCCTTTGCTCTCTCCGGACGCGAAAGCTACGCTCACGGCCGCTCGTGTGGAGGCCGAAGGGCAGGTCGGTAATGCAAGAGTTGCCGTGGCCAATGCCAAGATCATGCTGGATCGTGCCGAGCAATTGTTCAATCGCGAAGCAGGCAGCCAGCGTGCCGTGGACGATGCCCAGGCCGCGTACGACACGGCACGCAAATCCCTCGAAGCGGCCTTGGCTCGTACGGCCATTCTCTCACAAGCCGTTGGCGATGCGAACAAGGGCACTGCCGCACCGCTAAACATCGAAGCGCCGACGGACGGCATTCTGCGAACCGTGAGCGTAACTCCGGAGGAAAACGTGCCATCCGGCGCTCCGTTGTTCGACGTCGTCAATCTCGATCCGGTCTGGGTCCGCGTCCCGGTGTTCGTGGGTGAAACCTCGGAGTTATTGATCGATCAAGCATCCGTCGGGCCGCTGAATCTCAGACCAGGTTCGAAGGTCCAAGTCGCTCGGGCAGTGACGGCCCCTCCATCGGCTAACGCCATCGCAGGCACGGTTGACCTGTTCTTCACGCTGCCAAATAGCGATGGCAAGCTCACTCCCGGCCAGCGTGTCGGTGTTACACTTACTTTGAAGGAAGAGGCTAACGATCTCACCGTGCCCTGGAGTGCGGTCATCCACGATATTCATGGCGGAAGCTGGGTTTATGTGACAGCGGCCCCGCACGCCTATTCCCGTCGCCGCGTTCAGGTACGGCACGTACACGACGGCCAGGCCGTGTTGAAAACCGAGTCCGCGATAGGGATGGGATTGCGGAAAGATATGACCGTGATTGTCGTCGGAGCCCAAGAACTCTTCGGAACTGAGGTTGGTAACGGGCAGTGAACAGAGAACATCAAGGCGCAGAATGCTCACCTGGCTAGTCGCATCGTCGTTGAAGTTGCGGGTTGCCGTCTTGGCGATCTGCGTCGTCGTTGTCGTGGTTGGCATTCGCACGGCCGATCGCGCACCGCTCGATGTGTTCCCGGAATTCGCACCTCCTCTCGTGGAGATTCAAACCGAGGCTCCAGGTCTTTCCGCCACGGAAGTCGAAGAACTGGTGACGACGCCGATCGAGAACGCCCTCAATGGCACGGCCGGTGTGAAGACGATTCGTTCGAAGTCCGTTCTCGGACTTTCACAGGTCGTGCTGCTGTTCGAGCAAGATGCTGACATCATCCGGGCTCGGCAACTCGTGCAGGAACGGCTTGCGACCGAGAGCCGACAGCTTCCGGCCGCGGCGAAGCAGCCGATCATTCTGCAGCCCCTCTCTTCGACGAGCCGGGTGATGAAGATCGGTGTCTGGTCCGAAAAACTCTCGCAGCGTGAACTCAGCATCCTGGCGTTGTGGACGATTCGCCCCAAACTGATGTCGATTCCCGGCGTGGCCAATGTCGCGATCTGGGGCCAGCGGAACAAGGAACTGCAAGTGCTCGTCGATCCGAATCGACTGCGTGCCGCCGGGGTCCAACTCGACGATATCACGAAGGCGTCGCGTGATGCGGTTATTCTCGAATCCGGCGGTTTCATCGATACGCCGAATCAACGCATCGCGGTTCGCCACTTGCCCGCAGTTGGGGAGCCAAGCGATCTCGCGCAAACGGTTGTCGGCTTCCGCGATGGTGCTCCGATCCGCCTGGGGGAAGTGGCCGAGATCGTCGAAGGTTCACCCCCGCCGATTGGCGACGCGGTTATCAACGACGGGCCTGGCCTTCTGCTAATCGTCGAGAAGCATCCGTGGGGCAATACACTCGACGTGACACGCAAAGTAGAGGAAGCTCTCGCATCACTTGAACCCGGAATGAAGGACGTCCACATCGATCACACGATTTTTCGTCCGGCGACGTTTATCGAGAAATCCATCAGCAATTTGACACATGCTCTTTTGCTCGGCTGCGGCTTGGTGGCCCTGATCCTGATCGCGTTCCTGTTTGATTGGCGTACAGCCCTAATTAGTTTGACGGCTATTCCGCTTTCCTTGCTCGCGGCCTCGACCGCTCTGTACTATTCGGGAGCAAGCATCAACACGATGGTGCTGGCAGGCCTGGTCATTGCTTTGGGCGAAGTCGTCGACGACGCGATCATCGACGTGGAGAATATTTCCCGCCGCCTGCGCCTGAACTGGGCACTTCCACAACCGGAATCCGCCTTCAAGGTTGTGCTGAATGCCTCCCTCGAAGTCCGCAGTGCGGTGGTTTACGCAACGATGATCGTGGTGCTCGTATTCGTGCCTGTCTTCTTTCTCGACGGCCTGTCGGGCACGTTTTTCCGCCCGCTCGCCAAGGCATACGTGCTTGCGATTCTTGCTTCGTTGCTGGTGGCACTCACGGTTACGCCGGCACTCTCGCTCATGCTGCTGGGCGGCCGCCGAGGAGACCGAGCGGAAGCACCGCTGACGACCTGGCTCAAGAGGCACTATCGCGAACTAATGCCCGCCTTGATTTCCCGGCCACGCTGGGCGATCGGCTTTCTGCTGGCCGCGTTGTCGGTAACAGCGGCAACGACCTTCTCCCTCGGGCAAGAGTTCTTGCCAAACTTTCGCGAGACCGATTTCCTGATGCACTGGGTCGAGAAGCCCGGCACATCGATCGAGGCGAACACTCGCATCACGACACAGGCGAGCAAGGAACTTCGTTCGATTCCAGGGGTCCGCAATTTCGGCTCGCACATTGGGCGGGCGGAAGTGGCGGATGAGGTTGTCGGCCCGAACTTCACGGAACTTTGGATCAGCATCGACGACGGGGTCGATTACGACCAGACGTTGGCGAAGATCGAGGAGGTCGTCAATGGATACCCCGGTCTGTACCGCGATGTGCAGACTTACTTGAAAGAACGCATCAAGGAAGTCCTAACTGGTGCGGGGGCAAGCATCGTGGTCCGCGTCTACGGCCCCGACCTTGCTGTTCTCCGGGCAAAGGCGAAGGAAGTAGAGAAAGCGATGGCCGATGTTCCAGGTGTGACCAATCTCAAAGTCGAGCCGCAAGTGCTGGTTCCGCAAATCGAGGTACGTCCCCGGCCCGAGGATCTCGCGAGATTCGGCCTCACGCCAGGGCACATTCGCCGCGTGACAACACTACTTCTTCGCGGCCAAAAGGTTGGCGAAGTGTACGACGGCCCCAAACGCTTCGACGTGATGGTCTGGGGCACTCCGCGCTGGCGAACCGATCTGTCCAGCGTGCAAGCTCTGCCCATCGACTTGCCGAATGGAACGCAGGTTCATTTGAAAGACGTGGCCGACGTTGAAATGAAGCCGACGCCGAACGAAATCAAACACGAATCGGCTTCTCGGCGAATCGACATCACCTGCAACGTGAAGGACCGAGATCTCGGATCCGTGGCCCGCGATGTTGAGGAGAAAGTCTCCGCGTTGCCGTTCGATCGCGAATATCATCCGGAATTCCTAGGTGAATATGCGGCCCGGCAGAAATCGACCCAGCGTCTCTACTGGCTGTCGTTGCTCGCATTCGCCGGAATCGCGATCCTGCTGTACACGGACTTCGGTTCGTGGAGGCTGACGGGGATTGCTTTCCTCACTCTGCCGTTTGCTCTCATTGGTGGCGTCGCTGGCGTGTTGCTCACGGACCGCGTTCTTTCTCTTGGTTCGCTGGTCGGCTTCGTCACCGTACTGGGCATTGCCGCCCGCAATGGCATCATGCTCATCAGCCATTACCGGCACCTGGAAGACGTGGAAGGCATTTCGTTCGGAAGAGATCTGGTGATGCGTGGGGCCGAGGAACGCTTGAGTCCGATCCTGATGACGGCACTAGCCACCGGGCTGGCATTATTGCCACTGGCAATTTCCGGAAACAAGCCCGGCCACGAGATTGAATACCCGCTGGCCGTCGTGATCCTGGGCGGACTGGTCACATCAACGATGTTGAATCTATTCCTGTTGCCAGCGTTGTACCTTCGCTTCGGAAACCGAACGCGATTCGTGGCATAAGATTCCGATCTTGTGCATCGAAACTCAACAAGATCGGAATCTCGTCGCCATGTGCTCGGCTCTCGAACGGCTATTTCCCCGCGAGCTTCTTCAACAAGTCGAGCGTCCTGTCATCTTGCATGCCCTGATAATACTTCTCGATGATGCGATGAAACACAGAACCGGGTTGAGACACAAACGCGAACAGCGTTGCGGACGACCGGAGCTTGAGATCATCCGGCGAACCAAAGATCTCGGCAATTGACCGCCCCTCGACAGCAACGACCGCCTCGGCACACGCCAGCAGCCTTGAACCGAGTACGGGGTGACTTAGGTAGGCGTGAGCTTCCTCGATACTCTTGATCGCATAAAGCCTGGACGTCGAGCTGAATGCCAAGCCATCAATTTGCGGGAAGATGTACCACATCCAGTGGGTTTGCTTTTGACCTGCTTTGATCTCCGAGAGTGCCTGTGCGTACTCGAACTCTTGCGCTTTGAGGAAGCGGGGTAAATTGAAAGAGTCGATGTCTCGTGGCATATGATTCCGATCTTGTGCGTCAGCATCGACAAGATCGGAATCTCGTCGCCACGCTGCTTACTTTGCCGCCTTCAGCTTCTCTAACTCGATCTCCGCCTTCAGGCGGGCGGCTTTTGCCTGGGCCACCCCTTGCTTCGTTTGCAGGCCCACCGATTGCAAATTGGTCATCTCGATTTCGCAAACTTGCAACCGCTTCAACAGGCGCTCCATCACCGCGATCTGCTCTGCCGGTATAGCTAGTTCCATCTCCGCGCTTGCCAGTTCGCGCACGGCGTCGATAAACTGAATCAGCGGATCCTTTCCAATCTTCACACGCTCGAACTGCCCTTGAATCTGCTCTTCCAAAGCCTGGACCCTCTCCTGTTGCAGATCTCGAATCCGTTTCGATTGGGTCGTGGAGGGCAGAATCGGCGGGAGTTTAACCTGCGGAGTCTCCTTGGCCGGAGGAGCTTCCTTGACCACTTCCTTCTTCGCTGGTTGTGGATCGGCCCCGCTGCCGCCTGTTTGCAAGAAGCCGACCGTGCCAATTCCGATCACGCTGGCAAGAATCAGACCAAGCTTGCAGGTTTTTAAGAGGATCATGTTTCGAAGCACTCCTTCGGCCAGTTGTTGGGCCAGATTGGTGGGCAGTTGGTTCGCGAATGCCGAGTTCAGCAAACGAGCCGGCACGGGTTCAGCAGTCAATCCAAGTGTCAATGCTGCCATGCTCGGCGTCACTCCACGAAGTGTTAACTTCGAGCGCAGTTTCTCGCGGGCTCGGGCCAATCGACTCGACAACGTGCCTTCCGCGATTCCGAGTGCCGCTGCCGCTTCTGTACGAGATCGTCCTTGCACATCGCATAACACAATCGGGTCACGATCGCGTTCGGGCAGGTTGTTCAACAAGGTGTCCAGAAGCGGCAGCCAGTCGGCCACCTCTGGCACGTCGCGAATCGCAAATTGGTCCAACTCAAGTGAGGCCATTCTTCGTCGGCTTCGGCGAACACGGGCCTTGTTCGCCACTCGGACGGCGACTCCGTAGAGCCAACGGCTAACACCGTCCGGCCGAACTGCATTCGCCTTACGAGCGAGTACCAGGAACGTTGCTTGAAACGCATCCTCTGCGTCGTGAACGTGGCCGAGTGTTCGACGACAGACACTAAAGACCATCGGTCCATGCCGGCGAACCAAGGCCGCAAAGGCTTGCTCGTCGCGCGACTTCGCAAAGCAGCGAACAAGCTCCCCGTCGCTGACATCGCCAACGTCCGGGCCTAATCGCATCACGGTTCGAGAAAGTGGGTCGATGACCATTCAGCCCTCCTGACGCTTCTATCTATCTTGCCCGCAACTCAGGCTGCGCGTCCAAAATTCTTCAACGAACGCCGAGTTTTCTCGCAGAAGAATTTTAGGCCCACACGCGATCTTCAGGCGGGTATCTCGCTGAGTTCAGGCCCGGCACTTGGTTCGTTCATCCTATAGTCTCACAGTCTTGCGAATTCCCCTGCCCATGAGCCTTCCCGATGACCACCTTTGCCGAACCGTCCACAGAAATTGTTCCAATCGAATCCGCTATGCCCGTCGAAGAGAGACCGACGATCCTGATCGTCGATGATTCGCGGATCTCCCTCACGGTTGTTCGCCGGTTGATCGAAGCCAACTTTGATTGCGATGTCGAGACGGCCGAGAACGGCAAGCTGGCCCTGAAATATTGCCGAAAGCACACGCCGGCGGCCGTGATTACCGACATGCAGATGCCGGAAATGGACGGGCTGGAACTCGTCGAGGCCCTGAAGGAAGACCTTCCTGGCGTCCCAGTGATTTTGATGACGGCCGAGGGGAGCGAGGACATTGCGCTTCGCGCTTTACGTGCCGGAGCTGTGAACTATGTGCCCAAACAACATCTGGCACGCGACCTTCCTTCCACAATTACTCACGTTCTGAAAGCGGCACGGGTTGATCGACGCAAGCAACGGTTGCTCAATTCGCTGGGCCGTCGTGAGTCCGAGTTCATCCTGGAAAACGATGCCACAGTCGTTCCCTTGCTAGTGGCCATGTTCCAGGAGGAGTTGAGCGGCATGGGATTATGCACCTCCAGTACCCGAATCCGGATCGGCGTCGCCTTGGAAGAGTCCCTCCTCAACGCTCTCTATCACGGCAACCTCGAAGTGAGTTCCGAACTGCGTCGCCAAGATGACCGGGCCTACTACGAGCAAATCGAACTTCGGCGAAAGCAGTCTCCATACAAGGAACGCCGCGTCCGAGTGGCCGCGAAATTCACACGCGACGAAGCCCGCTTCGTGATCCGCGATGAAGGCCCCGGCTTCGACGTTTCCAAACTGCCCGATCCATCGGACCCTGCGAATCTCGAAAAACCCAGCGGCCGCGGCATCCTCCTCATCCGCACGTTCATGGATGAAGCCATTCACAACGAACGGGGGAACGAATTGACGCTGGTGAAGAAGCGGCCGGGGTGAGGGGTTACTTCTTGGCCGGTGCTGCACCTGCCTTGCGGCGGATCGGTACACGCAACTCGGGTTGATCGAGAATTCGGCTCTCCTCGGGGATCAGCTTTGGACTAATCGCCCAGGAATCTTCGATTTTTAGCGGCTTGCGTTTTTCCATCGCCTTGCTGTCACCGTGGGCTGTGCGGAAGTTGACCTTGACACTTATTTTGATCATTCCAGAGCGGTTTCATAAGGAGCAAAA
>Ga0335394_10008862_pt1 | contig 11354 bp, 7 predicted proteins | sample MAT03_FD_205741 | JGI IMG/M metagenome (GOLD analysis project Ga0335394, IMG submission 205741) | Freshwater microbial communities from Lake Fryxell liftoff mats and glacier meltwater in Antarctica - MAT-03 (spades assembly) (version 2) ... | reverse complement strand
GGAGCTTCTATGTGCTCGAGCGCTACATCCCGGGCGACGTCTTCCACGTCGACACGCTCGTCCACAACAGCGAAATTCTCTTCGCGCGCGCCAGTCAGTACGGTCGGCCTCCGCTCAACGTGTCGCACGACGGCGACGTCTTCACCTCGCGCCTCCTCGACCCCAATGGCGACGTGTCGAAGTCGCTGGTGGCGATGAACGCGCAGGTCCTGTCGGCCATGCGCCTGGTGCGCGGCGCCTCGCACACCGAGTTCATCCGCAGCCATGCCGATGGCACGTACTACTTCCTCGAGACCAGCGCGCGCGTCGGCGGCGCGCATCTCGCCGAGATGGTCCATGCCGGGACGGGCATCGATCTGTGGGCCGAATGGGCGCGCACCGAGATCGCCGGCGAAGACGGCACGTACACGTTGCCTGCCGTGAAGCCCGGCTTCGCGGGCCTGCTCATCTCGTTGGCGCGCGACGAGTGGCCGGACACCGCAGCCTTCGACGACACCGAGATCGTGTGGCGCCTGAAGAAGCGTCACCACGTCGGGCTTGCGGTGAAGGCCTCCAGCGAAGCGCGCGTCCAGGAGCTGCTGACGAGCTACCTCGAGCGCCTGCGCAAGGACTTCCTCGCAACCGCCCCGCCGCAAAACAAGACGACCGACTGATCCGCGCGGGCGCGGCGTCCAGCGGCGCGCCGGCACGCACAGGCCAATAGCGCTCCTCTCGGGTCCCGAGCACGCGCCGTCAGTGAAGTGACGCCCACGGATCTCCGACCTGAGATCCACGGCAAACTGCGCGAATTCGCGAGTGGCACCGGCCTTGCTTGGGCGTGGTCCGATGACCTCGCTGCTGCGCGACCTCGGATCTGCTTGGACCTCAAACGATGACGGCGCCCCGCTCCCCTACCCGCCGACCCGGCTGCCCGCCATCGTGGATGGGCTTCGGAAACAGCGCCGAGGGGATCTACCGAGATCTGAGCCGGCTAGGCTCATGAACGCATCCCAGACCCAGAGAGAAAGGAGAGAGTCGGGCGCCTCGGTCAATCGTGCTGGGAGCCGAAGATGGACCGCAGGATCACCAGCGCGATCGCCGAGATGAGCGCGCTGGCCGGGATGGTGAGGACCCAGGCGGTGACGATGCTGCCCGCGACGCCCCAGCGGACCGCGGAGACGCGCTTGCTCGCACCGACGCCCATGATGGCCGCGTTGATGACGTGGGTGGTGGAGACAGGGACGCCGATGCGGCTGGCCGCGAGGATCGTGACGGCGCCGGCCGTCTCCGCCGCGAAGCCCTGAATCGGGGTGATGCGGATGATCTTGGTCCCCATCGTCTTGATGATGCGCTTGCCGCCAGCCATCGTGCCGAGACCGATCGCCGTCGCGCACGACAGGATGACCCAGGTGGGGACGTGGCCGTCGCTCGCCGGCAGCATCCAGGCGGGGAGCCCGGTGTGACCTGCGGTGACGAACGACACGAGGGCTAGCGTGATGATGCCCATCGCCTTTTGCGCGTCGTTCGATCCGTGACTGAAGGCCATCAAGCAGGCCGATACCAGCTGCATCCGTCGCGATGCGCGATGCACCTTGGTGGCGCGGGTGCGACGAAAGGCCCAGACGAGACCGACCATGAGAGCGAACGCGAAGACGAAGCCGAGGAATGGCGACACGACCAGCGGGATCGCGACCTTGTCGACCAGCGTCTTCCAGTTGAACGCGCCGAAGCCGGCCTGCGCCACGACGGCGCCGCAGAGCCCGCCAATGAGGGCGTGCGACGAGCTGGAGGGGATCCCGCGCCACCAGGTGATGAGGTTCCAGACGATGCCGCCGGTGAGTGTGGCGAGCACGGTCACCTGATCGACCAGCCCGGGGTCGGCGAAGCCGCTGGCGATCGTCTTGGCGACTGCGGTGCCGGTGATCGCGCCGATGAAGTTCAGGATCCCGGCGATGATGACTGCGGTGCGCACCGGCAACACGCCGGTCGACACCACGGTCGCGATCGCGTTCGCCGCATCGTGGAAGCCGTTGATGTAGTCGAAGACCAGCGCAACGACGACGACGGCCAGGACGAGACTAACCATGCTTGACGGCAAGGTTGGCGAGCGTTCCGGCTACCAGGTCGCACCGGTCGACGGCGTTCTCCAGGTCCTCGAGGATCTCTTTTTCACGAAGCACCTGCTTGGCGTCCACGCTTTCGTCGTCAAAGAGACCGCGGATCGCCTCGCGATAGATGTTGTCGGCGTCCTTCTCGAGCTGACGCACCTTGCCGACCGGGCCGCGGATGCCTTCGTAGTCGTGCTTGCGCAACAGGAGGATGCCCTTCTCCAGCTCGGTCGTCGCCGTCAGCAGGACGTCGACCAGGCGGTTCATCGGCTCGCTGAACTCGCGAAGACCGACGAGCACCGAGGCACGGATGGCGGCGTTCGTGAAATCCAGGATGTCGTCGAGCTCGCTGGCGATCTTCTGAAGATCCTCGCGGTCAATCGGGGTGACGAACGTCTCGGCGAGCGCATCCTCCAGATCGTGGAAGAGCTTGTCGCCGCGGTGCTCGATCTCCGCGATCTTGTCGCGGACCGCGCTCAGGCTCTCGCCCTTGCGCAATGTCACCATGACTTCGACAGCCTCGCGTGCCTCTCGCGCCTGTCCCTCGAGGAAAGTGTAGAAGTGGTCCTCTTTCGGGAGGAACCAGCGCACCAGATCCTGGACGCCCATCGCCCGCAGATAGCCGCCTGGGCAGCCGCGGTCCAGGACTGCGGCGCCTCGTCACACGTTCGTCACCGCTTGTGCGGATCGGCGCCGAACACGCCCGAAGATGCCACGGCGGCGTTGGCGATCTGCTCCAGGCGCGTCGTGATCGCCGCCTGGTCGTCGAGCTTGTCGAAGACGATCACCCACCCGCTGCACTCCGGCTCTCCGACTTCGACGAGCCAGCCCCGGGCATGGCCCTGGGTCCGCGCCCCGCCGTAGCCGAGGCGTATCGACAGCGGGACGCCGGTGTGCCGACCGGTCGCCAGGTCGGGATGCGCATTGTCGAAGTCGTGCGCCTTTGCCCACGCGGCGAGACCCGCGCGCGCGCGGCGCTGCCGATTGCTTCCAGCCCGACTGATCACGGCGAGCAGCGTGCCGCCCAAGATCATGGCGACGCCTGCCGGGACGGCCTCGCGAAGCCGGCTCGCCATCATGGGTGCGGTCGCGGTGATCGCCGACACGGCCAGTCCCAGCACGACGATCACGATGCCCATGACGAGGTAAGCCTTCGGCTTGATGCCGGCCAAGGGCGGCGTCCGAGGCGGCGCGCCCGATCGCAACGGCAACGGCGAAGGCAGGCTCACGACGGAGTTCCTAGGAGGGCGCTGGGAAATCACGAACCGAATCCTTCGAGGCAGGAGGGCGCCTGGCCAAGCCGATGACGGCGCGTCGAGACCGAGCGAGGCCGGTGGCGCGTCGCGCGGAGCTCATTGCGCAATCCTTGCGCAACAGGCAGTAGAGCCTGGACGTGAGCACGCGCGCTGCCGGGATCGCGACGGTATCGGTGAAAACCAGCGCCCTCCTAGATGTGCTCGGCAGAAGTCCCGATCCCTGTCCGCCTGTCATGCGCGAAGCGGGACGGCGCCGCTCGTGCTCATGCTCGTGCTCGTGCTCGAATTTCTCGCGCCGGCTCCGTGCAGAGACGATGAACAGGGTCTACTTGGACCGGAACGGTACGTCCTCGGGTGCCGTCAGAACGCAGCATCGAGCACGAGCACGAGCACGAGCGGAATGTCGGGTCATCAGGATTGCGGCCACACCGAAGCGCGTCGCCATTTAGGCCACGTACATCAAGGAGGGCGCTTGCGGGGTGCGATCAAAACTGACCGTCGCGCTTGTGGTCAAGGGTAGGTTGACGCACAGAGTTGCGGAAGTTAAGGTCCGCAGCGCGTTGAGCTTGACACCCTGTCCAAGGCGCGGCTCGAGCCCGCCGCCTGACCGGGCCGAATCACGACGACCTCGCCGGTGGGAACACTGGCTGCACCTCCGTGAGGCCCGTTGGCTCGTAAGTCCGCGTCGCTCGTCCCAGGAGCGGCCCGGGCGTTTCTGAGCTGCGATCGCGCGCCACGGCGCGCTGCCGCATCGCTCGACCATTCGAGTCCGAGAGCCTGTCCGCCCTGGCGGCCACGGAGCGCGCGGGAAACATTGCAATGAAGAAGACCGAAGACAGTCACGAGCCCCACGCTGGGGACGCCGGGGATACCGCGAACGAGGGAGCTGCGACGTCGCACGCGGGAATGTTTCATCGCTGGGTCCAGGGGTGGAAGGATGTTTTTCGCGGCTCGATAGGCGCCGACATCTTGGCGGGTGTCACCGTCGCGGCCGTCGCCTTGCCGCTCAACGTCGCGCTGGCAGTGGCATCGGGCGTCCCGGCTTCGGCGGGCATCGTGGCCGGTGCGCTCGGCGGCTTCCTCGCAGCCTGCTTCGGCGGCTCGTCCCTGCAGGTCTCCGGCCCTGCTGCCGCCTTGAGCACGCTCGTCCTGGCGATTTCGGTCCGCTACGGGACGGTCGGCGTCGCGGCGGCCGCCTGCATGGTCGGCCTGATCGTGCTGGTGAGCGGCCTCGTCCGGCTCGGGCGCTTCGCCCATCTGGTGCCGCACGGCGTGCTCGCCGGCTTCACCACTGGCGTCGGCCTCAAGCTCCTCGACGGCCAGATCCCTGAGCTGCTGGGCTTCGACCTCAGGGTCTCCGACCTCGCGTCCATGATGCATCGGCCGGAGTGGCTGAAGAGCGTCTCCTGGCTCGCCGTCGTATGCGGCCTGTTCGTCGCGTTCTTCATCATCGTCACGCGGCCGATGAAGCGCTTCCCAGGGGCGATCGTCGCCATCGGAATCGTGACCTTCGTGTCGGCCTACCTGGCGTGGGACCTGCCGCGCGTGGGCGCCGTCCCCGACAGCCTCCCCCGCCCCTCCCTGCCCCTGATGCGCGACGAGGAGTGGCTGGACCTCTTCATCATGGCCCTGCCGCTTGGGCTCCTGGTCGGAGTGGAGAGCCTGCTGTCCGCCAAGGCCGTCGACGACATGCGCAAGGACACGCGGCGCCTCGAGCCGAACGTCGAGCTCGTCGGAATGGGCATCGCCAACTTCGTCAACGGCTTCTTCGGCGGCATGCCGGTCAGCGGCGTCGTCGTGCGCAGCAGCGTCAACGCCCAGAGCGGCGGCAAGACGCGCCTTGCCGCAATGGTCCACGCCATCGTCCTGGGCGGCGCGGTTCTTCTGGCATCCGAGCAGCTCGCGCGAATCCCCCTCCCCGCCCTCGCTGGCCTGCTCTGCGTGACCGGCGTCCGCCTCCTCGCCTTCGGGGAGCTCAAGCACCTCCTGGCGCACAACCGGATGGAGGCGATGGCCTTCATCGCCGCTGCGGTCGGAACCCTCAGCGGTCACCTCCTGTCGGGTCTCGTCGCCGGCTTCGCCATCTCGGCCCTCGGCACCTGGCTCGGCAAGATGCGAAAGGGGACCACCGAGACCCCCAAGATCACCGTCTCGCGATCCAAGTCGGAGGCCGATCGCGGCATCCGCGCCGTCCTTCCCGACGAGCGCGCCGCGGCCCGCCGCCGCGCGATGGACGAGCTGCCGATGCATCGCCAGTGGCTCGCCAACATCCGTCACGAGCCGCTGATCTCGCCCTCCGCATTCGTGCACGAGCAGGCGTCGGTCATCGGAAATGTCGTGATCGGCGACCACGTCAACGTCGCCCCGGGCTCCAGCATCCGCGCCGACGAAGGCTCGCCCTTCTTCCTCGGGAGCAACACCAACGTCCAGGATGGCGTGGTCATCCACGCCCTCAAGGAGAAATGGGTCAAGGTCGGCGACGAGGAGTGGGCGGTCTACATCGGTCGCAACTGCTCGCTCGCGCACGGCGCATTGGTGCACGGGCCCTGCTACCTCGGCGACGACAGCTTCGTCGGATTCAACGCCATCGTGCACGACTCGGTGGTCGGGTCGAACTGCTTCGTCGGCCATGGCGCGATCGTCGCGGGCGTCGAGATCCCCGACGGCCGGTTCATTCCCCCGGGAACGATCGTGACTTCGCAAGACGCCGTCGACGCGCTGCCCGCGGCCGAGCACGGCCACGCCCATTTCAACGAGGACGTCGTCGGCGTGAACCGCGGCCTCGCCGCCGCCTATCAGTCCGCCGAGAAGCGACTTCGCGACGCGACGCTCGCCCGGCACAACCCCCGAATCGCCACCTGGGAGGCCGCGTGGGAGCGGCCTACCCGCGCCGATCTGGCCGAGCGGTTCTGACCATTCGATCTTCGCGCTCATTGCCAAGGAGACCACTGTGGAAGAAACTAGTTTCGTATACGGCGCATTGGCAGCCATCACGCTCATCGCAGCGTGGCTCTTGCGGGGATCCTTCTTTCGCGTCGAGGAGGGCTACCTCGCGGTACGCACCACGTTCGGCGCCGCCGAGCACCTGTCGAGTGACCCCAAGCGGCTGCGCACCTGGGGTCCTGGGCTCCATACCAAGCGGCCCTGGGACAAGATACTCACGGTGCCGCTGATGGAGCAGAGCGTGGAGCTGTCGGGGGACCGTGCGCGGACCGCGATGGCGGCCGACGGCACCAAGCTGCGCTTCGACGCCGTTCTCCGGTACCAGCCGGTCGAGGAGCGGCTGGAGGATTACCTTTTCGGAATGCGCGCACCGCGCGAGCACATCCTCGGTCTCTTCACGTGCCTGCTGCGAAACGAGATCGCCAACCTGGGCGCCGGCTTGCAAGGTGACCGCCTGCTCGGCGGCATCAAGCCGGGTGCCATCGTCATCGACAAGCCCGCCAACCTCGCCGACGACATGGGCAGCTTCGCCATCCTGCGCCGCGAGCGCGCCCAGCTGAACCGCAACATTGCGGAGTTCTGCCGGGCCGAGATCGGGCATCGCTATGGCGTCCGCTTCAATGCGGTGGATCTCGTGGACATCCTGCCGCCCGACGAGCTCGCCGAGGCGCTCAATGCGGTCATTCACGCACACACCGACGCCGGAGCGCGCTACTTCCGCGCCGAGAGCGAGTCCGAGCAGCGAGTCCTCGCGGCCGAAGAAGGGCTGGCGATCGCCGGCTCCAAAGCACGAGCCGTCGAGCGGGAGATGGTCACCCTCGGCGAGGTCTTGGGCCAGCTCGAGAAGCAGGGAACGCTGCACCTCTACCTGGATCGTCGCCGCGCCGAGGTGCTGGGCGAAGCCAAGTCCACTTATTTGCGGGCCGAGAGCCCGCGTGGGGAGTCGACGTGAACATCATGAGCCTCGCCGCCGGCGCCCTCATACCCTTCGCGATCGTCGCAATCATCTACGCGGCCTACCGCGGCATGACGATCCGCGTGGAGGACGAGGAGGCAGTGCTCGTCACCCGCTTCGGCAGGCTGGTCGACGTCCTGAAGAAGCCAGGCCTCCATTTTCAGGCCGACCGTTTCCTGCCCTGGGTCCGTCTCCGCCACGTTTCGCTCGCGCGTGATTTTCGCGAGTTCGTGGGCCTGCACGTCCACGATTCGCAGGGCACCACCGTCCTCGTCGACATCTGGCTCGAGATCCGGATAACCGATCCGGTGAAGAGCTCCTTCGCCATCGAGGATTGGGATCACGCATTGCGCAACCTGGTGTCGCACGCGGTCACATCGATCTATGGCAACAAGCGCTTCGACGAGATCCTCCGAGCACGTGTCGAGCTCGGACCCGCGCTGGAGGCGGAGATCGCCGACGACCTGGCGCGCTGGGGCATCACCCTCGAGCAAGCCTATGTCCGTGACGTCGGCGTTCGCCCCGATGTCGAGCGCCAGATCCTCGCCAGCGTCTCGGCCCGCCTCGAGCGCGCCATGGCCGACGTCGCGGAGCGCGGCCGGCTCGCCGTCGCGCGTATCGAGGCGGAGACCAGCGTCAACGTGGCGGAGTTGGTCGCCCGCGCGAAGGGTCAGTACCCCGAGGCGGTGGGTCGCGCGTACGAGCGGCTCGGCACCACCTCGACGGTGCGCGCCGCCTACGACGAGCTCTACAAGCTCTCTCAGATCCGGCCGCACCGCACGATGGCCTTCGTCGGCTTCGGCGATGGTCTGCGCCCGGTCGACGCAATGATGATCCCGCAGGAGGCGCTGCGCGAAAGCGACCTCGCGGGCACCCATTCCAACGGAGGTCGGAACGCTTCCAAAAATGGGGGCGCCAAGTCGGACTGAAGCGAGCTGCTTTCGAGCGAGCCGGACCGTTCGGCTCGCTCGGCTCGCCCGCCACCCTAGGAGTGTGTCGGGGAAAAGAGCTACTGCGGCGAACGATGCACCCCCATCTACGCAGCGTGCTCCCCCCAGCCTCCTCAACGTGCAGAAAGTACGTGGTCGTCGGCTTCCGGTCCGCGCCACTGCCCACCTGGGGGGCCTCGCTACGCCCTTTTCCCCGACACACTCCTAGCCGCTGCAGCGGGCGCCGACGGCGAATCCCGAGGCGGGCGAGCGGAGGAGCCGTTGCTTGGTCTTCGGATCGAGCTTGCCGGTCTCGCCCACCACATCATCGCGGTTGTTGCGGTTCCACAACCGCTGGAAGGCGCGCACGTCGAGGCCACGATGGTCGACTGCACCGGCGCCGGCGTAGTCGAAGTGGACGGGGTCCTTGCGGCCCATCCATTTGAAGCCTTCCGACTCGAGCGCCTTGCGCCAGGCCGAAGCTTCCTGGACGTCGAGGGCGAGCCCGCTCTCGTGGTTGCTCTCCGAGGGAGATGCCGCGAGCTTGACCCCGCAGCGCTTGGTCTCGCCCCATTTGGACAGGAGGACCTGCTGGGCCACCGTGCGGAGCGCGCTGTTCACCGTCATCGTCCGCCCCGGGTTCTTGTCCAGTGCGCGAAGCAGGTGATCGCGCGCCGGCGCCTCGAGGAAGAGGAAGACGTTGGAGCTGGCCTGGAGATTCTTGCGCGCGGGAATGCGTGCAAAAGCGTCGGCATTCAGGCACCGGGCCTCGGCGACGATCTGGCGGCTGAGCCCGGCGACGATCCGCGTCGAGCAGCTCGCCTTGGCGGCCTGCGCGACGGTGCGCGACGGATCGTCTCGGACGGGCGGCTCGCGATCCTCCAGCGCGTCCAGCGAGCTGGCAGGCCGCGGCTCCTCATCCGCGGGTGCGTCGCCGGAGGGCTCGCCCGCCGCAGCCGACAGCGAAAGCGGGGGCGCTGCGGGTGCGAACGCTTCGAGCGCCCGATCGAGCGACGACCGAGTCGCCTTCCAGGTGGCGGGCATCGGCTCGGTCGGCTGCGCTGCGGGGGCCGGTCGCGGATGCCCGTCACCATCGACGTAGCTGACCTCGCTCTCCCCGCGCAGCCCGTAGATGCGCAACGGCGGACCGGCGGCGGATCGCAGCTCGATCGCTGCCAGCCCGTCGTAGCCCGCGAAGCCGCCGAGCGCCTCCACCTCGCGAGCGATCACCCGGACCTCGCTACCGGGGGGCAGTGCGGAGGGGTCGACCCGCCCGGCCAAGGCGGCGGCCAGCAGCGGCGCGAGATCCGACTCGAAGCTCGACGCCACGACGGACTCCTCGATGGTGGCGGAGAGGTACAGCACGCCGGTGCAGAACCGGACCTGCGGCGCCTCGGTCGTGCGCTCGGCGACGAGCTGCCCCGACGGGTCGCCATGGGCTCGATAGGTCCACGTGGGCGTGCGGATCTGGAAGGCCTGGATGACTCCGCTATCCACCGTGCGCGTCGCTACGAAACGTCCCTGCGGGGCGCCGACGAATCCCGGGATCGACTCGAGCGCGCGCCGCACGCGATAGACCTCGGCCGGTTCGACTCCCACACCCCGCAGGACCTCGGCGAGGGGTGAGGCATCGAGACGCGCCGAGATGCGACCGGGGGTTTGGTCGTACGGTGCGGAAGCGCGCGCTTTGGAGTCGCAGGCCGACATCGGACCGAGATCGACCGCGGATGGGCCAGGAGACGGGGCCGCAGGGCTCGGCTTTCGCGTCACGACCAGGGCGAGCGCAGCGAGGACCGCGAGGACCCCCACGAGCGATACGCCGAGCAGCCGCCGCCCGACCCGCAACGTGCGCAGTGGGCGCACGCGCACCGTCGCCGACGCCCACGCCGCCCGAGCGGAGGCGCGAAGAGAGGCGATGGGCCCGGCTGCCGGCTTGCGGGGCTCATCGCCGGAGGACGGATCGTCGGGCGGCAGGGCCAAGGGCCCGAGGGAAAACACGTCCGCGCCACGACGTCACCCCTGATGGTCGAGGTCGCACACTGACGCGATCTCAGTCGAGCAGCGCGGGCGCATCGTCGCGCGGCGGAGCCGCCGTGCCGTCGTCGACGACGTGGGGCGCGCCCGCGTAGGTCGCCATGGCCGCCGCGAACGTCGCGGTCGCCCCCTCCTCCATCTCGACGTCGTCGAACAGCGTGTAAGCCGCCTGGACGCGCTCAGGGGTGATGTCGAGGATCACGAAGCCGCGTCGCTCCGTGTCGACGAACTTCATCCAGGGATTTTCTATCTCCAGCGCATCGCCGATGTCGATTCCCAATCCTGGCGAGCTCACGGCAGGCACGACGAACTCAACGGCGAGCGAGCCGGCTCCGGTCGCCGGGTCGTACCCGTTCTCCGGATCGCGCGTCAGGTCCATCGCCCACGAGCTATGGATGTCGCCGGTCAACACGACGACGTCGCCAACCCCTTCAGCCTCGACGGCGTCGTAGAAGCGCGTGCGCGCGGCTGGGTAACCATCCCACTGATCGACGTTCAGGAACTGCGGAAGCTGTCCCATCATGAGCTGCTGGCCGATGATCCTCCAACGAGCCGATGACGAACGGAGCTGCTCGCCGAGCCACTGCTCCTGATCCAGGCCGAGCAGCGTGCGATCGTCGGCCGCAAGGTCGGGGTCATCCTTGTCGAGGGCTTGCTGGGTGCGGCCCCACAGTCGGGTGTCGAGGAGGATGAGGTCGGCCAGATCGCCATAGGCGAACGAGCGCCAAATCTTGAGCGGGTCGCCCTGATCACGAATGGGCATCCACTCCGAGTACGCCTTGGCGGCCGCATCCCGCCGCGTGACCCAGTCGCCCTCGGTCGCCGGGTCGTGGTTTTCGGCGCCGCCCGTCCACGCGTCGTTGGCGAACTCGTGATCGTCCCACACCGTGACGAATGGATGCTGTCGATGTGCGGCCTTCAGCGCCGCGTCGCGACGGTACTGGGCATAGCGAATGCGATAGTCCTCCAGCGTGACGATCTCGTTGGCGGGCTCGTAGGCGCGGAGCAGACCGTAATCGCCGTCCGCGTACTCGTAGACGTAGTCGCCGAGGTGCAGGACCAGATCGATGTCGGGCTGCTCGGCGATGGCCTGGTAGACGTGAAAGTAGCCGTGGGCGTAGCTCGAACAGGAAGCCAGTGCGATGCGCAA
>Ga0335394_10008861_pt1 | contig 11354 bp, 4 predicted proteins | sample MAT03_FD_205741 | JGI IMG/M metagenome (GOLD analysis project Ga0335394, IMG submission 205741) | Freshwater microbial communities from Lake Fryxell liftoff mats and glacier meltwater in Antarctica - MAT-03 (spades assembly) (version 2) ... | reverse complement strand
GTGCTTCAGATCGTCATAGGTCCACTTTTCGGTGGGGGCAGCAGAGTTGGCACCGGTGTCCGGATCGGGCCGATACTGTTCCGTCAGTCGCCCAGCAACGTCGAATGTCAATTTTGTGGTTGCCGTGCCCGCAGTTCCGTTCGGTGCCGAAGCAGATGTTGTGATTGTCAGGACTTGCAATCCTGGATTGACCAGGTCGTACTGGTATGTGGTTGTGGGACGAGCTGTTGGGGCCGAAGGATTTGGCGCAGGCAGGGACTCACGGAACAACGTTCCGTTGAAATTGTACAGATAGTTTGTAACTGCCGTGCCAGTTCCGGACGGCGAAGGCGTGGTTTTGGAGATCATCCGTCCCCAATTGTCGTATCCGTAGCTTACGACAAGGTCGTTGGTCGCATCGCCGTCCTTGTCATAACGCGTCTCTGAATCGAGCAGCCCGTCTGTTCTCCAGACGTACCCCATCTCCATGCCGGAAGGAAGAATGATGCGTGTGTTGCGACCCAGGTCATCGTACTGGTATTCAGTGACCTGCGGCAACAGTAGACCTCCGATACCGTCAGGATCGGGCGTGGTGATGAGTCGGATTTGACCACGTTCGTTGTACTGATAAGAAGTCGTCCGTTTCGTGCCCAGGGATGCAACGTAAGTCGTGCCAAAATGATCCGACGATTCTGTGATGAGACCGAATTGATTGTATACGTTGGTTGTAAATGATTTTGTCAGCGGCTCGGTGCCATCGGGATCGGAGAGGCCACTGACCATCAACTGCCCATTGAAATTGTACTTCGCCAGTTGGATTGAATTTCGCGAATCCGTAATCTGGACAAGATTGCCAACATGTGAATCGGCCAGCAATCCTCCAATGCCACTGTCGCCATCAATATATTGATACTGCGTGATCAACGCGGGATTATTGACACCACCGACACCTGTGGATCCATCAGGGTCAGGAGATGTCGTTTTCACGAGTCGCCCGATCGAATCGTATTCTGAAACCCAGACATTTCCGAGAGGATCGGTCATGGTGATGGTATTCAACGCGTCGTTATAAGCATATTGTGTCAATTGATACGACGATACGTTGGTTGGGCCGTCTGCGACCCAGGCTTTGGTGACTCGTCCGGCTGCATCATACGCATAAAAATTCCGCTGGTTGAATGTGACACTCTCATCAATGGCACGTCCATTAATGTCACTTCCACCAACGGCACTTCCATAAGTCTGAGTTTCCCAGGCCATTTGCCCTTCAGTGTTGTAGTTGCTGAACTGGCGAGTCAGAACGGTACCGTTGGGAGACGCAGTATCGTGCTGATGCACTTGACCCAGCAGGTCATAATAGAACTTGTGAATGATCGGTGAAAGGTTCTCGATCGTTTGGCCTGTGTTGGCATCTGGGTCCGGCAACTGCATCGTTTTCAGTTCACCGAACGGATTATAGGCGTAGTCTGTTTTTCGATTCGCCTCCAGTTGCGGTCCGGGACTGATAGTCGATTTGACTCTTCCCCACGCATCATTGATCGAGTCGTAGACTGGGCGAGGCAGACTGCCAATGCCGATACCATCCGGATCCGGAAGCAGGATCTTTGTGACACCACCGGCAATGTCGTTTTCAAAATCGGTTCGAGCGGAAGATGGTACGACAGACGGCGTACCATTCATCCCGCCGCTAAACCCAGTTGTCGAGTACTCGCTCGAGGTCCAGCTCAGGAAACCGTGGCTGTCATATCCCTGGGATACCCAGCGATCTGCCGCGGTCGGTGCCATATTGAGCTGACTGCTGGTCGTATAACGTGTGTGAACCAGACGTTCCATAGAATCGTAGTAGTAGCGTACTGCGGGCGGATCGCCAGTGCCGCCGTTCTGGTCAGGCAGCGTCTGCGTTTGGATCATGTCACCCATGTACGTCGAGTTGACCGTGTACATCGCTCGACCAGCGTTGGTTTCGTCATTGACTGGGTTTGCCGCGAGATTTGTCAACTGCTTGACCGCCGCCGATGTTTGCATTCCCTGAGTGTCATACCCATAGACCGTCACATGTCCGACGCGGTCACGGTATGTCTTTGGCTGATGCGGTCCGGCTGGCTGGCTGTTGACATTCTGGTAAGTCCAGTACTCGAATGAATTGTCCGGATACGTCACTTTCTGAAGGCGGCGCGCTGTATCATACAGATATGTTGTGATCGGGGCTCCGGCCGTTCCGTCGGCTTCAAGATAAGGGCCGGTGATCTTCAGCACCTGACCATGAGCATTCCGTTGGTATTGCGTGACACTGGTTTTAATCGCCGTTGGACTGGCACCGTCCTGAAATTCCCGTTTTTCAACGAGAGTCTTCCCGTACTGATCCACGGTGCGATAGATCTTGAGCCCACCCGGTCGTGTGATGATGTCTTCCAATCCTGTGTAGGTTACAGGCAGGTTGGGATCGAATGGGGCGTTGGGATTCAATCCGGTGAAGACCGTGATTCCGTTCAACAACCGGGATTCGGCGGAATCAAACAGCCATGTGCGAGTTGGATTCTCGGCGTCGCCGACACGTTCGATTTTTGTCAGGTTCAGCCATGCGTCATAATCGAACTGCGTTGTTTCTGAGAAACTTCCCGCTGTGTCAGTCTTTGTGACGGATTGAAGCTGCAATTCCTGCGTTGTGCCGTAGTACGCGAGGTTGACTTTCTTGCGCGGGTTCGTGGGATTTGCCGGATCGGTGGGGCCTTCGATGGATGTCAGCAGATTGTTGGCACCCACCGTGTAAGTCCAGGTGCGGTCGTCGGTCGTCACCGCCGAATCGATACTGTGCACAATCGTCTTCAATTTATTCGTCAAGTAGGTGTATGTCAGGCTTTCGCCCGTCATGGTATCAGTGACCGTGTTCAGGTCATTCGCGACACCATCGCCGGTGACGTCCGTAGGGTAATACGCAAGATTGATGCTGTGGCCTCCCATCATGGTGACCGAGTTGAGTTTCCCGGTCGAGTCAAACGAATACTGATCGCCGGTTTCGGTCTTTACTGTCCAGTTGCTGCCTGCACTACTGAGCTTCAGGAAGGAACCGTTTGGTGCGGAATAGTTCCCTGCGGACCCTTGAAATGTGACGAATGTACCATTTCCCCGAACGAGCATGGGCTTCCCCGTTGACAGATCCAGCGACTGCATTCCGGCGATTCCCATTCGGCGACCAAAGGCTGATGAAGCCTGGTTGAGGAACGGCACGCTTGCGGGTCGGGGCTGATCGGAGGTCGCAGAAACAGTGCGGGACGATGATCCTGACAATCCGGGAACGCTCAGAGTAAACTTTGCGTTGATATTTCCGGTAGCCACACCGGTGCTTGCGGTGGCCGCAGCGATCCACTGGACCGGAATAAAAGGCGACACAAGACCGGGAGTTCCGCTGGCCGCCGGCAGTGACGCTGGAATGGTGACGATCGTTCTTCGCAACGGCGATCCTGTTTCCCAAAGTTCTACACCCGTATTGATTCCCTTTTCAATCGTGAGCTGTGTGTACGTCACCGGATGGGGATTTGTCTGAGATGTGCTTTGTACGGTGGAGAAGCCAGTGAGTGAACTGCCGGTTTGCGGGCCCGGAAGCTCAGTATTCAGTCCACCGTCACCTGCATTTGCGTGGACACCGTCAGTCGGAGTTTCGCCAGGCAGCACGTGACACACCATGCACTGGTCTTCGCTATTGTTGAACGTCTCAAAGTCTACCGCCGCCACAATAAAGACGACGTCATCCCATGCCGATTCTTCAGCGATGCAGTTTGTGGACTTGACGCGGAACAGATACATGCCTGGTCCGAACAGATCTGTCAGAAATCCATCACCGTTTGCGTCGATGAAGTCAATATTCTTGACGGTCTTTGCAACGTTGCCAGTATTGAGCAGGCCCCAATCAGAACTGTTGAGGAAGCCATCACCGTTCTCGGCGAAGGCGTACATTTGCCACTGAAACTGTTCGACGGCAGCGTTCCCGTCCCACTGAATATCCACATCTTTCGTCGGTGTCGCAGCGTCAATCAGGTACAATGCATCGCCACCGGGTGTTGTGATCGTTGCAGTGGGATCCAGGATAGAATTTGTAATCGTGACTGTCATCTCGCCAGGAATTGGATCGGATAATCCCTCAGGATCCGTTGCGTTGAATTTGACCTTATACGTCGCCGTCTGCACGATATTGGGTGGATCGATAGTCAGGTACGGAGCTGGCGCGGCACCGCTGAAAGCGGTCACCACAGGGGCAGCTGCTCCGGACGGCGACACAACCTCCGTGGATACCACGGAAATTATGAGTTGCGAGAGCTGCGTATCGGCATCACTGATCAAACCCGCCAGCGGTACGTTGAACGCTGATCCGACGGTGTTGCAATCATCATAGATCTTTGAGAAACTTCCATTACTGACGTCTGGTGCGGCGAAAATGTGAAACGTGACCCAGATGTTTGCGTCATTCGGATTCACGGCATCGTTATCGGCGTCATTGCCAATTACTGCGGTCGTAACGCCTTCATTCCAAATGGCGTATACACTGATTCTGTAGTCCCCTGCAGCCAGTCCGGACAATGTGACCGAAGGTGCCGCACCGACTGCGTTCCCCTGTTGAGCCTGGCTCCAGCTATTATTTGCCTGTTTCTTCTCCACTGTCCAGGTCTGTGTGACTTCACTAATTTGGAATGTATTTGGTGGATCTGGTAGCCCTCCCAATTGACCCCAGCCGCCTGTCAACGTCCATGACGCAATCTTGTTGCCACCAGTTGGAGCATCGACTACGTTAAGGAGGTCCAGATCGATCCCGATATTGACCACTTGTACCGACAACCCCAAGCTCGCCAGATACGTCCCATCACAGAACAGTAAAATGTCCTGGCGCAGGTTTGGCTGCACCTCAAAGTCCGGGTGCCCGTTGTAGACAACTCGGTAGTTGTCGATTGCACCTTGGCTTGAGACAAATTGAAGCTGGAACCCGTTCATGGTGGGACCGACAGGAGTGGTGCTGCCGGAAACTCCAAATGTCACGACAACATTTCCAACTGCAGTTCCGCGATTGACAACTACGAAGCCACTCAGAACGGTGCCACTGTGAACGCCCTCTTGAACGCTGTGCCCGGAAAAATGTCCTGGCGTCGGCGTTGCATTGTCAAAACCCGCAGCAACAGTTGGCGCGGTTGCTGCACTCACGATCGACACGTCGTCCAGAAACGGGCCAAGCGAATTGCTGCTCCCCAAATGCGGTAGCACCGCGCTTGTGTCTGAGAATTTGACACTTACAGAGGTGTTTCTTGCGGTGAATGTTTGTGAAATAGCAGACCAATCGGTCGATGCCTGTTCCTCGACAAGTTTCGATTCGTTAATTCCACCTCCGACGTTGGTCAATTCGGCCTTGATCCAGTTTTCGTCGATGCTTGTCCCAGGGCGCTGTTTGACTTGATACGAAAACGTGTATGATTGCCCAACTACCAAGCCATTGACTGTTTGCTGCAGAGTGCCACTGGAATTCCCATCTAATTCGACGTGCTGATCACCGGCAGCGGCCATGCCAAGCCCGGATACGTGGTCTTGAATCTCGACTTGACCGGACCAACTCGTGGGAACAATGGGCGTCTGGAAAGTACCAGTGGCGACTGGGTCTACTTCAAAACTTCCATTTTGCACAAGATTTGTCGCTGTAGCCGACAGCAAGGTCCGCGATTCAAGAACTTCTAACTGTCGCGTTGTCTCACGATCAAACCGCCGCTGACGGGACGATGTATTCTTCCCTGTGAGCGGGCACCTGCCAGTCCACCGGCGCAGCAGGTTTGTGATGGATCTTGTCAACGGTCTCACTTGAGAATTAGGTTTGTGCGTCGTCATGTTGCCTCGAAGAAGAATGTTGAGTCGAAATCGCCTGCGCGTTCAGTACACAGATGTGACGTGTCACAATACAACAGCGTGGTTGAGCCGAAACGCGAACGGCAACCGAGCCTGAAATGCATGCATTCATCGGCGGTGTACCTTCGACGACCAAGGCTTGAGCGAAAGGGAATAAAAAAGCCGACGTGGCGCAACCCTGTTGAAGGATTTCACCACGTCGGCTTACTTAGTATCGCGCCCGCCGGTCAAGACGTGCGCTTTATTTAGTCATCCGATAATAACATCGAATTCTTGAGATTCCACTTGAATGGACTCTTGAACTCGACAGGCTACGTTAACAACGCCGACTCGGATGTCAACAGGGGCTTGGCTTTATTTTCGAATTGCGGCAAATAGAACCTTTACAACAAATGGCCACTTAATTGCCCTGCCGTGAGCGATGTCCAGTATTGCTTGATTAAGGAGTGGGTGATTCTCCGGTGTCAGAATCGCCGCAAGATTCAGCGTACGTTGCAATGACCATTATAATGAGGTTTATCATTTGTTGAACCGAGCGAACGCGCGAATGCTGGTCTTTACGAAGGATGAAGACTTCAATGCGTTTGAGACGGTGCTTGAGGAAGCGGTGGCCCGTACCGGAACATGGCTGCTTTCATATTGTCTGATGGGAAATCACTGGCACGTTATTGTGTGGCCCCACGAAGATGATGCTGCCTGGAAATCACCACCAGACCACAATGCAGCCCCAAAACAAGAAGAAACGGTCCCCTATATCAGAAGGACTGGTTTGACAGGTTCGTGAGGCAGCGGCGTGTCGATTCTAGTCGGGAAGTGAACCGGAATTCCGTTCAGGATTGCGCTAGTTGGCCGGTTGCCGATCGATTTTTATGCGATGGAGTCATGGTTTGAAACGGCGGCAGCGATTGGTTTTGAAAGACTAGAGGCGCGCGGTATCGAGTGGACGGCACCCTCCTCGCGTCCAAACCGGATATCGGTGGTGGCAATATCGCAGGTTCATCATTGCGTCAGGATTGCCAAGGGAGGCGGATGTGCAAATGCGTCATGCTTCCTCGCTGCGTTTTCGGCCATTATGCAGGCTCACAAACCAGCCGATGACCCTGGTCAGCGTGTTCTCGACCGGCGGGAGTTCAGGGCTGATGCTGAAACGGGCGGTTAGCTCTTTCCATCCGTTGAGCCACACGTGGTGATCCGGATAACGCTCCTTCGGGTTGAGCGCCAAACCACGCATCACTAAAGCATCGAGTCGGTCACGCAGCGACCGGGGTAACTGCTTACAACTGGACGAAAGCTCGCTGGGCGGTACCCAGGTATCGACCGCACGTGCGATGAATTCCTGGCGACCGGCTTTGGCTCCGAGACCGCCGTAGGGAAGATGCAGCGTCAGCAGTTCAAACAACAATACCGACACCGAAAACTGATCGCTGGCCAGAGTGACCGGGCAAGCGCCGTTTTGCAGTTCCGGGGCCGCGTAGCAGCGGTGGTGACCGTCGCCTTCGGTGCGGCGGGTGGTCCATTCGATTGTCCATCCACTCCCGAAATCGATCAGCTGCAGGTGGCTGGGGTGCGATGTGACAATCACATTGGCGGGCTGGATATCGCCATGAGCAATCTGCAGATGGCGTTGCAAATGGCAGACGGCATGGGCGAGCCCGTTGACCAGTCGAACGGCCTGTGCGGGCTCGACAGGCGGTCTGCGACGTTCGCGAATGTTCTGCAGGTAATCGGCCAGACTGATACCTTCAGTCCATGTCAAAGCGACATCAACCTGATGACGCTGTTTGTCCCATTCCACGACTCGTGGAAACGCATCAGATTTGAGTCGACTCAGTACCCGCAGAAGCTGCTCGGCTGCCTTGCCAGCGGGCAGTGACTGCACCAGAAAAAAGCAGCCGCCTGGACCGGCGAGACGGTCGAAGGCAAGGTACGATTCGCGGAATGGACTGCCGATTCGTTCGAGCAAATAGTAGTCCCGACGACGGATACGGCGGCATTCAAGATATGGTCGATTGCGGCCTCGAACGTTCACCGTCTGGCCACCGTTTTCGAAGTGTTCAGCAGGCTGAGCCATGTCGTTTTCGGTCGCCTCTCGTTGAACACTCAAAACAGGGAACAGTCAGACGCAGCATTACTGCATACTGATACAAGACACTTGTTGTCAAAAACGCACTTAAGTTGTTGCAGCGACACAATGTTTGTGGCCAACATTTTGGCTTTCATGGGGGTAGGTCTGCGAGCCAAAATGAAAGCCAATATGAAAGCCACTTTTCTGCGGCCGTGGATCGCTGGTTTTGCGACCACTGTTACTCGGCCAGCAGCCCCTTCTTAACCATCAGGTCGCCGTACTTGTTAAGCAGCTCCTGAGCCCGTTCAATGGGCTTGGCGTTCGTCTCATTCCAATTGACGTTCCCGCCGATGTAGTAAGGCAATGCATCATGCGGTCGGTCGTTGTCGGCGCAGGCCAGCCAGAGCAATGCCGTCATGCCGGTCTGAGTGTCTTCGAGCGCTTTTCTTGCTTTGATCACAGACAGAGACGCAGGGCCCTTCTTGTCGTCATTTCGATGCTTAAATCCGGGGCTGACGAAGGCAGCCAACAGGCCCTTGATCTCGTTCATATCGCGTTGCATCTGACTGGCCAGCAAAGCTTCCTGAGCGGCGTCCTGTGTTCGTTTCGCGTCTTCCTTCAAGCCTTCCATTTTCGCCTTCCGCTGCAGTTCGGCAACTCGGGCTTCTTCGGCTTGCAGTTGCTTTTCCGAAGCGATTCTTTGTAGCTCCTGCTTTGCTTTATCGTCGGCCAGTTCTTGTTCGGCCTTGGCGATCTTTTCGGCCTGCTCTTTCTCGGCTGCTGCGCGTGCCGTCGCTCCTGCTTCCGCCAGCCGTTCGGCTTTGGCACGTTCGAGTTGAGAACGATGCTGCCGCAACGCCGTCGCCAGTGTGGTGGTGCCTGAAGGCAGCGCGGAGGCTTCTCGCTGAATGGATTCGAGCAGAAGTTTCTGACGCTCGAACTCTGCAGCCTGCGTCTTGAGTTCCTTACCCAGGTCACTGAGCCGTTTTGCATGTTCTTCGGTAATGGAAATCGTCCTGGAATCCGACGCGGCCTTGCTAATTGGTTCTGTCAGTGGATTGAGTTCACCCTCCCAGTCCACGATCTGCTCGGCCGTCGGTCGTTCACTCTGCCAGATATCAACGACCAGTGGAAAGTGTTTGGCACTACCGGCGATGCGATTGCCCGCCTGACCGTCCATCAATGTCGCTTCGAGTGCTGCCCATTCGGCCTGTAATTTCTTGAGCTTACCCAGGTCGCGCAAAGCGGCGTTCGCCAGCGCTGTATGTTTCGCCATGTTGGCTTTGAGAAGTGCCTGTTCCGATTGAGTCACACTACCCTGGTCGCTGGTAGCATCAACCGTGTTCGGACTGGATTGCTGGCGGTTATGATTGGGTTCTGTCTGAACTGCGGGGCTACCTGTTTCCGTATCGGTGGAAAGTTCACCAATGCCTTTTCGCGGCTCGTTCACATCGCGCGGCTCCGCCTTGCTGTCATTGTTCATTGACCAAAGGGCGTATCCGCCGACCATGACCACGAACCACGCCATCACCATGATGCGAATCGTCGGTGATACACCTAAAAATGGACGTAGCGGAGAAGGTGAATTCGAACTCATCACAAGAATTCCTTGGGACTCGACAAGCGTGTCATCGATCGCGGCAGGTTATCGGAACATCCGTCCAAAATGAAAACAGAGAAAAGCAGCGGCCGCTAAAATGAGCGGGATCACCCACGACAAGGGATTGAACATCCGAGCGACGCCCCATTCCGGCAGAAATAGTACCATGGCCATACCGATCGTCATGCACTGAACATAATACTTCGGAGCGGCAAACCGATGACGGATCGCATAGTCTGAGAGTGCCTGCGAAGCTGCCACGATCGCGGTCGCGGTTGATAGTATCACAAACAACAATCCACCATGCCCCTGCAGCCAGCGATGCTGCAACCACAGAGCGGTCCCGCTGAGTGCAATTGCTGCGATGACCAATACAGGAGCGAGTCGCTCATGGAATTGCTGCGTCGCGGTTTGCTGGACGGCCAGAAGCCGCTCCTGTTCCTGGCGGACCTCGACTGAGCCCCAGCCACTCAGCACAAACGGGCCAATCACAATGGCAGGATCGATCCCGTAAACCGGCTCATCGTGGATCTCAATCTTTGCCCATTCCTCAACCGAGACAGTCTTTGCCACTATGCGTTCACGCACGATGTGACCATCGATCACTTCGACGAACGGATACAGCCATTCCGGAATCGCCTCAACGAGTCTCAGAATCTGCGGCGGCATCACAACGGTACTGTTACCGATGCTGGTCCGAATCGTGCTAATGACTTCGTGTTCGTGTCGGGCATGACGAACCTCATGTGTTCCCGTTGTGGTTGAGGTCGTTCTTCGAGAACCGATCAGAAACGGTCGCGATCCTTCGCGACCGTTGACACCGTTGCTGCCCCAGATCATGGAGTTTTCGCGATTCGTTTGATCAACATCCTGAATTACAACCCGGCGAAAGAAGTGATAGCGGCAGCAATTGTTCGGAAACCATTCAACCAGTCCGCACAATTCGCGATCCACAAGTCGTGCCAGAAACTCGAACAACTGTCTGGTAAAGTTGGCGACTTCATGCTCCAGAGCAACATCGAGCTTCTGCCGGTAGACATTCGGCGGCTGAGCGAGCAGAGCGGCACCAATGATGTTCCTGGTGCGATCCCAGTCACACGATGCCTCTTCAATCATCTCGTTCAGTTTGCTGCTGATGATAGCGTCTTTCGCTTCGGTTCGAGTCTCCCCAGTCTCCTGCTGAAATTCCAGATTCGCCCGACACGCTTCCCGAAACACATGCCGCACATCGTCTCGTAACACATCCAGCTGCTGCAGACTCTGGATGTATGCGGCCACAAGAGTTTCACGATCAGGATTTTCTGTGGACTGAACAGCAGGCCACGAAAGACGATGCCAAATTGCTTTCGAAAGGAGCTCCGGCAACTTCTCATCGGACGGCTGTATCAGAAGTTGGCGGATGCGGTTTGTACCTGGAGGTTCCGGGACCACCGCCAGCGACGGAAAACGACGACCACCTCGCATGACGTCATACGTCACAGGCTCAAGTTCAGGCGAGTTTTCCGACGAGGAATTGACCATGTCGCGTGCCCCTCAGTTTCACATTCAGCCGCCTTGCCGGAAGAATCCACGGCGAGATGTTACCCAGGTAACGCGAACTTGTCGCATGATTTCTTCTGACAGCGCCTCCAGCCGTCGTTTTTTAGGCCACTGGCATCTTTTTTTTGGGGCAAGTGGGCCGCAATCCATGACGAAGCGACCAACGGGAGCGATTGCGTCTTCCCGTGACTGCAGTTTTCGCTGGATGCAGAGTTTAACATGGCTGACTTGAATGCTGGCCGCCGCAAGGCGGCCACTGGGGGGCCCCGCACGGAGCGACAGCGCAGTGTG
>Ga0335394_10008859_pt1 | contig 11356 bp, 8 predicted proteins | sample MAT03_FD_205741 | JGI IMG/M metagenome (GOLD analysis project Ga0335394, IMG submission 205741) | Freshwater microbial communities from Lake Fryxell liftoff mats and glacier meltwater in Antarctica - MAT-03 (spades assembly) (version 2) ... | reverse complement strand
GATCAGGCGATCCCGGTCGAGTCTGGTAGGCTAGATCTCCAGACCTATGGTTTAGTGCGTGTTGCTGGCACGGTTCAGCCTCGGTTTTCCAGCGCGCAGGAGAAGCTCGGCTGCAAACACCAATTCATTGAACCGGTGTCGGGTGAAGTCGCTGCGATCGCCTCGGACGAAAGTGTACCCGTCAGAGTGACGCTGACTCCAGTCGAACGCTTTCTAGGCCTCAACACACAAACCTACTCCACGAAAACATCTGCGCTCAAGGCTGGTCAGCCAGGCTATGAATTCGCGCTCTTGGTTCCGCCAGGTGAATACGATGTCTATTTTCAGCCCGACAAACCGACGGTGGCTGATTGCTCCGTGCCCCCGGTTAACCTGCGGCGCGCATTCACTGCGGACACAATGCTCAGTCTGGCTCTTGCCTCTCCCGAGACCCTCGTGCTCACGGTTGCCTATTCCCCGCTCGGGTGCGACATCGGCCGCTGTGGCAGTCTAGAGGGTTGGGCAGTGGAGGTTGTCGAGAAGGAGAGCGCCCGCGTGATTTCGACCCGGGCCCTGCTCTCGGACACGAACAGCGTTGTAACCGGAGCGATCCGAGAATATTCGGTGGCTCTCAATGTGTCGCTGGGCAGCATGCTGTCGGTGTCGCCAGGCAGCGAGCTCGTGAGGCTTTCGCCGCCGGAGGGCAAGACGGCACCCGTGCTTTACGCAGAGCGGGAGGGGTTGGAGCTTTTTAGCAAAGGGCAGGGGGCAATCGAGATCCCGACGGCAATCGGGAGGTCGGTGACGGTCCAGGGCCTCGTGGCGGGCATTCGGTTGGGTGAATCTGGCGGTAGCGGAGTTTCGGCTTCCGTCACGTTCGTCGCCACGGAGCTTGTGGGCTTTTCAAATGGCCTGCTCGCGGCCTTCTCGCGCACCGTAGAGGCAGATCCGGAGGGGCGCTTCACGGCTGACCTCTTGCCAGGAACTTACAAAGTGCGTGCCGTGCCCAAGGCTGAGTCTGATTTCGCTGCGACCGAAGTCAGTTGGTCCGTGAGCGAGGCGCCGGCAGTGCAGACCGGCAAGAGCATTGAGATTAAACCCAAGGTAACGATTCAGGGTCTCGCACTGGATCTCCGCGGAAGACCGGCGCGAGGCATGCCAGTGCAAGTGGTTCCCTCTGCCGACATGCAGTCCGTCCCGGCGTTGCAGCGTTTGATTCTGCCCGAGGGGGTGGCGCCGCGTGGCGGCACTGCGACGCTCAACTCGTTGGGCGAATTCGTGCTACCAACGGACCCAGGGCAGTACGATATTTCGATCCGGGCACCTGACCAGAGCGGCTTTGCATGGCTAGTCAGACCAAGGCTCACGGTGCTTCAACCTGGTCTCGATCTGGAGCAGATGACCCTGCCGTTGCCAATCGTCTTCGAGGGCGGTGTCCGCGCTGGGAGCACCGAGTTTGTTCCCGGAGCTCTGATTCGAATGTATTTATATCTTGATGCCCAGGGGCGGTATGTCGATGTACCGGCTAAGGCCGCGTCGGTGGTGCAAGTGGCTGAATGCCGGGCGGATTCTCGTGGGAACTTCAACCTATACGTTCCAGCCAAGCTGAACTAGGTTGCCGCATTTCCGTTGCACGAGCTCGCTTGCAGCGTGAAGCCGAGAACTGGGCTAGCGACCGAGCGCGGCTAGACGTATGTTGTGGGTCGTGGAGAGCCCGAACGCGTTGAAGCTCCTTCAGGCGGAAAAAAAACCGACCGAAGCGGATCTTGCTGGCGCTCTGCACGAGGTCAGTAATGCACTCACGGTGGTTTTGGGTTGGCTTGATGTCGCGCGCTCCAAGGCGCTCGCAGGTGGCCCCTTGGATACGATTTTCGAAGCGCTCGATGTCGCCCAGACGCACGCCCGGTTAGGTCATCGTGCAGCACGACAGGCACTGGGCGCGGACGCCAGCAATGCGGGTTCGAGCCAACGTACTGCGCGGACACTGGCTCACACCGCTGTGCAGGGTGTCTCCCCTCACGCTCAAGCCCGCGATATTGAGATGGTGATTGAGGAGCAACGAGGCTGCACCGGGCTAATCCGAGATGTTGCTCCTGTGATTCAAATCCTCACCAATCTTCTGCTGAACGCAATCGAACTGTCGCCGGTCGGCTCGCGGGTCGTGCTCTCGGTGCGGGGCACTGGGTCGGAGGCGGCTTTCACTGTCTCCGACAATGGCCCCGGGATCGCCGCGGAGCGAGCCCCGAATCTCTTTCTAGGTGGAGATTCGACACGCCCTGGCGGCGCGGGTATCGGCCTACGCCATTCCCTAGGCGTTGCGCGAGCCCACGACGGGGAGCTCTTGCTGCTCGAAAGTGAACCCCACGCGAAGTTTCAGCTGACTTGGCCGCTCGGAGCGGGCTCGGCACCACGCCGGCAACCGCCAGCGGCTCAATCGCTGGTCGGCGTGCGAATCCTGGTGGTCGAGGATGACGTCGCGGTCCGCACATTGATCGAGCTGGCACTGGAGGCGCGCGGCGCCGAGCCCGTCATGGCAAGCTCGCTCACCGAGTTTCTTCAGGCAGTCCAAAGCGGTCAGCGTTTTGATGCGGCATTGATGGATCTCTCGCCTATCCAGAGCGACCTCGCAGGAGCGGTCGCAGCGCTTCGAAACACTAGTCCGGAGGCGCGCATCGTCGTCATCAGTGGCGTTCTCGGTGGGCTTCCAGACGAAGTTTACACCCAGATTTCAGCCTGGGTCCGTAAGCCCTTCGAAATGGGCGAGGTGATCGAGACGCTCGGCTACATCCTCGCCAATCCGAACGCATCCGTCCCCTCCGCTCTCCCCTGAGCTCAACGTAAATTCGGCCAGAAGAGGGCTTGCGGATGGCCCAGGCTCTGGGGTAGACCCCACCCCCTGTTCGGCCTGGGTCCAGAGGGGCCCAATCCAAAATGCGAAGGTGGCGGAACTGGCAGACGCACTAGCTTGAGGTGCTAGCGGGGTTATTCCCATGGAGGTTCAAGTCCTCTCCTTCGCACAACGACGGAAATCCGAGACACCAACCCCCAGCTGGGGGGTTGGCTCCGGATCCGTGGGCATGCGTCAGGGCGCCTGGGCGAGCAGCGTTCTCTGCCTCACTCAAATGGTTGGCATCACGTTGCCGCCGGAGACTGAGATGTATTGGCCGGAGATGAAATTCGCGAGATCCGAGGCAAGAAACGCCACCAGGTTGGCCACGTCGCGGTCATAGCCCCTCCGCTTCAGAGGCACGTTGGCTTGATAATTCCGCTGGGACTCAGTGTCGTCGTTTGGAACATTCTCGCTGATCATCCAGCCGGGAGCGACTTGATTGACTGTGATTTGGTGTTCACCGATCTCTTTCGCGAGGACGCGCAGCACGCCGTCCATCCCGCGTTTCCCTGAAACGTAAGCGCTTTGGTTCGGCGCGTTTTGCATGGCGCACTCGGTGTTGATCGCGATCACTCGGCCCCAGCGTTTCTCCACCATCGCCGGTACGAAGGCTTGCGCCATCAGCACGTTGTGGAGCACACACGAACGAAACTGGCTTTCAAAGTCAGCAGCGTTTTGGGCGAGAACTGGCTGCCATTGGTACTGGCTCACTGCGTTGTTGACCAAAATGTCAGGCGCGCCAAGCTCTGACTCGATGCTTGCTTGCATCTTTCGAATCGCGAGAGCGTCGGTCACGTCAGCCTGCACGGCCAGGGCCTGCACGCCTTTGGCTGTCAGCTCGGCAACCAGCTCAGCGGCCTTTTCTGCATTTTGGCGATAGTTGACCACCACGTTCGCGCCGCAGTCACCCAGGATCCTGCAGATGACCCGACCCAGCTGGCCTGAGCCCCCTGTTACCAGGGCCAAATGGCCTTTGAGGTCAATCTCCATGCTCAGGATCTATCACAGAAACCGGGAACTAATGAAGCGGCTGCAGGTTGCATTTGAGGGACGGACGAAAGGGGGCAGCCGCCTGACGCCGCATCAACGTCGCGTCCCATCCCATCAGCTTGGTGCGGAGAGGGCTGCGCGCAAAATCAAGTAGTAAGCATGCTTACTACCTTGGGTCGGCGCGGAGGGGGTGTCCGCTACCCTGTGTGTCCGCAGGTATGCGTCGGAGACGATGTGATTGGACGGCACGAGCAAAGATCTTGATGTTGCTGCCATCAAAGTTGCCGGAAACCTGAACGCTGAGGGGTGCTGCGGAGGGAACGGGCGCCGGTCTAGCTCATTCCGCCGCCGGGGAGATCCGTCGCCGGGGAGATCCGTCGCCGGAGAGAGGGTGCTTAGCGGACGGTGAAGAGCTCTTCTGGTCTTCCTGGTGGCGTCACCCATAGCTGAAGATTGATTTGGTAGCGGGGCCCCTGGAAATATTCGAGCACCATCAGATGATCCCCAGCGGGCAACTGAACCTTGCCGTGCGCCGATTGCGGCGGGTGCTGGCCATCGTTGTCGACCACGAGCTGGCCGTCGATCACAAGCCGAGCGCCATCATCGCTCGAGATGTGGAAATCGTACTCACCGGCCTCGGCCGTTCGGAACGTGCCCGCGTAGCGGATCGCGAACCACTCGAAGCGCTGTTCGATCCCTGGAAACCCCTGGTCCCAAGAACGGGGCGCAATGTTCCATTCGCAAGCGTACAGAACGCTTTTTGGGGTCAGGGAATCATAGTTCTTTGGAAGCTTCTTGGTTTTCGGGGCGAGCTCGAAAACTTGGCCTTCGAAGCAGCCGAGCACAGGTTTCTCGTAGCCAAACACGTTCGGCGGCGGCTCAACGGGCGGAGGTTGGGGCGTTTCAAGCTCAACGGGCGTGGGCCCTACTGGGGCTGGCGGTGGCTCGACAGGTCTGGGTGTTTCGACAGGTTTGGGTGTTTCGACAGGCTTCACTGGCGTCACCGGTTTTTGCGCTGGTGGCTTGGCGGGAGTTCCTGGGACTGTTCCGTATTGAACGGGCTCGCGCGTTGGCGTTGGCTTTTTTACTTCGGGCGTTGCAGCAGACGGGATCGGAGCTGGATCGGCAGGTGGGGTAATTGCTGCGACTGGCGCTGGCGGCGGCACTGGAACTCGTGGCGGCTCACAGCCTTGAGCTTTAGCACCCTCTGATTTCAGCGATCCCTGCGCTTCACCGTGCGTGGCAAGCTTCCCGTTGGGAAGAAGCTTGAGGCTGCCTGAGGCTTTGCCCAAGCCGACGAACTTAAACGGCGCTGCCGCTCGACACAACTTTCCGCTCCGGCCTTGCCAATCCCATTTAACGGACACCTTGGCAGACTTGCGGAAGCTCACCGATGCGGAGTGCTTGCTGCCTCCGGGACTGCGCGGCTCCGGCTCCGGCTCCGGCTCCGGCTCCGGCTCTAGCGCGGGCTCGCTTGCCGAGCTCCCGAGGGAGCTTCCGCTCTTCGTGGAGGCTGCGGCGTGCATTTGAACATTGCAGGCCGCGCTGGCCAACAGCGCTAGGGCTGTCGCTGGCAGGAGCAGTTGCATCTTGCGGGGATTGGCGTGGGTGAGCGGGCTCAGTGTGGTGCGCATGGTTGTCATTCAATCCGTAGCAAGCCGCGCTTCTTTCCGCTGGCGGGGTCGATCGTGTTCTGTGCTTCGTAGAGGCGTTCAGTTTTCACGAGCCAGGGCTTGTAGGAAGCGTTCACGTCGAGGACAAACACCAAATCCTCTGCTGCGAGATAACCGCCGATCGGCGAGTGATGGCCGCTGCCCTGTCCGAACAGTGGGCCGCGGTGGAAATTGATCAGGTAACGCACGCTGGGATCATTGGTGCGCACCATCTGCTGCCGAAACTCAGCGAGGCTGAGATCGCGGAGCATTGTGACGTGCTTCTTGAGCTTCTTGCCAGCTAATTCGGAAAGTTGATCTAGTGTGATCCCGCCAGGTAGGGCACCGAGGACGGTCGAAATGCCCGAATCGTTGAGGATGGTAGCTTGTGTTGCTGGCATTCCAATAGACCGAGACAGGTTCACGACGCTGGTGGGTCCACAGAAGCTGCCATTATGCTGAAAATCAAGGCCCGTCCGATAGGTCTTAGCCACGGGCAGTTGCCAGGCCGCGTTGAGAAAGCGTGGTTCCTGGAACACGCCTGTGGTCCGGATTGAAGCTACCTTCGAATAGTCGACGGCGTCGCCCCAAAGCAGCCCGGGCAACACCGCGACTGAGCCGCCCAAAAGCAGCAGCGCAGCCGCGAGAGCGATCAGTATTTTCTTGTTCATTCCGTTCTTCCCATTCTTCTCAGTCATTACAGGGCACCTTCCCAGGGCATACCTTCATCACGACAATCGGAGACACCTTGCCAGCCCGAGGCACCCCTCATGACCATCTGCACTCGACCCACGGGAAACATTGGCTTATCGGTTTTGGAGGTGAAATCAGCAATGCTGCTTGGGTCAAAGCGAGGCTCTACCTGAAGCATATCAGGTGACCATTGATGGTGGAGGCGGGGTGAGCGCATGGCAGCTTCCCCGCTCATTTTGCCTTCAACCACATCACGGATCACCCAGGCTACGGCGCTCGGGATACTGCTGCCGCCTGGCGAACCGAGCACCATCTGCAGCTGAGTGCCATCCAGCACGAACGTGGGACTCATGCTGGAGAGTGGCCGTTTTCCGGGAGCAGGCGCGTTGCGCTCATTGCCGATGAGACCAAACGAATTGGGTCCTCCGACGAAGAAATCATCCATTTCATTGTTGAGGAGCACGCCGGTGCCTGGCACTACAAGTCCCGAGCCAAAAGGCACGTTGATCGTTCGCGTGAGCGCAATCGCCAAACCATTCTTGTCGATCACTGACAAGTGCGTGGTGTGGGTGCCCTCCTTCAGCGTGGCATTCTTGGGTAGCTCAAGCTGACCAGAAGTGGGGATTCGCTGGGCTTGCGCCTCGGCATACGCGTCAGACGTGAGGCGTTCGACAGGCACCGCGACGAATCCCGGATCTCCAAGGAGCGTGGCTCGGTCATAAAAAACCAGGCGTGAGGCCTCCGTCCACAAACGCAGGCGATTCGCTTGGGGTAAGCGTTTGCGCAAGTGTTCGTAGGTTTGCAAGAGCCCAATCACGAGAATTCCGCCAGACGAAGGTGGCCCCATGCTCACGATGCGCTTGCCGAGAAAGTGACCTTCCACCACTGGGCGTTCGACTGGCTCCGCCGCTTTGAGATCCGCCAATGAGATGCGGCTGCCCTTCTGCGACAGAAAATCGACCAGCTTTTTCCCAACCAGCGTGTCCCAGTCAACGGGAGAATGGTCTCGGGTTAACGCTTCTAGAGTGTCCGCCAGCTCGGGTTGGCGGAGTGTCCAGCCTGGAAACGGACACATGCCCAATATGCCTAGAAAAGTGCGTTTGGCGTCGGGATTGGCGCGAAGTTGCGAGTTTCGAACCCAACACCGCGCCGTGTAATCCTTCCCCACCACCACGCCACCACGAGCCGCCAAAATTGCAGGTCGGGCGAGTCGACTCATCGGTCGACTACCAAAGCGTCGATGCAACTCGCGCAGCCCATTCCATTCTCCAGGCACCGCCACAGAGAGCGCGCCGTTGCGAAGTGCCTGGGGGTCCTTCTGCACGGCCTGTGTGAGCTCAGCGGGCTTCAAGCCAAGCGGCGCGCGTTCGCGAAAATCGAGTGATACGTTGACACCCGTGCTCGGCTCGTGCACCAACGCAAATCCCCCTCCACCCAGCCCCGAATTCCCAGGCTCCGCGACTCCGAGCATCAACGCCGCAGCGATTGCCGCATCGACCGCGTTGCCGCCCTCATTGAGCACGTCAGCAGCCGCTTGCGTGGCGAGCGGTTGACTTGTGGAGACAGCGGAGTTGGTGCTCTTGCCGTTCTTCTTCCCCACCGCGCGTGGCGCCTCGGCACAACTGTTCCGCCAAGGCAGTGTCTTCACATACCAAGCGGCTGCGGCTGCCAGGACCAGCAGCGCTCCGATCCCTATTGCTACCCTCAGCAGCCATCGGCGCATGGCCGTGACCCTATCATGGGACCGCCAGGCGACCGACTCGCACCTCTTCACGTTCTCAGAGCAAAAACACTGTGAGGGCGTAAACTGGGCCAAATATAGCTAGAAATTCGGGGTAAATTCCAGAGCTTCGAAACCCGAGGAGCTGGTATCCTCGCGTACCATGCTGGTCCCCACATTGAATGGAGCCGCCCGGGTTATGGGCTACGCTTCGGCCTTCTGCTTGAGTCTGGCCGTGGCTGTGAGCGCCTGCAGCACCCCAATACGAGGCGGCGCACAGCCGAATAGCGCAGGGACGGACCCGGCATCAGGAACAGGCGGCACGCCTCCTTCGTCCACCACGGGAACAGCGCCGACGACAACCACGACACCCACGGGAACCACGCCGTTCCCTGGCGCGTGCAGCACGCCGAACGCGGGCAGCACGCCCATGCGACGTTTGAACGCGCTCCAGTATGCGAACACGGTGAAGGATGTGCTCGGCGTCTCAGTGGCACTTTCTGCGGTGTTAGCTGAAGACGAAAAAGTGGGGCCCTTCAATAGCAATTTACTGTCACCGGTCGGCGAGTTGCACGTTGACCGCTACATGAGCGCCGCTGAGCTGGTTGCTGCCAATGCTATTGGGCAGTTGAGCACGGTTTTGCCTTGCGATCCCGCTGCGACGGGCGAAGCCGCTTGCGCGGAGACATTCTTGACGCAAACGGGTGCGCGCTTGTTCCGGCGCCCACTGGAGGATCAAGAACGAGTAGCCTACTTGGGCCTCTACGGTTCGTCGCGCACGGCCGGGCGCAGCTTCAGCGATGGAATTTCGCTCCTGGTGCGTGTTTTGTTGCAATCTCCGTCATTCTTGTACCAAGTGGAAACGGCTGCGGCTGGAGCTCCCACGCTGTTAGGCGGCAATGAAGTCGCGACTCGACTTGCGTCGTTCTTGTGGAGTAGCGCGCCAGATGCTGCACTCCAAAATGCAGCCAAGGGTGGGCAGTTAACAACCGTGGACGGACTCCTCACTCAAGCCCGCCGGTTGCTCAATGACCCCCACGGAGCCTCAACGCTGGCGAGCTTCCACTCCCAGTGGCTCAAAATTGATCGACTCCCCGCTCTGCAGAAAGATCCAGCGCTCACGCCCACGTTCGACGCGGCATTGGGCCAGGCCATGCTTAGCGAGACCGAGCACTTTGCTGACTGGGTGATCCGCAGTGGCGATGGCTCGTTGAAGAGCTTGTTCACCCGATCCAATTCGTTTGTGGACGGCGCCTTGTTTGATGTCTACGGGCTGCCTAAGCCAGCCAAGGTCGATCAGTTGACACCTGTGGCGCTCAAGCCGAGCGAGCGTTCAGGCCTGCTCACGCAAGCGAGCTTTCTGACGGCTCACTCTCATTTTGGCAATACTTCCCCCGTGCTACGGGGTGTCGTCGTGTTGGATAGTGTCTTGTGCAAGGCGCCCCCGCCTCCACCACCCACTGTGATGACTGTACCTCCTGCTCCCATCGCCGGCGAGACGACTCGCGAACGCTTCGACCGCCACCGGACCGATCCGACCTGTGCGTCGTGTCATTCCTTGATGGACCCGATTGGCTACGGCTTTGCTCACTACGACGCTCTGGGGCGCTACATCACGGACGAAGGAGGTAAGCCTATCGATGCCTCCGGGGAAATCAAAGGCACGCAGGATATCGACGGTCCTTTCAACGGCGCGATCGAGTTGAGCCAACGCCTGTCCGGGAGCAATCAGGTGCAGGATTGTATGGTTAGCCAGTGGTTCTCGTTCGCGCTCGGGCGCAACCTCGACAAGACGCGCGATGCCTGTTCGCTTCAAGGAGTAAAAACGGCGTTTGCTGCGAGCGACTACAACCTGCGGGAATTGCTGTTTGCCATTGTGAAGTCCGATGCCTTTCGCTACCGGGCGTCGTTGGAAGGAGGTGCACCATGAGTGCACAACGTCGAAGTCCAGCCGTTTATGTCGCGCGTAGGAAGCTCTTGGCCGGTCTCGCCGGCAGCGCGATATTGGCCCCGTTTGTGCCCATTTTGCAGGCTGAAACCCTACCTGGGGCACCGAAGCGCCTCATCCTCATGTTTCACCCGCACGGCGTGATTCGCGACACCTGGCTGCCAACCGGCACTGTCACGAACTTCACGTTGAGCAAGACCTTGGAGCCGCTCAACGCATTCAAGGATAAGTTGCTCATCCTGGATGGCTTGCGGCTATCTGCCGAGACTACCGCAGGCAGCGATCCCGCGTTGGTGGGCGAGCCGAGCGGTGGTCCCCACACACGCAACACGTCGCACCTTTGGTCGGGTGCTGCCCTTGATCCGAATAGCAGCCTTTTTTCACGCGATGCCACCAAGTTTGGCTGGGGGCTCGGTACTTCGATCGATCAGACAATCGCTGAGCGCATCGGCACCACAGCTTTCCGTTCTCTGGAAGTGGGGGTGCGTCCTGGTGGCGGCAATGCTCCCCGCAATCGGATGATTTATCGTGCGCCCGGGCAACCGTTGTCGCCGGAGGGCAGTCCCAAAGCACTGTTCGATCGGCTCTTCACGGGAGGCATGGGCGGGAGCGCGCTTGGGGAGCAGCTGCGCCAGGATCGGAAGAGCATATTGGACCTGGTTTTAGCTGATTTACAGCGTTTGGAGCCACGTGTCGCTCGCGAAGACAGCGCGAAGATCAAGGCTCATTTGGAGGCGATCCGCGCGATAGAAACCCGCCTCAGTTCTTCGGCTGCGTTGTGTGCGACGCCAACGGCTCCCGCAGATTTCGATGCGGGCGCGAACGACAACATGCCCATGGTGGCGGATCTTCAGATCAAGCTGTTGGCGAGCGCCATCGGCTGTGGGCTCACCAATGTGGCGAGCATTCAGTTTGATCGCAACGAAAATAGCGGGACACTCTTCAACTGGTTGTTCACCGATACTCGCGCCCACCATGAGCTCAGTCATATCAGCGATGCCGATGCGCTCTCGAAGCTCACTCAGATCTACACCTGGTACGCCAAGCAGTTGGCGGCCCTCATGACTCAGTTGGCGGCGTTCCCGGAAGGCAGCGGGAGTGCTCTCGACAATACCTTGATCGTCTGGTGCAGCGAGGTTGCCAACCCTCAGAACCACCAAACCACCAACTCACCCTTCGTGCTGGCAGGCGGAGCGGGCGGTGCCCTCAAGATGGGGCGTTTTCTGAGCTACGACAACGTCCAGCACAATCGTTTATTGGTTTCGCTCGCGCATCTATTCGGCCTGGATACGGTGCAAAGCTACGGCAAAACAGACGTCGGCAGCGGGCCCCTCACCAGTTTTATTTGAGCTGAGCTTCAATCACACCAAGGAGCTCTAGGAGCGGCTGGCCTTTGGAGAACGAGCCTTGTGCCGCACGGCACAGACGGTTGTCATCGACGATCAGAATTTTCTTGCCAAAGATGCGAGTTCTGGGCTTTGCGG
>Ga0335394_10008857_pt1 | contig 11358 bp, 6 predicted proteins | sample MAT03_FD_205741 | JGI IMG/M metagenome (GOLD analysis project Ga0335394, IMG submission 205741) | Freshwater microbial communities from Lake Fryxell liftoff mats and glacier meltwater in Antarctica - MAT-03 (spades assembly) (version 2) ... | reverse complement strand
CGACACGGTGCTGGTGGTGAGCGTGCTGCACGCCTTTACCGAGGAGCTGGAGCAGGCGCGGCGGCGCGTTGCGGCGGGCGGCAGCCCGTCGGACGAGGCCAGTTGGGGTATTCAGGGGCCTGGCCTGGACGCGGGCGACAACTGGGCCAGCGATCACGCTCTGATGAGCTGGCGCTTCTTCTGGGAGCTGGAGACGCGCCGGCGCGGCCTGGGCGCCAAGGCCCCGCGCGTGATCGAGCGCTACCCCTATCTGGCGGGCGGCAAGCCACAGGAGCTGCCTGGCATTGCGGAGCTGGAGGTGCTCGCGCGTGACGCGGTGATCGTCTCTACCGCCGACCCGTTCCACCACGGGATCGGCTACGGCGATGCGCAAGAGGACGCGCTCCCGCCCGACGAGCGCGGCCTGGCGCTGGCGCGCCGCCAGATCGAGGAGGGCATGGCGCTGCTGGGCAAGGGCGACTACTGGGGCTACAATCAGCACTGCGTGAGCGCCAAGAGCGACCACCGCGACGCCGGCCAAGTGGTGCGGCTGCTGCGCGGGCCGCTTCAGGGCAGCATCCACAACCTTGTCTACACCGACGCGGGCGAGCTCTACAATGCGCCGCCGCCTACCTGGGTTGCCGGGGCCCTGATCGGGTATGAGCGGGCGTGAGATGCTTGATCAAGCATCTACCACAGAGGGCACAGAGGGCACAGAGGCCGGACGGGCTGAAGGTTCCGTGCAGCGATGTCCGGCCCGTCTTTCTCCTCTGTGGCTCTGCGGTGAATGCCCGGCAGGGATCACATATCCAGAACCATCCTACGCCTTGACTTCTACGATCACAGGCTGCGCCACAATCTGCATGCGCGGCACCTGGGCGATCCGCCGCCGTACCGCCGCCTCTTCAGACCCGCCAGCGGCGCCGAGCCACGCGTCATCGCCCTGGCTGAGGGTGGAGAACGTCAGGTGGAAGCTGTAGCGGCCCGGCTGGGACGCACGAAAGTTGGTGAAGATTGTGATCGGCACGAACGAAGCCTCGGCCGTAGCCTGGGTTGGGTCAAACTGCTTGCCAGCCTGGAGCAGCTGAAACTCCTGGAGGCGCAGCGGCATAAGCATGCCGCACCAGGGCGGGGGCGGCTCCGGCACGCCGGGCGGCCCGCTGATCGTGGGCAGATAGTGCGGAAAGCGCGCCCCGGCCTCGGAGCCGTCGAGCACACCAACGACCCAGATCGCCTGGCCGGAGCGGTTCTCCAGAGCCACGCGGATCGAGACCGGTGCGCCAACAGCCACGCTTGCCGGGGCGCTCAAGCTGAGCACAAGCATTGTCTTTGGCATGGCAATCTTCCTTTAGACTGGTAGCGCGTACAGGCTTGTGGGTACCGCCGACGCGCCAGGTTGTGCATAAGATCGGCAGTGTACCATGGCACAACCTGGCGCTCCATCTGTGGAGCCGCCCCGACCAGGGCTGTTGCAAAGATACTGCTGGCGAACTCCGTGCGAGCGCCCTTCTCTCAACGAGCCCGAACCTCCCTACAGGGCGGCTGCGGATTTTTTGGAGAATGGCTGGGACGACCTTGCCAATCGGCCCAAGACACGTCCAACGCGATCTTGAGGGGAAAGACGACCCAAAAAGTGCAGCGTGGCGCCTGTGATGGGTTTGCCAGCAGTATCGTTGCACTAGCCCTGCCGCCCCGACGAGGCGGCTCCACAGCTGGGTAGGCTGGCGTGACCCGTCAGCTTAGCTCGGATGGCCCGCTAGAGCGACGGGAGGCCGCAGCTGCCGACCCTGTCAGTGTCGCGTCGACCTGGGCCTCGATGTAGTGCATGACGTTGGAATTCACCCCCTTGGCGCGGAAGATGCGCACCATGCGCTCCATGGTCGACGAGGCTGCCTCGTCGTCGCCTGTCTCCAGCTGCATCGTCGCCAGAGAACGCATCGTCATGTTGAGCGTGATGTTATCGACACCCTTGTCGCCGGTCGACTCCTCGATTACGCCGCCAAGCAAGCTAGTGGCTGCGTCGGTCTGCGGCGCACGCGCGGTGATCTGCTTGTCGAGCGTGATCGTCTTGAAGGTGCGCGTGGCGTTGAGCCCCAGCACCAGCCTGGCATAGACCGCCAGGGGGTGCTTGGCGTGGCGATCCAGCAGCTCCTGGAAGGCGTTGGTGCCGTTCGCTAGCTGCTCCGAGTCCGAGCCGAGCAGGTACAGCAGGGTGCCCTGCTCGTCGCCCAGCAGCAAGTCGGCCACGTCCTCGTCGGCGGGCCGCTGCGGCATACGCACCCGCAGCGTCAGCACATCCGAGACGACCTTTGAGCCATCCAGGGCGGCGTAGACGGCGCGCAGCTTGTAGATGCCCGGCTGGCTGAAGATGAAACCGCCCTTGCCGTAGCCAATGTACGCGCTGTCGTAGACGGCGGGGTTGGCGGCGTCGAGCAGCACCTCCTGTGGGATCACGCAGTGCTCGATGAGCGGCTCGTAGACCACAAGCTGGTTGCCGGGGGTGCGTACAGCGATCTGCACGAAGCCCAGGTTTGGGTGGAGGTGTGGATGAACAACCTTGCCGCGCGTGTCGGTGGTCTGGAGCTTGAGCTCAACTACCACTGGCTCACTATAGGCGAAGGCCGGCTCCGCGCGCAGCTCAAGCTGGAGCCCGGAGTCGTCGCTGATCGGGGTCTCGAACTCTTCCGGGTCGATATGCTGATGCAGCCCCGCGCCGACGGCGAAGTTGCTACCGCCCGGCACGATGTTGTTGTAGAAGGCGTGGCGCAGATGTACCACCTCGGGGTTGTCGAACTGGAAGGGGAAGCCGCTCCAGAAGCCGGGCGCGCCGGTGCCGGGGAAGTTCCAGGGGTAGTTCATCCAGGAGAGCGCGGAGGGCCGGTTGGGCACAGGCGGCGAGGCGAAGGACTTCTGCCACGAGTGGAGCAAGTTGAAGGCGTGACCGATCTCGTGGACGTAGGTGTAGAGCTGTAGGCGCTGCTGCTCGGCCGAGGTGCCACCGATCCCGCGATGAAACACCGCCGCGCCCTGGCGCTGGCGGCCCAGCTGGTCGAACATGATCCCGAGCAGCCCGGCCCCAAACTCGTGCTCGCGGCAGGCCACCATCCAGGCGGCCCACTGCGGGCGCTCGCGATAGATGCTGAAGTGGCGTACCATGGAGGCGTGCAGCTCGGCGTTGCTCCATCTGCCAGGCACGGCCGGGCCAGCCCCGGCGGTGGGCACCAGGTTCGAGGCGGGCACGGTCTGAAATTCGATACCGGCCTCCGCGTAGGCATCCGCTACGCTCAGCACTCGGGCAGGTCCGCCCGAGGGCAGCGCGCCGGTATTGTAGGAGACGAAGGGGGTTACGCCCACCTCGCTATCCTGCTCGTAGCGCACGCTGCGGAAGAAGCGCGAGACGTAGGCGCAGAGGTAGGCCGCCCCAGGCGTGCCGCCGCTGGTGAGGAACTGGGCCGTGGCGGGCGCTGGCGGCTGGATGATCGACCGGCGCGGGATGGTCACGCGCAGGCGCGGGGCACCGGCGCTCCAGGTGTAGCTACCAAGGCCCTCCACCGTGATGGTGCTGGCGGTGGTGGTGACGGTGGGCGCGTTGACGATGAACGAGCCAAAGTAGCTGACGGTTGCACCGTTCACCTGGAAGAAGTCGCCACTCAGCTTGACCATGGGCCGCACGCCGTCAACATCGACGCGCAGCTCGAGCTGGAAGCCCGGCCCTGCGCTGCGATAGCGCCCGCTCACGCGTCGCTTCGGCAGCGGGAAGACCGGGAAGACCGGGAAGGCCGGCGGGACAGCCGGGACAGGCATGATGCCGGCCTCGCTCGCCTCGGCCTGCACCTCGACGAGTTGCTGCGCAGCAACCTCGTCGGCGCTTACCTCGCCAGTGTAGCTGAGCTCTTCGCCTGCTGGTGCGGTAGGATCGAACGTATCCATAACTATCGCTCCTTCGTGGTATACGGACGGTAATGATCGGCTCGAACAGCGTGGAGAACAGTGACAATGGCTCACACGTTTATGGGCTTGCTCCTTCGCGCACAATGACAGACACCAGCCAAGGGTAAATTGCGGTTAAATAGATGTGCTGGGCCAGCATATGCGCGCATAACATCCGTTCCGCATAAAGATGTCCGATTTCAAGGCTGCCATTACAGTTTCCGTAATCATTCGCAATAGATACCGCCTGAGCGCAAGCAAAAAAAACACCGCCCGATGTGGGCGGTGCTCAAGCGAGACAGTGCAGCAGTGCCGTCTGTTAGGGTGGGGCAAGCTTGGTCACGGCGACGCGCATCTGCGCCACTGCGGCCAGGGGCACAGCGGGGAACGCCACGGTGCCGCGATCAGTGACGGCGTTGCGGGTAACATACTCGTACTGGAGCGTCACCTCGCTCTCGCGCTGGGGCAGCGGGTCCGCAGGGTCATCCACGGTGACGAGCACCCGGCAGAGCTGCCCATCGTTCCCTGTGGGTTCGATCTCGATCAGCACGCTCAGCTCGCTCTCGGATGCACCCGGCACGCGATAGTTCCATCCGGCGGGTGGGGGCGGGCGGTTGCCGTCGTCGGGGGTATCGGTGGAGCTGCCGCGCAGGCTGCCGAGCAGCCGGGGCGGCCGCAGCCCGGCCACGAGGGCGGCGCTGAGTTCGACAACCAGGCTGCGCATGGTTGTCACAAGGCCGTTGCGGTGGGGGAAAGCGGCCAGGTCGGGGAGGAACGAGAGATCCGGATCGGGGTAGGGCTCGCCCCCCTGGTCGCCACCCGCGATCTCAGCGAGCAGTGCAGACCTGAGCTCTACGAGCTCCTGGCCACAGCGTTGGCAACGGGCTACATGGGCCTCCAGCTCGCGCCATGCTGGCTCTGGGGATGGGCAAAGCAGCTGCGCGGAGGCATATTCCGCGAGCAGATCGAACACCCGCGCATGCTGAGCCTCCAGCTCAGAATCAGGTGCTGTGTTTTTCTTGCGCGAGTTCATAGGTTACCCTTTCATCTGCACGGGGTCGGCCGTCCGAGCGGGCGCGCCGAGCTCGACCGCCTTCCGCAGGCCGAGATCATGGCCAAGTCTGTTCCAATCCGGGTCGTGTCTGAGCTTATCGATGCCGCGCGCGTACTGCGTGCGCAGATTCGGGATCGCCATATCGTACCGATCAGCGATTGTCTGATACTCCTCACCAACCATATGGCGCAGCCACACCACCAGCAGCTGACCCCTGGCGCGCGGGTGCCGACGCAGAACCAGCTGGAAGCAGTTGCGAACCTGCTCGCTGAGCTCGTCCGCCAGCGCCACCTGCTCCGGCTGCTGCGCCGCCGGGGCCGCGTACGCTTCGGACGGGCCCTCGACTTCGGCAAGGAAGGCGCGGCGCCAGCGGCGCAGCACGTTGCGCAGCTGCTGCGTCGCCACGGCGAAGAAGGCGCCGGGCTCGCGCACCGACCAGGTGTGGGCAAGCCCGGAGCTGCCCGTAAGCCGGTAGTAGATTTCGGCGATGGTCTGATTCGCCAGCTCGTGGCGTTCGTCGGCGCTGAGGTCGGCGGCGAAGCGGCGCGAGTTATCGTACACATAACGGAACAGCTCGCGGAAGGCCAGCTCCTGGCGCTCGCGCCCCTCGCCGCCGACGCAAGCGGTGTAGAGGACACGGGCGTAGCAGAAGAGCACGGCGGCACCCGGAGCGGGGCAGGTCCCGGCCGCAAGCACCTCGCGTACGCGGGCGCCAAGCTCCTCGACTGGCAGCAGCGCCCAGCCGCGCCGAGCCATCAGCTCGGCAACTGTGGCATAGACCGTCTGATCTGGCTCAAGCTCATGCTGATCGTTCATAGATTAGCCCGTTTCACGTTGCGGCCATCGCTTGCGGCCCACCGCTGCTATTTGCGAGAAAGAGCCGGTAGTGGTAGATCTCCGCTGGGCCACCTGGCAGATCGTCGTTTGCCTCGCGCTCTTGCGGGTCACCGGACAGATCGTCGTTTGCCTCGCGCCCTAGCGGGTAGTAGATCCGACCTGCCGCTGGGGCGTAGACCGGGCGCAGCGCCCACGTCTTGCTACCCTCGTCGTAGCGGTGGAGTTGTAGCTCTGCCGCGCTCGCCGCCAGGCTCGTGCCGTCTGCGGGCGTGAGCGCCTCCGTGTCGTAGGTGAGCACCATAGTGGGCGTGAGCGGATTAATCGGGATGTTGCGGCTGGCTGCAAAGCTGAAGAGGTAGCTGCGCGGTTGCAGGGCGCCCGCAACCGCCTCGAAGCCGCCGTAGTTGCGCGTAGTGACGATCCGAATGGTACTGAACGCCTGGTCCCTGGCGTCCTGCTCGTCGGACAGGCCGTTGAAATAGAACATGAGGTTGCCCTCGGACGAGCCGGCGCTGATCGGCGGCTCCGGCGCCCGCACGCTGGTATCCGGGCCGCCGCCCTCGGAGTAGTCCGCCACCAGTAGCGGCTCGCCGTCGAGGGTGAGTAACACCTGGCCGTCGAGGCTCGGCAGACCGTCGAGCCAGCCGCTCTGCGCCACAGACGAAGCGTTGATCGATGTGAGTCGTACCTCGCGCGGCCAGCGGTTATTGGCCTGTGGCTCACCAAGCGGGAAGACCCAGGCCTGCAGGCGTGGCTCCTGGCGAAGCAGCTCAGGGTCAACCCCGGCGACCCGCAGCTTGATCTGTGTGATCCGCTCGGTGTTGGCTTTCGCCTCATTGTTTCGACTAAGGTGGCTGCTAGGCTGGGGCAGAGCGGGGATTACCGTCACCACCGGCGTGTCGGCAGGCTTGTCGGCCGGAATCTGTAGGATCAGCTTGCTTATTACAACCTTCGGCTTACCAGGCTGGTTGGTCGCTAGATCGGACGGTACGGCGGCCTCCTCGGTGAGATCGCTCATATACGTGACGAGTCTACCGGCGCTTGTGCCCAGCACCAGCAGCTTGTCGCCCTGCCGGAAGCCGAGCAGCTCAAAGCCTTCGCTCCCAGCGTAGCCATCAAGCACACCCTGCGGAATCAGTTTCTCCCAGCCCTGCTGCACGCTCCCACGTAGCAGGTAGACCCAGCAGTGATCCGGGGTCGGCTTCGCTTTAAACAACGGGTCGGCCTGCACATCCCAGAGGATCTCTTCGGGCGAGCTGTCCGGCAGGAGATACTGGAACACCGGCAGGTCGATAGCCAGGCCCTGAGGGCCTTCGAGGGGCGGCGTGGCGCCAATAGTGCCGGGGTAGCGTTCCTTGAGGCGCTGCGGGTTGGTCGCTGCCGGGCCTGGCGTAAAAGTGCTGTGGGGAGCGATCTCGCTGGGGCCTTCGATGTTCTCCATGATCGAGCCGGAGCCAACCGCTGGCCGCAGCAGTAGTACGTTGCTCGCGATCTGGCCGGGCGGGGAAGCGATTTTGAGCCGACCCGGCGTACCCTGGATCGTTGGCGTGGAGTTCTTGGCCAGATATTCGTCCTTGAGGCCGAGGGCATAGTGGCACCACTCGTGGACAATCACAGGCACAGCCTGGCTGTCGCTCCAAAAAAAGAGGTGTTCGAGATCCTTGCGCCACCAGCCGCGCCCGAGGCGGATCGGTGTATACTTCTGCGCATCCAGCAGCCCGTCAACCCAGCTTCGCGGATAGTAGCGGTTCGAGGCGCAGATCTGTACATCGGCGCAGTGGAACATGCTCTGGCCACCAAACACCACCTGGCCGAAGGCCATCTGGCCGTCGGTGGCATCGTAGAGCAGGTTCGAGGCATGTTGGAAGGCCGCGATCAGCCGCCGGAGCGTGCGCGACGAGGGGCGCCACTCCAGCGCGACGATCACATTGAACAGGTAGAGTGAGCGTTGGTTGGATGCGAGCAGCCCATTTAGCACGTCCTCAGCCAACTGCTTCAGCTCGTCTGCGGTCGGCATACTGGCTGAACCCAGTTCCGTGCGCTTCTTCGCGAGGCGTGTATCGGCCAGATGTAACGTCTCTAGGTCATCGGCAGTCAGCTTACCGACCGCGCGCAGCTGCGCTCGCTCATGCGCAGTCAGTTTAGCGGCTGCGTGCAGCTGCGCTCGCTCATCCGCAGTTCGCTGTCCAGCTGGGAACAGCTTCTCTTCATCGTACGAGGTCAGCTTATTAATGCTGTACCCGGCTGTGCCGCCCCGTGGCCCTTTGGCGCTAGGCACCATCTTCAGGAAGCGCCGATCGAGCTCGATGCTAAAGCCGGCCGGCGGCTGATTAGGGAGCGGCGGGAGCGGCTTCGGCAAAAGATCCTTCTGTGCAGCGTGGCGCGCATCATCTTCAAGCGGCGCGCCAGAAGCCGATATCGCAAGCACCACGGGCGTAAGCACAATGTTCGGGACGCCGGGGTTGCCGTTAAGCTGATGCTGGGCCGGGTCGAAACGGAGGGGAAACGCGTACTCTGAGGTCGTAGACATACACCCTCTCTTTGCTGGCCAGACGATGCACCAGAACAGCCTGGTGCGACAACCCCTTGGAATAACGACAGTAGCGGAGCAGCAATGGCGGTACGCGAGCCCAAACCCGACGAGCAGCTTCTAAGCTGGTGCGCGCTGCTCCAGACCGCCGACGCCGACGCCCTCGCCGTGCTCGCAAGCCGGGAGCCCGCCGCAGTGGCCCGCTTCCTCGACAGCACCGCCTGCGAGCCGGGGGCCGACAGCGCGCCACGCCTGCGCACCCTCTGGCGCCGCCACGCTCTGGAGGCCCTGCGCAGCAGCCTCCCACAAGAAGAAGGGCAGCGCCACATCGCCGCATTGCACTTCTTCTGCACACGCCTGGAGTCAGAGGCCGACCAGCCCGCGCGGGGCGCCACCATGGACGCCTGCGTCTTTCATCTGACTGCCCTGCACGATCTCTCGATTGAAGCCATGGAATGGAACTCGATTGTTCCACATCTTCAGCTCGCGCGCAAGCCCCTGGCCACAAGCCAGGCCCATAGCCGCTGGCTGGAGTTCTTCGAGGCTTACAGCTACTTGCGCACTGAGCACTTTGTCCAGGGGCTTGCCCGCCTGGAAGCCCTGCGCGCCGCCGCCAATCTAGAGCCGGCCCTGCGGCTGCGCACGCTCCACGCCTGTAGCCTGCCATATGCCGACAATGGCCATTACCAGGAGGCGATCCAGCTCTGCGAGCAGGCTATCCCGCTTGCCCAGGCGATCGGCGACCGCTGCCGCGAGGGCTATCTGTTGCTCTCGATCGGGATCGTCCACAACGACCTTGAGGATCATCAGCGGGCCATCAGCTACTGCGAGCGCGCCCTGGCCCTCTTCCGTGCGGCGGGCGAGCCGCGACGCGAGGCCCACGCGCTCTACGAGATCGGCAATAATCTGGCCCGCCTGGGCGAGTGGGATCGCGCCCGCACCATGCTCGACGCGAGCGAGCAGCTTTACACGCAGCTCCAGCTTGCCAGGCGCCTGGTCATGACCACCTTTGCTCAGGGTATGCTCTTTCTGATGCTCGGCGACGACGAGCGCTGCGAGGCGGCCCTGGAGCGCACACTCTCTATTACCCGCACCGAAGGCTACGGTATCCCCACCGCCGCCCGCGACGCCCACGCCTGGCTTGGCATCCTTCACCAGACCCAGGGCCAGTACGAGCGCGCCTGCGCCTGCTTCAGCGAGGCCCTGGCGATCGCCGAGCGCTATGATCAGCGCCACTACCAGACGTTCTACAACTACCGGCTCGCCGGGACTCTGCGCCTGAGCGGACGCATCGCCGAGGCCCGCGCGTCCTACCTGCTAGCCGTGGCGGGTGTGGAGGAGCTGCGCGCCGCCACCGAGATCGAGGCCCTCAAGCTTAGCCTGCTCGGTACCGCCCAGTATATTTACGAGTCGCTGGTTCGCTTCGAGCTGGAGCACGGCACCGCCGAGGCGGCCCTGGCGATTGTCGAGCGTTCGCGCGCCCGCGCCCTGCTCGATCTGATGGTGCGCCAGCTGCCGAGTGTGCCGGAGCATGTGGCCCAGCCCACCGTCGCCCTGGCCGAGATCCAGGCTCACCTCGCCGAGGACGACCTCCTGCTGGAGTACTTCACCACTGGGATGCTGCCGCTTGAGCACCACGCCCTGCACCGCCTCGCGGCCGGCAACCAGCGCCTGCTCGCGCAGCTGGTGCCGGAGCCAGGGCTGCTGATCTTCGCGGTGACAAAACATAGCCTGACGGTCCATCGGCTCTCAGTTGACCCCAACGCTCTGCGCCCATCGTCTCACGCCAACGACCCAGTGCTCCAGACGATCCGCTCCGCAAGCCGCATGCGCTGGCTCTCCGAGCAGCTGATCCGCCCGGTGGAGCCCCTGCTCGCGGCGTGCCGACGCCTTTACATCGTGCCCCACGGGCCGCTACACTTTATTCCCTTCGCCGCGCTCTTCACGACAGACCACAACTACCTGCTGCGAGCGGGCGGGCCTGCCCTGGCCATCGCGCCAAGCGCCACAGTACTGATCCGCAACTGCCTGGCGCTCCAGCCCCGGCGCGCGGCGGGCGGCCTGGCGATCGGCTACAACGACCTCAGCGGCCAGCCTCTGGAGCACGCCGAGGCCGAGGCGCGCTGGGTCGCCCAGCTGATGGGCGGCGAGGTGTGGGCAGGCCCCGAGCCGAAGAGCGAGCGGCTGATGGCGCGCGGGCCGCAGCTTGGCTGGCTCCACATCGCCGGCCACGCCGCCTACGACGAGCAGATGGCCCTCACCTCAAGCCTGCGCCTTGGTCAGGGCGACGCGCTGGAGGCGGGCCAAATCATGGCGCAGCTGCGGCTCAGCGCCGATCTCGTCACCCTCAGCTCGTGCCGTAGCGGGGTGAGCCGCGTGGTGCCCGGCGACGAGTTGCTTGGCCTGCAGCGAGCCTTTCTCTACGCGGGGGCGCCCACCGTGGTCTGCACGCAGGCGCGCACCCACGACACCGTCGCCTTCTTGATCATGGACCAGTTCTACAGCGCGCTGCGGGCTGGCGCCGCCCCCGCCGAGGCCCTGCGCGACGCCCAGGTCGCGGTGCGCGAGCTCTCGCGGGCCGAGGCTGTGGCCCGCCTGGCGCAGATCGGCATCAGCCTTGCCGGCGACGACACGGGCGATGCAGAGCGACCCTTTGCTGCACCGGAGTGCTGGGCCACCTTCGTGCTGATCGGCCGCCCGTAGCCCGTGCTGTGAGACAGGACCGAACGTTTTACCGCAGAGGCGCAGAGCGCGCAGAGGCCGGAGCATCACATGTGCTCCCTCTGCGTCCTCTGCGCCTCTGCGGTGCATGCCCGGCAGGCATCACAGCTCCAGCACTACGCTCACAGGGCAGTGGTCGGAGCCGACGATCTCGGGGTGCGTGTCGGCGGCCACCAGGCGCGGCGCCAGGTCGGCGGAGACCAGGATGTAGTCCAGGCGCCAGCCGACGTTGCGCTCGCGGGCGCCGGCGCGCATAGTCCACCACGAGTATTTGACGAGCTCTGGGTGAAGGTGGCGAAAGCTATCT